>Ga0114922_10004509_pt1 | contig 12905 bp, 8 predicted proteins | sample AartaG_FD_100975 | JGI IMG/M metagenome (GOLD analysis project Ga0114922, IMG submission 100975) | Deep subsurface microbial communities from Aarhus Bay to uncover new lineages of life (NeLLi) - Aarhus_00045 metaG | ecosystem: Environmental > Aquatic > Marine > Oceanic > Sediment | place: Aarhus... | reverse complement strand
CGCCCGCGAGCTCGGGGACTACATCCTGACCTTCGTGGCGTTCTTCGGCATGTGCGTCCCGCCCTTTCTTCTGGCGCTCCTGCTAATGTATGCCAGTGAGCAATGGCTCGGGTTCTCGGTGACCGGCCTCTTCTCGAGCGAATACGCCTCCCAGCCCGACTGGACGCTGGGCAAAGTCCTGGACCTGCTCAAACACATCTGGGTACCCGTGGTCATCCTCGGCATGGGGGGCACCGCCTGGATGGTCCGAGTCATGCGTGCGAACCTGCTTGACGAGTTGCGCAAACCCTACGTTGTCACCGCCCGAGCCAAAGGCGTACGCCCGATGAAGCTCCTGCTCAAGTACCCCGTCCGTCTTGCCCTCAACCCGTTCATCTCCGGCATCGGCGGACTCTTCCCCCAACTCATCTCGGGAGGCGCCATCGTGGCCTATGTACTGAGCCTTCCCACGGTCGGGCCCCAGTTGCTCGACTCGCTGATGAACGAAGACATGTACTACGCCGGTTCCATGCTCATGGTGCTCAGCGTGTTGGGCGTCCTGGGCACGTTGGTGAGCGATCTTCTGCTGCTGTGGCTCGACCCGCGTATCCGGTTCTCAGGAGGCACGCGATGACGACGGAGCACGTGCAGAGGCCCGGCGAAGAGGGCGCCGAACAAGTGGAAGCGGCTTCGCTGTCCCAGTGGCAACTCATCCGGCGTCGTCTCACCCGGCACAAGCTGGCTGTGGCCAGCTCCTACGTGCTGGTGTTGTTGTATGTGCTGGCGGCCTTCGCCGAGTTCTTCGCGCCTTACCCGGCGCTGTGGAAAAACCTGGATTACAGCTACAGTCCGCCCCAACTCGTGCGTTTCAGCTTTTCGGAGGGGCTCTACGTGAACGCACTCAACCGCCACGTGGACCCCATTACGTATCGCAGGGCCTATGTGGAGGATGAAGACACGACCTATTCCCTTTCATTCTTCGTCAAAGGCGAGCCCTACAAGCTGTGGGGAGTGTTCCCGTGCGACCGCCATCTCATCGGAATCGACCGGAAGGCGTTCGTGGATGGCGACGACATGGACGCTGCCGGCGAGAGCGTCCTCGAGCCCGTGTTCTATCTCCTCGGCGCCGACAAGTATGGCCGGGACATCTGTTCGCGCATGATCTACGGGGCGCGCATATCGCTGTCGGTGGGCATCATTGCTATTGCGGCCACCTTTATCTTCGGCATCGTCATCGGCGTGATCTCCGGATACGTCGGCGGAGCCACCGACAACTTCATCCAACGCAGCATCGAGATCATCAACGCTTTCCCGAAGTTGCCGTTGTGGCTGGCCCTCGGCGCGGCGGTACCCCCGGAATGGTCGCCCCTGCGCACGTATTTCGCCATCACGCTCGTGCTGAGCCTGGTCGGGTGGACAGGCCTGGCCCGCGTTGTGCGCGGCAAGATGCTGTCGCTGCGCGAGGAGGACTACGCACTGGCGGCACGGCTGGCGGGCGCCGGCCACGGACGCATCATGTTTCGGCATCTCTTGCCAGGGTTCACGAGCCACATTATTGTGTCGCTCACGCTGACCGTGCCCTACATGATTCTGGGCGAGACCGCCCTGAGTTTCCTGGGGCTGGGGCTGCGCCACCCTGTGGTGAGTTGGGGCGTCATGCTTCAGGATTGTATGAACATGCAGGTGATTGGCAACTATCCCTGGTTGCTTCAACCGATTGTCTTCTTCGTATTGACCATCTTGTGCTTCAACTTCCTGGGCGACGGCTTGCGTGATGCCGCCGACCCTTACGCAGCGAGGTAGATGCATGGCTCTGCCGGCCAATTCGACTGTTGAGCGCACCGCGGACAGGGCGGATGTTGTCCTCGAAATCGAAGACCTTCACGTGTCCTTCAGAACCGAGACGGGCGTGGTGCGCGCCGTGGACGGCGTAACGTTGTCGGTCCCCCGCGGACGCATCATGGGCCTGGTGGGCGAGAGCGGGTGCGGGAAGAGCGTCACCGCCTACTCGGTGATGCGGCTCATTGAAAAGCCGGGGTGGATCAGCGGCGGGGCCATTCAACTACATCCCCGAGACGGTACTACCATTGACGTGACTGCCCTCAGCGAAAAGGACGACCAGCTTTACGATCTGCGAGGCGGTAAGGTGAGCATGATTTTTCAGGAGCCGATGACGGCCCTCAGCCCGGTGCACACCGTGGGAAACCAGATAGGTGAGGCCATTCTGCTGCACCAGGACGTGAGCTCCGCCCAAGCCGAGCGCCTTGCCATCGATATGCTGAGGAAAGTCGGGATCCCCGGCCCCGAAACGCGGATCGATCAGTATCCCTTCGAGATGAGCGGCGGCATGCGCCAGCGCGTCGTGATCGCCATGGCGCTGGTCTGCAATCCCGAGCTGCTCATCGCCGACGAGCCCACGACCGCCCTCGATGTGACCATTCAGGCCCAAATCATGGCCCTCATGAAAGGGCTGCAGCGGGACCTCGGCACGTCCATCCTCCTCATCACCCACGACTTGGGCGTCGTAGCCCAGATGGTCGACGACGTCGCCGTCATGTATCTGGGCCGCATCGTCGAACAGGCCGATGTGCGTACGCTGATGAAACATCCGCGCCACCCCTACACCGAGGGCCTCCTGGCCTCCTTGCCCAGCCTGAGTATGGACAAAGAGGAATTGCCCTCCATCGCAGGCAGTGTACCCTCGCTGCTGGAAATCCCCCCGGGATGCCCCTTCCATCCGCGCTGTCCTTATTGTGAACGGGGCCGTTGCGACGTTGGCGATCCGCCCCCCCTGCGTGAGTGGGCCCAAGGTCACGGGGTTGCCTGCGTGCGCGCCGAGGAAATCCATCCGGAGACGAACCGCGAGGAGGAATCGTGATGGATTCGTCTCTTCATATCCCCCTGCTTCAGGTTAAAGGACTGTGCAAGCATTTTCCGGTGTACAACCAAGGCTTCTTCAAGCGCCAGGCGGGCCTGGTCAAGGCATGCGACGACGTGACCTTCGACCTCATGCCCGGCGAGACCCTGGGGCTCGTGGGAGAAAGCGGCTCGGGCAAGACCACCACGGGGCGTACCATCCTACGGGCGCTGCAACCCACCCGCGGCCAGGTTCTGTTTCGCACCAACGGTTCGGCCGTCGATCTCGCCGCCTTGCCCGCAAAACAACTCAAACCGCTGCGCGCCCACATGCAGATGATCTTTCAGGACCCCTTCTCTTCGCTGAACCCCCGTATGGCGGTGGGCGATATTGTCGGGGAACCCCTCGTCATCCATGGCCTGGCGAAGGGCAAGAATCTGACCGACCGGGTTGTCGCGATGCTCGAGAAGGTCGGCCTCAAGCCCGAGCACCGCACCCGCTATCCGCACGCGTTTTCCGGCGGCCAACGCCAGCGCATCGGCATTGCACGCGCTCTTATCCTCCATCCCTCCCTTATCGTCGCCGACGAGCCCGTATCGGCCCTGGACGTCTCCGTCCAAGGGCAGGTTATCAATCTGCTGCGCGCGCTCCAGCAGGAACTGGGCTTGTCGTGCCTGTTTATTGCCCATGACCTGAGCGTCGTGAAGCATATCTGCGATCGAGTGGCCGTTATGTACGCCGGCAAGATCGTCGAATTGGCGGCGACGGATGACCTGTTTACCACCCCGAGACACCCTTACACCAAGGCCCTGCTCTCGGCGGTCCCCAGCCCCGACCCCGACAAGAAAATGAGCTTTGTTCTGGAAGGCGAAGTGGCCGATCCCGGGAACCTCCCGCCGGGCTGCAGCTTCAACCCGCGCTGTCCCGTCGTAGAGGAAGAGTGCATGAGCGAGGCGCCCCAACTTGAGGAAATCCGACCGGGCCATTTCGTACGGTGCCACACTGAGCAGTGCCCCAAAGGTCAATGGATTCGAGAAGAATGAACATGGACATCAAGAAAAGAAGAGAAGTCATGAAGAAGAGACGCTGCAGGAGAAACCGAACATGATACGCATGCCCATACCCTTGATTGCCCTCGTCTTCGCGTCACTGGGACCTATGGCCGAATGTGCGGAGACAGAAGCCGCGACGAGCGCCTCAGCCAATGATGACATCTTGATCGCCGATTTTGAGGGCCCGGATTATGGGAAGTGGAAAGCAACAGGCGATGCCTTTGGGGACGGTCCTGCACAAGGTACTTTGCCCAAGCAGGGGAAGGTGGACGGCTATGAAGGTAAGGGGTTGGCGAACTCGTATCATGGGGGCGATGCGGCAACGGGCACGCTTATATCGCCACCGTTCACCATCGAACGTAAGCGAATCAACTTTTTGATTGGCGGCGGCATATGGCCGAAATCGACCGGCGTGCATCTGTTGATTGATGGCGAGGCCGTAATGATGGCTTCGGGCCCGAAAATGGAACGGGGTGGGAGTGAGAGGCTGTGGTGGCAGTCGTGGGACGTCTCTGAATTCAAGGGACAGCAGGCGCGCATTCAAATCGTCGACCGTCGCACCAAGGGAGGTGGACACATCAACGTGGACCAGATCATGCAGAGCGATACACCATTTCTTACGGAAAAAACGTGGGAGCTGAAGGTGACGAAGCGTTATCTCAACCTCCCGGTAGTGCATAGCGCGCCGAAAACGTATATCCGCTTGATGCGCGGGGAGGAGGTGCTCCGCTCGTTTGTTATCGAACTGACGCCACATAATCCCGACTATTGGGTGGCGCTGGACCTCTCCGAATTTCAGGACGAAACCTTGACGCTGTGGGGCGGTCAAGTCCCCCGAAACGTCAATATCCTGGAGCAACTTGTCCAAGCGGACAGACTTATTGGCAGTGAAAACCTGTATCACGAAAAATACCGCCCTCAGTTCCATTTCTCGGCGATACGCGGCTGGATCAACGATCCGAACGGATTGGTGTACTACAAGGGCGAATACCATCTTTTCTTTCAGCACAATCCATACAGCTGGACCTGGGGCAATATGACCTGGGGCCACGCCGTCAGCAAAGACCTCGTGCATTGGGAAGAACTCGGCGACGCCATTCATCCCGACGGCGGTGGTACGATTTTCTCAGGCTCGGGCGTGGTCGATTGGAATAACACGACGGGATTCCAGACGGGCGATGAACCGCCGCTCGTCGTTATGTACACGTATGTCGGCCCCTTTAGTCAGAACCTTGCCTACAGCAATGATCGCGGCCGCACGTTAACGAACTATGCAGGTAACCCGGTGCAGGAGCATATCGTGGGATCGAACCGCGATCCCAAAGTCTTCTGGCACGAACCGTCAGAGCGGTGGGTGAGCGTTCTGTTTCTGGACGAAAAACAGATGGGCATCTTCACCTCCAAGGATATGAAAGAATGGACCAAGACCTGTGAACTGAAAGCGTTCTATGAATGTCCGGAAATGTTCGCGTTGGCACTTGACGGAGACAAGAACACCACGAAATGGGTGCTGTACGGCGCATCGGGCGACTATTTCGTGGGGACTTTTGATGGGAAGACATTCACGCCGGACGGCGAGGCTATCCAGTACAATTACGGCGACAGTTTTTACGCATCGCAAACCTTCAACGACATTCCCAAGGAGGACGGTCGCCGTATCCAAATTGCCTTTGGGCTGGATGCCGGGCACAAGAGCATGCCCTTCAATCAGATGATGAACTTTCCCGTCGTGCTGACCTTGCGCACCACCGGCGAAGGGCCGCGCATGTGCGCGGAACCGGTGAAAGAAATCGAGTTGTTGTACAAGCGCTCGGAGACAATCGACGGCATGACGTTGAACGCGGCCTCCAAGACTATCGCTCAGGGCGAACTGTTCGATATCACCGCGGTCTTTGAGACGGGTACGGCCTCTGAAGTGGGCTTCAAGCTGCGAGGTCTGACCATTTCCTGGGATGCGGAGAAAGGGGAACTCCGCTGTAAGGATAAGATCGCGCCGCTTATCCCCGAGAATGGCCGTGTTAAACTGCGTCTTCTGGTCGATCGCGTGTCGGTTGAAATCTTTGCAAATGATGGACGCATCTACATGCCAATGCATAACGTCGCCGAAGACGTGATCGCGGACATTAAAGTCTTTGCTAAGGACGGGCAGGCAACGCTTACCGAACTGACCGTCCACGAACTCGCTTCGGCATGGGAACAGAGCAAACAAGGTGCATATGCAGGAACAGAGGAATGAGAGACTAAAAGGCGGCGCTGTCGTCGCAGCCCTGGGCGTGATGGCTTTTTGTTCATCATCACAGGCCCAAGCTCAATCTGTGAATGATGAGAGCACAAGGCAAGCACACCGCATCGTCGCCCAACGCAGAGGCGTCTTCAATGAACCTGCCCGGAAAGTGCCAACGCCGCAGTCGCCGAACACAAATGGAGATAGGAACAGATGATGACACACACGCTTGTCCAACATGGCGTCGCATGGATACTCTTGTTGACGTTGTCAACGGTCGTTTGTGCGGCGGAGCAAAGCGCCGACCGCAATGAGGGAGATGACCGCGTTTCCAGCAACCCCGAGAAGTTCGATCCGCGTCGATTGACCGCGGGCAAAACGATCCCCGACGAAAACTACTGCGATCAGCCGTACGTAGTGGTGATGCCCAATGGGAACTGGGTCGCCACACTCACTACCGGAGGCGGCCACGAAGGCAGTGGCGGACAGCACGTTGTCACCGCCCGGAGCACGGACCAAGGAAACACCTGGTCTGAATTGGTTGACATCGAACCGGCGATAGAACCCAAGTCCTCTTGGGTAACGCCTCTACTGACGCCCTACGGACGTATCTACGCCTTCTACACGTACAACACCGACGGGATCAACACATTGCCCAATGGAGAAACATTCCGCGACGACACCTTCGGCGACTACTGCTATCGCTACAGCGACGACGAAGGTCGAACCTGGAGCAAACGCTACACATTGCCGATGCGTATTACCGCATGCGACCGGGACAACGAATGGGGTGGGCAGAAGTCGCGTGTCCACTTCTGGGGAATCAGTAAACCCCAGGTCGATGGCGACGACGTCTTCATCACGTTCACCAAGCTGCGACGATATTTTCTTATCGACAGCGAAGGGTGGATCTTCCACAGCGACAATCTCCTGACCGAACGGGACCCGGAGAAGATCACTTGGACAATGCTGCCCGAGGGCGAGAATGGTATTCGCAATCCGGCCTACCCTGGCATTCCGGCGGACTACGGTTCGGTCCAGGAAGAGCATAACATTGTTGTTTTGAACGATAAGACATCTTTGTACTGCGTGTATCGCACAACGTTGGGCTTTGCGGTGCAATCGTACAGTCGCGATCGCGGCAAGACCTGGGACATGCCGTCTCAAATGCGTTACAGGCCCGGCGGCCGCGTGGTGAAGAATCCGCGTGCGTGCGCGAAGCTATGGAAGTGCAAGAACGGGAAGTACCTGTTCTGGTATCACAACAACGGCACGCACGACTTCTTTAACCGTAACCCGGCGTGGGTTCTCGGTGGCGTGGAACGCGACGGCAAGATGTACTGGTCGCAGCCTGAAATCCTCTTGTTCGATGACGACCCGAAAACGCGATTCAGCTATCCGGACTTGATCGAGCAAGACGGCAGATATTGGGTGACGGAGACGCAGAAATCGATCGCACGGGTACACGAGATCGATCCTGCGCTGTTCGAGAGCCTATGGAATCAGCCAACGGCCAATGTGGTTGCCACCAAAGGCTTGCTCGTCAACGCGTCCGGCAATCTGCTGTCGGCCGGTACGGTTGACATGCCGCGAAGGCCGATTGATGTGGTTGCCAACGGGGGCATCTCGGTCGATTTCTGGCTTCTTGCCCGGGGACAATGGAAAGCGGATCAAGTCCTGCTCGACTCGCGCGACGCCAACGGGGCGGGCATTTGCGTGGTGACAAAACCGGACCTCGCCGTGGCGATAACGCTGAGCGACGGCCAGACAACGGTAACCTGGGACACCGATCCCGGCCTGATGATGCCCGGATCGCATCATGTCGTCGCAACGCTGGATGCAACTCCGAAAATAGGGACCATGGTGGTCGATGGCCAGGTTTGTGATGGCGGCGAGGCTCGGGAATTCGGGTGGAAATACTTTGACGATGTTCCCGGCGATGTCCGCGGCGGGGCGGTCTTGAGGGTGACCCCGCAGCTGAACACGGTGAGAGTTTACGGTCGCTACTTGCGCACGAGCGAAGCCGTATCGAACTTCAACGCGGAGAAAGCTCTTCGCGCTCAAACGGCCAACTAGCAGGGCCAGATCGCCTGGCGCGAGGGGCCAATAACCTCGTCTCGAGGCTTGCCTTGAGTGATCGAACAGATCGTGCGACCCACCGTCACCGAAGACGGCCAACGGGCTCCGGGACTGCGGTTTGGTGATCCGCGCATCATGGCTCTGTTCCTGGCGATACCCTCCTCTGCCACGCGCTTCCGGCGAAAAGATGCGCATGACAACTCGACTCATTTGTTAAGCTTTGCCTTTATAAAGACGGCTCGAGTTCCAGCTTGAACGGGGACGGCTCTGTGAACGCACTCGACGTTCGGCTCGTCATCAACGCGGCGCTGGGGATCACGGGCTAGAAGGACAATGCGCGAGTTCCAACCTCGCCCAGAGCGCCTCATCGTGTGGTACCCAAAGCCTATCCTAATCCGGATAATTGTGAGATCATAACCCGCCAGAAATACCCCGATTCCGCTCTACTTTTGGCACTTACTGTGCACTTGCGAAATGGCAGATCTCGTGCCATAGGGTAACGGCCCAGGATGCCACAGCAAGTCGTGATGCGGAGGCGATGCCCAACAACTGAACATGCGGACTTTGTGTTTCTCGCTACACGGTGATTCGGCGAGGTCTACCAGGGAGTCAGTCAGAGCCGCCGGACGGACTGCCGCTCAATGAGTTTCGGCTCGATCTCTCGAGTCAAGATGCCTCCCCTGTTGTCCCGGTGAATAACCTCCAGGAGCAGTTCGGCGGCTACTCTGCCGAGTTGCTCTGGAAAGATCGAGACGGTCGTAAGCGGCGGCCCCATCACCCCGGCGAAATCTATCCCGTCAAAGCCGACCACACTCAGGTCATCGGGAATCTGCAACCCCAATTCGTCCGCCGCGCGGTAGACGCCGATGGCCACCATGTCGTTGAAACACAACAACGCCGTCGGTCGCGAATCATGATTCTTCAACACCTCGATCGCTGCCTCGTACCCCGCTGAAGAGGTCTCGCCGGCATCCACGATAACAGCCTCGGGCACGGGGATGTCGTGTTCAATCAGACTTTCGACAAACCCCATCTTCCGCTCCTTGGCGCCGGCGGAGAACGAAGGTCCCCCTATGTGAGCGAGCCGACGGTGTCCTCGCTCAATAACATAGTCTGTGCCAAGCTTCATCGCGAGCCGGCTGTCGAAACCCACCGAATGGGTTTCCAGCCCCTCGAACTGCGTTTCACTTACCAGCGGAATGCCCTCGTCGAGGATCGTGCGGGCATGTTTGGCGTGCAGTCCTTCCGCCCCCTGGAGAATGATATAGCCGGCAGGCCGGTACGCTTGAAGGCTTGCCATCGTTTCGGGGTCGTCTTGGTCCTCGTGGCGGACACTGTGAAACAGAATGTGATACCCTTCATGACCGAGCACCTCGTTGACACCCCTGAAAAACATCATGTGGAACGGGCTTCCTATGCTCGAGGCGAGCACTGCCACCATCCGAGAAAGCTCGCCCACCAACGATTTTGCTATTATTCCCGATTCATAGTTCTGCTCGCGGATGCACGCCAACACCTTCTGCCGGGTTTTCTCGCGTACGCCGGGCTTTCCGTTGAGTACGGCTGAAACCGTCGAGCGTGAGACGCCACACAGTTCTGCGAGTTTGGTTATCGTCACCATCGGTTCTGCGCTCTCCTTTCTCTCTCCTGATCCCAGGAGACCTGAGATTGCCACCCTGGCTCATCATCTCTGCGGTCCAGATGAGTATCTAGCTAAGTTGCTCATATAACAGCTGTTACGTGCTCCTCGTCAAACTGAAGAGCAATGCTCATGTCAACATCTCGAGCAGCCACGGTCCACCAACTCCAATGCTTGCTGCGAATTCCGTAAGCCGCTCCAAAACCGACAAGCGCAGCTTTCATTACCAGTTAGTATACACGATATCCATCAAAATTGCAAGCAAAATATTCCTCACAACCAACGATTTGGCACTCGCAGGATCTCAGCCGAATTTTTTACTTGACATTTGACGGATTTTATGGTTTAATAAGAGTAGTCAATTGATGTAACGCTGGTAATGTAGAGAACACAAGGAGGCGGCAGGATGGGCAAAACGCACTACTAGATGGGGATGGATCGAAACGCAGGCGAACTGAGTTCGCCGAACAACAATGACAAGGAGTGACGAAGATGAGAACGAAACGAGACGGATTCACGCTGATAGAGTTGCTGGTGGTGATCGCGATCATCGGCATACTCGCAGCGATTCTGCTCCCGGCACTTTCCCGTGCGCGAGAAGCTGCGCGACGCGCATCGTGCGCAAACAACCTGAAACAGTGGGGGCTCATCTACAAGATGTACGCCAACGAATGGAACGGCCGGTTCCCACCGATGCAGGCTGGTTACTTCCCTGACGCAACCGGCGCCTTAAGTGGCCCCCTCGCTCAGGGTGGCCCTTATGGGGACCTGGGTTTCGGGCCGGCACTGATCTCGGTCTACCCGGAGTACCTTACCGATGTGAAGATCCTGTTCTGCCCGTCGGACGCTTCGACGCCTCAGTACCTTGACATGCAATCCGACGAGGACGGGAGCCTTTGCGGTGCCCCGGCCGCATCATGCACCGCGTATTATTCGTGGCACGGTTCCGCTTGCATACGCGGTAACGATACCAGCTACTTCTACACAGGATGGTTGTTTGACCAGATTACCGAAGACGACGATCAGCTTACGTACGAGGGAGAACAGGTCCCCGCCCAGTTCGTCAAGTGGATCGGTGCGATCCAAGTCGGGTCAATCTTTGCACCTGTGGTGCCTGGTCTGTCGGCGTATGTGGACCAGGATGTCACTGTCACCGAGGGGGATGGCAACGCCGGCGGCAGCACGATCTACCGACTTCGCGAAGGGATCGAGCGCTTTCTGATCACCGACATCAACAACCCTGCGTCGAGTGCTGTGGCGCAGAGCGAGGTCTGGATCATGAGCGACTCGGTCGCGACGAGAGCCAGCGCGTTCAGCCACGTCCCGGGCGGCGCAAATGTGCTCTACATGGACGGACACGTCGAATTCGTGAAGTATCCCGGCAAACCGCCGGTCACGCCGGGCGTGGCGACGGTAGTAGGCGTTACGGCAACCGACTTCTGAGGCAGCACTTTCGCGGTTCCCGGCAGGGGCGGAGTCGGCAAGATGGCGGGTGTGATTGGAGTCATTTCGCCAGATTCTCTCGACGGATAGACAGAAACTGCAAGGCAAGGTGGAAGGCTGGCCGTGACGCGGCCCAGCCTTCCCCGCCCGGCCGATTGTGGTGGGCATGTCTTCCGGGAGATCCCGCACGCAACGTCAAGAACAAATGTGACCGTTGGCTCCCGGGGGCGTCTCTTCCGAATTCACCGCACGTAGAGTGAGATATGACAGAGAACATGTCGCGATACGCCGGACACAAGGGCGCGACACACAAACGATAGAGGTTGGTTCAATGGCTCGTTTCAGCCCGCCCTATTTGGGCGCAGCATATTACCCCGAGGCGTGGCCGCCCGAGCAGGTCGATGAAGACATCCGGTTGATGCTCGATGCGGGCATAAACGTCGTGCGAATCGCCGAATTCGCATGGAGCAGCGTGGAACCCGAAGAGGACCGGGTCGAACTCGATTGGCTCCGCCGCATTGTGGATAAGCTCGGCGAGGCCGGCATCGCAACGATCATGTGTACGCCATCGTGTACGCCGCCTGCCTGGCTGACCCAGAAGTACCCCGAGGTGGTAGTCGTCGACTATGATGGTGTCAAGGCACAACACGGCTCCCGCCGTCACGTCTGCCCGAACAACCCTGTGTACCGGGACCATTGCGCGCGAATCACGGTGAAGTTGGCAGAGGCTTTTGGAAAGGACGATCGGGTTATTGGCTGGCAGATCGACAACGAGGTCTATCTCTGGAAGGACTGGGGATGTTATTGTGACCTGTGTGTGCGCACCTTCCGGGAAAAGCTCGAGCAGACGTTCGGCACGATCGAGGCGCTGAACGCCGCCTGGGGCACAAACGTATGGAGCCAGACATACCAGTCGTTCGCGCAGGTTCCTTCGCCGCGTCCTGACGTGTGGCATCATCCGTCACTGTTGACCGCCTGGATACTCTTTCAGAATGAGAGCCTTGTGCAGTATATTTGGCATCAGGCCGACATGCTGCACAGACATGTCTCCCAACCGGTCGGCACAGACATGATGCCGTTTCTGGGGTTGAGCTACGAGCAGACGCATCGCAGGCTGGATCTCGTCCAGTACAACCACTACGACACCATGGAAACTCTGTGGAAGCAGGTGTTTTGGATGGACTATGTGCGGCCGTTCAAGGACGTGCCGTTCTGGAATACCGAGACGGCCACATGTTGGAACGGCGGCGTCACGGCCACCGGGTTCAAGGATCCGGGCTTCTGCAGGGCCAACTCGTGGCTGCCGATTGCGCTCGGCGGTGAGGCCAACCTGTACTGGCTCTGGCGGGCGCACTGGAGCGGTCAGGAAGTGATGCACGGCTCTGTGGTTTCCAGCTCAGGCCGACCGCTTCACATCATCGACGAAGTGCGAGAAGTATCCAGAGGGTATAAGGACTCTGCCGAGTTCATCAACGGTACCAGGCCCACTCCGCCGGGCGTGGCCATGCAACTGTCCACCGTGGCCTGGACCCAGTTCCGGTTCCAGCCTATGGTCCAGGGTTTCGACTACCTCGAGTACAGTATCAACCGCGCGTACAGGCCCCTGATGGACGTGCACCTGCGCGCGGACAT
>Ga0114922_10004508_pt1 | contig 12905 bp, 23 predicted proteins | sample AartaG_FD_100975 | JGI IMG/M metagenome (GOLD analysis project Ga0114922, IMG submission 100975) | Deep subsurface microbial communities from Aarhus Bay to uncover new lineages of life (NeLLi) - Aarhus_00045 metaG | ecosystem: Environmental > Aquatic > Marine > Oceanic > Sediment | place... | reverse complement strand
GGAATCAGGCGCCCCAGTAATTCAGAGGCATCCAGGAGTCTATTATGTTGGCATTCAGTACGGTTTACCGACGCGAAAACATCGCAAACATCCCGCTGGCCACGCTCGACACCGAGTACAATCTGCCGTCCCAGGGCGGCCAGATTCCCTCGGATCGTTTCCTTCACAGTCTGCTGCTCACCTTCGAGGGGCGCATTACGAACGCGGCTGCGAATAACCCATCGGCGATCCTCGCCGATGCCCCTTACTCGTTGATTGACCGGATCATGGTCGAGGGCTATCATCGCCTCCGCCAAACGCAGGAGAAATTCATCGATGTGCGCGGCGCCGATTTGCGCGAATTCGTCGGCTTGTATCGGGGGCTGCGTCCCCTCAGCTTGCCGGTTGCCGCGCTCGATATGACGGCGGACGGGACGAATGACATCCGGTTCATCGTGCCCGTACCCTTCGTGCCACTCGGCTTACCCGTGAGTCAGCAAGCGAATTGGCTTTTGGACGCGCCCAACTACGACGCGTTGAAACTCACCGTCCGATTTTCGGATGACGCCAGTGTGTTCACGCGAGTGGCGGCCGGCGCTTTCACCGCGTATGGATCGGCTGCCGGCAATCCTCAGATTCGAGTGGATGGAATTTTCTGCCAAGCCGGCCCGAGCGCATTTCGCGGATTCGTCCCACGCAGGTTGTGGCGCTGGTTCAGCGAAAACACGGCGGACTTGACCACAAGCGCGAACGCGGTACGCCTGTTCAACTTGCCACGCGGGTATTTCATCCGGTCCATGCTCTTGAAAACAGGCGTCAAAGATACTGGCGTCACGGCCGGCAATGATGCTTATCTGACTTTGACCGATACGGCGTTGGCTGAGGTCAAATTGTACAGAGGCATCAACCGGGCTATCCGGCACTGGCCGCTCTTTCAGACGATGTGCGATGACTGCGAACACGCTTACGGTATCCGTCCGACGGATGGGTACAAGTTGATCGAATTCGCGCCCAACAAATACGATGGGGAGATTTTGGACGCTCGCGGTCTCGTGGCGGGTCCCACCGGTGATGTGGACCTGGCATTGAAAGCCGACGTCACTGGAGCGGCGAACAAAGCGGCGCTCGCTCTGTACGAAGAGTGGAGGTCGTAAGGTGGCGGCGTATCCGATTACGACGCCGTCGCTATTCGGCGGTGGCGTCACGGGCGCCGGGGGCGATTGGGGCGGCATGTTCCGCTTGCCCTGGTTCGGTGGGCTGGACATCGGTATAGGCGGACCTGGCCAACTCCCACGACCACCGACCGGAGGGACGATCTCTCCGTCTCCGGCGCCGACGCCTTATCCTGGCGCTACTCCGGGTCCTGCCCCTGGCTATCAAGTACAAGCCGGGGATTGGCTGGCCCGTAACAAGGCGCTCGTGGCGGTGGCGGTGGCGGGGCTGGTGGCGGTATTCATCGTCGCTCGGTGACGTCCTGGAGTTTATGGTGTGGATTGCGATCGTTCTTTCGATTCTCTGTCTTCTCTGGTGGAAACGGGGCGCGGTCGTGGGGCCCGCACCACCGGAACTCCCTCCGTCTTTTGCCCTGGATCCGCTTTTCCCATTCGCAAAGGCGATCGCGCGCGCTGAGGGATTCTATCTCGCCAACACTCTGCCGGCACGTAATCACAATCCGGGCGCATTGCGTCTCTACGGCGAGGAGCACACAATCACCTACTTTCCGGACGACGTCGCCGGCTGGCGCGCTCTCGTCGCTCAGTTGCGGCTGATTTACGATCGCCGCTCAAGCTGGTATTCACCAGAGACGACGCTGCACGAAATGGGGATGACGTGGACCGGTAACGATCGGCCGGACGCCTGGACACGCATTGTGGCCGGCCGCTTGGGCGTTTCGGATCAAACCACGCTGGGGGAGCTCGTCTGATGAGTACGGCACAAGTGTCCGATCAATCGTTACTCTCGCCTGGCGGCAAGGTCCGGGTCTACGTCTCGCTTCTCGAGCCGCCGTTCGTGGCAACAAACACGGAGCGGATTAAGACCGCCGTCAATTACGCTTTGGTCGATGTCGTCGAGTTCTCGAGCGTCACCGCTGTGGCCGCCGGCGATCTGCTGTCTCTACGCGACTGGTACGCGTGCGACGGCCAGGTGCTCACCGAGATCTCGGTAGGCACACTCCGTACACTGGTGGCCCAGGGGCTGGACCGCGTGGAATTGGGCGCCGGCTTCCGGCCGCAGGTGGAACGGATCGAAACCATGCACTGGTCATGGAGTCTCCCATCACCGTCTACGACCAGTACAGTGTTTGTGGTCGCCGTGGCGGTGGGCCTGGTGGCCGTGGCGGTCGTGGTAGGCAAATTCCGATGAGGTATTGAAGATGACTCTCGAGGAACAACAGAATCAGCAACAGGGGACGCGGAACGAACAGTTCGCGGCGTGGACAAAGCGGGTAATCGCGGAATTCAAGGCCCGGGGATTCACGGTCGCGTCCAAGATGTGGGGTGGATACACAGGCGGTCCGTTCACGGTGCCGAATTACCTGAAATACACGCTCTCGAAAGCGGGTACGGCCGACTGGCCCGACGTTCTCATGCACTTGCACATGGACGAATTCGCCGATCCCGCGCGTATGGTCGATCAAGGATTGAATCGCTGGAGTTTTGTGCAGTCCTACGCGTCTGGCATCGCCACGCCGGCGCCGGTGGGCAGTGTCCGCGATACGGTGGAGGGAGTCGCGCCCACCGTGGGCACGCCACGGCCGGTGACAAGTACGCCGGGTACACCGCCGGTGGCGACGGAGCCGGCAGTTCCCTTCACCCCACCCGTGGTGACTCCCACGCCACCGCCAGGGTCGCTAGCCGGGCAACAGCCCACACCGCCGGCCGACAAGCTGACCGTCGTCGAGCGCATGAACCAATCATCCAAGACGGGCCGCGAGACTTGGGACGGGTGGGGCTATTACTATCGGCAGGTGACCGGACGGGCCGCACCGTCGCCTGGATCGGTGGGAATTGCCCGCGTCGTGGATATGCCGGCGATGAGAGCGGAGGAATGGTGGGGCCTGGCGTTCGAGACGCCGGCCGTGGGTGACGAGTGGCCGGGGCCTGGTCCGGGTCCGGTCACAGTTCCGGGCCTTCCTGGCCCGGCGCCCGGCAACATCCTGGCTTCGATGTGGGCCTGGATTGTGAACCTGTTCCGGTCAATCTGGGAGGCGATCCAATCTCTGTTCGCCGGCGCCAAGCCTCCGGAGGAAGGTATAGCGAATCACGGTTTCGGAAATATCGTCGCTCAGTAACAAGGAGGTTCAGATATGGGATTCATTGCGCCATTCTTGCCGCTGATCGGTACGGCGGTAGGCATCGGCGGACAAGTCGGGATGCAAGTACATGGCCGGAACGTCACGGTGGGTCAAGCTAAGGAACTGGCCACGTCGATCGTCAATTCCCATGAGCAGATGATGAAAGCGAATATCGACGCGGTGCGCTCCGGGGCGCGAACTGCAACTCAGGGCCTGGTGGAGTACGACCGCCTCTGGGAGTCGATGGCGGGGAAGCTGCATGAACTCGGCTCGGTGGGAGAGCGAGCGATTGCCGAACGCTCGCCGAGCGGCATTTGGCCTTATCAGACCTGGTACCGTGGTCCAATTGCCGATATGGCCGGTAGCATGGCGTTTGCGCCACCGCCACCGCCGGCAACCGGCGGGGCGCCGGGTGGACCGGTGTACGATGTGGGCGCCCGCTACAAGGTGACGCATGAAGAGCCCGGACCACTGCGGCCGGTGACGCCAAAGCCGGACTACTCCTACCTCTGGCTAGCCCTGGCGGTCATTGGCGGCGCCGTGATCCTCGTCAAGATGAGGTAGCGCGATGCTGATCGCAACCACAGCGTCGCCGCGTCTGATCGGCGATTTCCCTCCGCGTACCGAAATTTACATCGAAGTGAAAACGCCGGCGGCGAACGTCTGGTTAGCCAATAGCGCCCAAACCCTGGAAGCGGCCATAGGAATTACGGCCGGTGGGCTCGAATTTAGTTCTCTGCATGGCGTCCGGCGCCTGCCCTGGCGGGGCCCAATGTGGGCCGTGGGAGCCGGCGGAATTGTGGATGTCGAAATCCTATGACGTATCAAGCCTGGATAGCGGCTGTCCTGGCCATCGCGCGTGGGAAGCGGATCGACATTCAGTACTACGAAGGGCCGGGCATCTCCGGTGAACGCTCCGGGCACTTCGAGGGTTACTGCTCGGGCCGGTTGACGGTCTGGGCTGGGGCCGGAGCGGAGTTGCCCCAATATGGCACTACGCCGGCCCATTTTGCGGGCTGGTGGCCTGTGTGCGAAACTCAGCCGGCGCCTGGCATCCCGATCCCGCGGGCTGAGCCGGTGATCGTCGCGCCACCAGGCGCCCGGCAACCCAGTGGGGCCGGCTACATCCCGTATCGCGTGAGACGGGCTGTGGTGGGTGGTATCGGCGCATTGATGGGAGGTAGGATGTGAAACAATTCCTCGGGACATTCATGGGCATTCTGGCCGGTCTGCTGATCTGGAACCGCTGGGGCGCGCAAATCGAAACCTGGATCGCCGAATGGACGGGCGGAGAGGCGGCCGGCGTTCCGGCCGGCGCCGGCGCTCCAGGCGCTCCGGGCGGGGTGGGCGCTCCGGCTGAGGCCGGCCTAGCCGGCGCTCCGGGTGGCGTCACGAGTCTGGCGCAAGTGGCGGCCGCGCTCCAGGCGATCGCGGCGGGGATCCGGATCCCGAATATCCAAACCGAAACCGCGGCCTTGGCCGCCGGGACTACCGTAGTGGTCGATGGCCAAATGGGGAAGCGGATTTACGTCCTCGCCTTCAGCGTGGTATCAAATGCGGCGGCCGCGGCGGAGTGCGCATTCTGGAGCGGGACCACAGAACGAGTCTGGCGCACACAGACGGCGCCCAGCGGAACATCGTCGAATGGGGCGAATCTGGCCACTGCCTGGCCGTCCTGGCTGATGGTCTGCGCGGACGCTGAGGATCTGCGAATCCAAGTAGCCGACACAACGCTGGTGTCGGTCACCTATTGGCGGGAGTAATCATGATTCGGATTCTGGAAGGCTTTGATCATTGGGACGGCTCCGTCGCCCAGGGTGTCCGTAAGTGGGACACAGTTGGCACATGGACGCGCGTACCGGGTCGGTTCGGCGGATATGGGCTGATAACGATTGGCAATCCCACAGCTCTTACCAAAGTCCTCGATACTCAGCAGACTTGGTTTTTCCGCGGGGCGTACTACTACAAGCATGCTGCAATAGCTGTAACCAATGTGAATCTTTTCAGCCTCTGGGATGGTGTCAGCCTCCAATGTGCAGTAGGACTGGAGCCTCCGCACCATTTGGTAGTCAGACGAGGTGCAACGAAATTAGCCGAAACTGGCGAATTGCCGCGTCTCAGCTGGATGCACATAGAAGCGAAACTCGTAGTGGCGGCTGCGGGCAGCTACGAGGTGCGCATCAACGGTGTTACGGTCCTGAGTGCGGCTGGCGTCGATATGACGATGACCGCTAACGAATCCGCCGACAAAGTAGCTCTGGGCGGTGACGGTTACACTTGTCAAGATGATGTTTGCATCGCCGATGGGACGGGCGGTGAAGGCTTCATAGGCGATAAGCGCGTGGTTACGCGGATGCCCACGGGGAACGGGCATTATGCCGACTGGACTCCATCGGCCGGGCCGAACTGGCAGTGTGTCGACGAAGAGACGCCGAATGATGATACCGACTACGTGAGTTCAGCGACTGTCGGGCACAAGGATTCTTACGATATGGCCGCCGTGGGCATGGTGGGCCTGGTGAGTGCTGTACAAATACTCGCGTGCGTCCGCAAGGATGACGCGGGGGTCCATACCGCCCGGTTGTTGACGCGCTCGGGCGGTGGGGATTCGTTCGGGACCGCAGAGGCCATAGGCGACTCGTACCAGTATCTCCGCCAGGTTCGCGAGACCGATCCAGCTACCGGCGTGGCGTGGACGGTGGCGGGGGTGGATGCGATGGAAGCCGGAGTGGACATTGTGAGCTGAGATGCAGGGATCGGAAGAAGCCAAGAAGCCGAACGAAACGCAACCGAACCACTGGAACTCGCTACGCAATACCCAGCAAGCGATCGAAATCCTTGGCGCGCCCACCACGGCTAACGTCCGCGTGACGCAATGCGTGATCGAAGTGCTTGTGGGGCCGGCCGGCGCCGGTGGCAGGATGCTCCGGGGGCTTGGCTGATGGACGGCCACAGTATGACGATTGCCAGCGGCGCCCTGGCTCTGATCGGCTACCTGGCCATCTTCGAACGGCGCATTAGCCGGATTGAGGGTAAGCTTGAAGTCGTATTGAAACAAATTGAAAGGCTGCTTGATGCGATCTCTAGTGCGAAAGTTTAAGCGTGTCAGGCTCGCCTGGCGGATCTATCGCGCGAGCAGACCATTATGGGAGGAACCGATGTCAGTGAATCTTGTACTGAGAATTCTGCAGATTGTGTATGTGGACATTCTGCGACCTTTGGTCGTGGAGAAGGTCCAATCGACAGATGCGCGCTGGGATGACGCATTGTTGCTAATGCTGGATCGCATGTTCATGCCCGACTCGGCGCCGGCCCAGCCGGCGGCGTGAAAACCGAAATTGATTCATGGCGGGTGAAGGTCGCTACTATCGGTTTCATGGCGCCTTTGGGACCAAAGCAAAGGCCATGCGGAAAGAGCGCGCGGTCGATGGCTTCATTCAGGAATTCGATCGTCACCCCGGCGACCACAGGTACGTCGTCATGACGGATATTAACGCGCCGATCACGCGCCGGCGGAAGCGCGGGCGACGATCGACGAAAACGAGAAGGGAGCGAATTATCATGGCAAGCAAAAAGCGCACGCCGCCGCGCGACTCGAAAGGGCGTTTCCGCAAGCGCAAGAAGGCCAAGAAACGGCGCCGGTAGAAATTGCCGGCGCCGTTGCTCTCAATTCTGGCTGTCTCTCACTGGGGTCGTGAGCAGAATGCTCGCTCCCGTGCAATCCGGCGAACTGGCATGGTGACGGCGGTACGCCATTTCGAATATTGTTGTTGCGGTAGCGCGAGGCCGACATTCGAACGTGCCGGCAGCATCGCAAATCTGGCAATGCCAGAACCAGCCCAGTGTCTCGACCGCGTGGGCGTCCCGTTCAACGTGCAATCGTGGACGGTAAACGTGTTTCACGGTGCTCTCCTATGTCGATAATAAGCCCCGTTCCCTTGCATTCCGGGCACAATGTTGTACCTGCTTTGCAACACAGTATCCATGGCCGATGGCCGGCTGGACGGCCGCAACGGCAGATCCGACCGTAACCCTGGCACGCTGGGCAACGTCGTGTTTCAAGTCTCATCAGTTTCCCCTTTCTGCTTTACCTGTGGCGTCGCTTTGGACGCCACGGCTTTCTGAATCTCTTTCTCGATCAGTTGCCGGGTGTCCGGCGGCATCGTCTGATCTGGTTGCGAGTTCTGAATATCTGGTAGACGACGTTCCGACGCCGGCACGATATAATCCGGTGGTCGGTTCTGTCGACGGCTGCGAAAGTACCGCCGCTGTGCGGGGTGGTTCAGGGCATCGACATAATTGGGCCGGGCACTGCGTAGAACCTTCGCTTCGCCACATTGGCACCACGAGTACACACCGTTCTCATACACGATCCCGAAGTCATTACAGAGTGGGCAGCGCTCCTCTTGTTCCGGGGCTGCCATGTGCTGAGGTTCGTCCGGCGGTGGGACAAACTTGTATAGGAACATATGCCGGAGCCTGGCCAATCCTTGCCACTGCATTTCATTCTCGATCGCGGTTTTGATCAGCCAGTCGGCTTGTTCCTTTGGGGTCCACGTGCGATCTTCGATGAAGCCGCCTTGGCAGATTTGAATCAGCCACTCCGCGACGGCTTCCAGGATGTCGGACCCGCGCGGGAACCGGTCGATCAATTCCAGCCGCGTGGCCAGCGTGACGGCATAATCAGTGTTAAGACGATCATCCATTTTCATCTTTCAACCTTTCATCAATACGTCGCGCGATCTCCTGGCGTTTGGTTCGTTGTGGTCCTTGGCCTCGCGATCGCCGCCACGCCTCCTGACCGCGGGCGCATTCAGGCGCCAAGCATTTGAGCACACCGCCCCAACTACGGATTTGGGTACGGCGTTCAACAAGTTGTACGAGTTGAGCGATGTCCGCCCCTTGAAGGGCTGAGCGGATTTTCTCGCTTTGCTCCACAGTCGGAGGCACCCCAAAATATCGGGTGCAACTCTGACTGAGACGCTGATGGAAGTTTCTGTCTGAATCTGTCTGGATCTTTTCGGGCATATTGATTCCTTGAGATCCTGCCAAGCGGGCAGGCGGGCGGGCGTCTGGTCGCGCGCGGGCGTCTCGCTCGAGCTGGCCCGCCCGCTCGCCCGCGGGATCTTTTCTTCTCTCACTTTCTTTTACTTTCTTTTCCAGAGCACCTAACTGCTTTGTTTCGTAAGGCGCCGTGGGAATTCCAGCAGTCCGAGCGGAATACTTTAAGTGGTCTGTGCCAACTACTTTCAACGACGTTTTGAGTTGTTGGCGGTAGTGGGATTTGAGCGATGAGAGATCCCGTTGAAACTCACTGTATATACGTGTAATGACGTGTTCCAACTCGGGGTTATCGAGCAGGTCCGGTTGCGCATCTATACCGATACGGTGCAGCATCCAGGCGGTTGAGTCAGGCGGTTTCCTGGGTGCATCGGAGTTTTGCCGTTCATCGGGCCGAGCGTAAAAGTGGATCTGCACACGACCGTGTAACTGGTGCCTGGTTTCAACGTCAAGCTCCCTGAGCAGTCGGCCACCGGTCAATGTCCGATACACCAAACCTTGCCGTTCCAATTGAGCTAGGGCGCGCCGAACGTTTTGATTGGTAATGCCGGTTTCGCGGCTGATGTCGGATGGCGTCAGGGGAACCTTTCGACCATTGACCAGCTTTAAGGCGAGTTCTCCCTGGTCCTGATACCCGAAAGTATGGAGGACGCCACAGGCCCACACCTTGACGTGCGGAGGCGTGCTGCCGCGCTTGATCAGGGCCTCGAGCACGGGTTTGGGCGCTTGGAACCATTCACCCGGCCCTATGCCGATACTCTGCAGAAACGCCGGCGTGCGATCATCTGCTGTCATCCGCCGCTTCCGAGCTGGCGGGAGGGTCGCGGCGCTCATTGGTTGTCTTCTGACGTTTCCGATTCTCGCTGTTTGACGAAGAACCGGATCCAAATATCCCGGCCCCGGAGCCGGGGCCGCAGGTCCCGCGGTAAGTGAACGAGCGGTGTTCCATCCATCAGAAAGCGCTCGGCCAGACGGAGGCTCTCGAGCTTCGCTAGGGCCCGGCGGACGTTTTGCCTGCTCAGATCTGTTGCGGTGGCGATGTCCTGCGTGCTGAGTTGTCGAGTCGAGGCGCCGCCGATCCTGGCGTACTCGCCATCTTTGACGGTGTGCCGCAGGCCGACAATCCACACTCTGATGTGTTCCTCGCCGCACTGCTCGGCGAGAGTGTCCAGCAGGATCTTGATTTCTTCATCCGTCCAGAATCGCATTGCTTTCTCCTTTTCTTCGCTCTTCTTTTTCCTTGCGCTCTTCGCCTGGCCATGGGATAATGACAAAAGTCGGGCGTTGGCTGGCTTCCGACCAGCCGTTGCTACGGCGTAGCCTCCGGGCTTGAGTAGTCAGATCTGGCTTTTAGTAGTCGGATCCGCTTTTGCATGTTGTTGATTCTGAACGCCCAAAGGCTGATAGTGGTCAGCTCAGACTATATTGATGTTGACCGATGGCCGTTCAGAGTCGTACCATCCGGAGGTCCTCTGGCGGGCCATCTTCTACCGATAACAGATAAGTTGTGAACTTCCCTCATGCCTATGGTTTCCTCAACGTTCGCCCCTGTGCGATCAAACCCTTGAGGATCTGGGCGAAGTGCTCATTTGTCTTGAGTGGCCCTTTGGGTGCCATGGTCTCAATGGCGGCAATGTACCCGCGCACGTACTCGGCGCCGGCTTCGTCTTCTCGTTCATCGAACTGCTTTGCGATCTCGCGGAGCGTCTGGAGCAGAAGCGTTCGGTCTTCTTCTTGTTCGCTCAAATTCTCACTTCCTTTGGTGGTTCAGTCTATCACGTGGTGACCTCCCCGAAACGTGAACTCCGCTTCCGGGTATTTGGCCCGGCCCACGACGTGAAACTCACACCGTTTGAGTCGTCGCCAGGCAGCCCGGCGGCCGCCCCGGTGTGCTGTCAGAAAATAGCCGTGCACGGTCTCTGTTTCGGCTTTCGTCACTCGAAACAAGGCACCGCCGAATGTTCGATCCGCGCTCGGTTTCAACTGCACAATGCAGTCGTGCAAATCATCGGTTCGCGGTTCGGTGTTTGAATTGAGGCTTGCAATCATGCCCAGGATTGGGCAAGGTAAAAAGTAGCTCCGCATTGGACTCATCCTCCACTGGGGAGTCAGGGGACGGCGCGTTTCCGCGCGCCGTTCCTGCTGTCTCTATTATACGGCCGGGCGGCCGGGCAGGTTGCGGCCTAAGTATCAATATATCCCCAATCGGGGCGTTGAATGCCCGAAAACAAGTCGAATGAGCAGATGGCGGTCGATCTGGACCGCCTGCTTGCGGGTCAGTGTGTGCTCCGGGTCGGGCTGGAAGTCTCCGATGGGCGTATCGTCATTGAATTCGAGGGGGCCCGAATCCTACTGCTCGATCAATGCCGATTCCAGGTCACAGACCTTACGGTCCAGTAAATTGCCCAATTCGGGCGCTCCGGGCCGCTGTGACGCGTTTCCCTGACCCCCGAAGGGGTAAAGTACCCGGCAATCGACGACGTGGGGCCCCTGGCCTCTGGGTGAGATCACCCAATTTCCGGCAGCCGCGGGCCGCCCATCGCCCTGCGGAGACGTCCGCGAAGCTGCCCCGTTAGGGGCAAATGCCCCAAAAGCTGTAGTACACTGATCCTGTGGAAAGCATAAAGCTCATCGTGAACGTACCTGTTCCGCTGAAACGGGCACTACAAGACATAGCCCATGACGAGAATATCAGCGTATCGGAAGTTGTGCGGCGCGTGCTCGAGGGCGAGAACTTGGTGAGAGAACATGGCCAGCAAACGCAAGCCGGACGAAACGCGAAACATTGATGTGAACGAAATGGAGGCGCGGCCTGGCCCCGACTTGGCAGCGTCGATCGAAATTCCGATCGGTCCCGACGGAACACCGCAACTGGAATCATTGCCGGCCGAAACGATCGGCCGACTGACCGAGGCACTGGGCGCCGGGCTTTCTCCTCCTCCGGCGCCCGTGCCACCGGAAACCGTTGCCTTCCTGATTTCCGGCCTTCTAAGCATCGAGGCGGCAATCATAGCCCCACGGTACGATCTGACGCGGGAAGAGATACGCAGCCTGTTCACGCCGGAAGGTGAACTTCGGACGGCGCTTCAGGAAGCTGGCGGGCGACTGCTGACGAAGTACGCCGGTCCCCTTGCCAACTACTCCGATGAAATGACGCTCGCCTTTAGTCTCGTGGCCTGGCAAACAGCCGCGTTCACGGCGCTACGGACGGAAGCGGCCCGGCAAGCACAGGTGGCGAGTGCACCGGCGACTGAGCAGTGAACGCGCTTATCTTCGGACGGCGCCGTCAAGGCAAGTCCACACTATCACTCGTCCTGGCGGCGGCCACGGGGGCCCAAACGATCCTGATTCTCGATCCAAACGATCAATATGGCCACGTACCTGTTCTGCATCTCGCCGACCTGGCCGTATGGTTGCGCCGTGGCGGACGCCTGGCGCGGATTATGCCGGAACAGCCTGTCGCGGATTTCGCGGCCGTGCTGGCCGTCTTGGACGCTGGCCGCTGGGCGTGGGCGGACTGGGCACTTGTGGTCGATGAATCCAGCTATCTGCAACGTCCCCAAGCCATCGATCCGGAATTCGAACGGTTGATGCGCCAGAGTCCGGCAGACATCCATCTCGTCCAAAACACGCACCGCGTCGTTGATACACACAATCTGGTCCGGGCGCTGGCGACTGACGTTTTCATTTTTGCCACCCACCTACAAAGGGATCTGGATTATCTGGCGCTGAATTTTGGCCCAGGGCTGGCTGATCGAGCGGCGACACTGGCGCCGTATCAGGTGATCCACTGGTGGGTCGCACCGGGCGGCGCGCCGGCGTGGCAGGTCTGGAATGAACCGCAAGCCTGGTACTACAATATCGGCAGGGACTCGAAATGAGCGAAGCAACCGACCGGGAACGCTACCGGAAGATCATCAGCCGGAAGTTAGGCGCCCGTACCAGTCCGGATGAAGTGAAGGCGCGATTGAAAAAAGCTGTCGGCCTGGTCAAGCGGTATCAAAGCAAGTACGGCAATTTAGACGCTTCGGCGAAAGCTCCGGGCGCCACGCCGCGGCCGGCCACGCCGGCGCCCATCAAAGCGAAGCCAACGAAAGGCCCGGTGGCCCAGGCTGATCCAAAGCCCAAAGATGGTTTACTGCTCTTGGATCTCGATTAGGTGCGCTCTCACCACAATCAGGTGACTTGGTAAGCCTCTTGACGAAAGGCCCGCCTAGCGGCAGGCTAAACACTGAGAGGTTCTATGAGACAGACACGTAACTACGCAGGCATTTTCCTCGCCGGCATGGCTACCGCCATGGTTCTGGCCTTGGTCACACGCCTGGCGGGAGGGCGGATATGAAATTGCGCTGGCAAAAAATCGCCGAACTGGCTGCCCAGGTGGTCGTGTTCCTGATCGGCATGAGGATCGCCGATCGCTACGTTGTGCCCAAGCTGGGCACGGGAGGGAATCAGGCGCCCCAGTAATTCAGAGGCATCCAGGAGTCTATTATGTTGGCATTCAGTACGGTTTACCGACGCGAAAACATCGCAAACATCCCGCTGGCCACGCTCGACACCGAGTACAATC
>Ga0114922_10004507_pt1 | contig 12906 bp, 10 predicted proteins | sample AartaG_FD_100975 | JGI IMG/M metagenome (GOLD analysis project Ga0114922, IMG submission 100975) | Deep subsurface microbial communities from Aarhus Bay to uncover new lineages of life (NeLLi) - Aarhus_00045 metaG | ecosystem: Environmental > Aquatic > Marine > Oceanic > Sediment | place... | reverse complement strand
TTATGCTGATATTCATCTTTTTGCTCTTATTTTGTTTATCGCCTGTTTTTGCTGGTGATATAAATCTCTCCGGTCGCGGGTGGAAAGCCTGGCTTGACAATAAAGCCCAATGGGAGAATGACACCCTTTACCTGCCATCAGAAATTATAGGCATACTGACAAAACTCCCTATCAATGAGCCTGCCGGTGGCTGGGAGACTTTGGGTGAAAAAGGTAAGGATGTTTTGGTTCCCATGACTATGGATGAGTATTTTATCGAGGGGGTCATAACGAATACCTATGAAGGTGCTAGTTTGTTATGGCAAAGGAAAAATTATCCTCAATCCTTGCTGCCATATCGATGATGATAACGCCTTTTCTAATATGCTGTTCTACAACATGATTATAATGGCAGCGAAAGGGCAGTGGTAGATAAAAGAATATCGAAGGAGGCTATCCGATGTTTACACGACGAGTTTTTTGTGCATTCCTTTTTTTACCGTTGTTGTGGGGCTTTTGTAGTATAGCCACAGCCGAAGATTTCCAGTCCCAGTGGGAAACCTCTTGTATGATCCGCCATGATAAATTCAATTACGTGCTCCCAAATGCCATGCGTCGCAACAATGTCGATATGTGGATTGTCATCGATCATGGTCGCGGCACCGAACCGATGATGCTCGATTTTGGCATCGAGACCGCCTCTGGCCAGGGAATATACATTTTCTTCGACAGGGGAGGAGACCGTATCGAAAGGCTATGTCTCGGGGGTCCTGGCAGTTCTAAATTGTCTGACATATGTGGTGTTTACGACGAGATCATGGGAAAAGCTAGTCTGCGCTCGATCGTCTCTGAACGCGATCCGGAACAAATCGCTCTGAATTACCTCGATCCTTACATGATTGGGGAGGGAATTTACAACGCAGATGGTCTATCCACTACGGATTATAAGTTCCTCGTGAAAGAACTGGGTGAAAAATATGCTAAACGCATAGTTTCTGCGCAGGATCTCATCACCGATTTTCGCGGCGAACACGTTGCCGGCGAAATCATTGAATTCGCCAAGGTCGCTCAAATCACCCAAAGAGAATTAGATCGTGCCTTTTCCAACGAGGTTATTACACCCGGTAAGACTACCCAACTTGAGGTCGAGATGTGGTTGGAGGAGCGACGGGAAGATCTGGGATTGCGTAGGACCTGGTTTCCCGGAGTTGGATTTCCGGAATCTGGTTACCGTGACTATCAAAGGGTGGGCAAGGGGACTGGACCGGAACGTGTCATACAGCGGGGCGATCTCTTGAGTGTCGACTGGGGACTCAATCGTAACCATTTCTCGACCGATATGAAGCGCTACGCCTATGTTCTCAGGGAGAGGGAACTGGAGGCACCGGCCGGTATTCTCAAGGCTTTTGAGGAGGCCATAAAAGTCCGTGAGATCATTCGAAAAAACGTCCGCTCAGGAAGAACCGGCAGGGAGCAATTCGATGAACTCAAACAAATCATCCGTGAAGCCGGCTATGTCTACACAGAGGTGGAGCGCCCCAGTGAGGTCCCGGGTATCGAAGTGAATGTGGGGATGCATGGCATGGGAAACATTGCCCATGATGTGGCAGCCGGATTGGCCGAGTTTTCCCCTGAATTGACTGAATATGAGATCAGACCAAATGCCTTCCTTGCCCTGGAGTTCAGAGTTTTTACCCCCTCGGAGGAATGGGGCGGGAAAAAGATCCCGGTGTCCATCGAAGAAAATGTGCTGATCACCGAACGCGGCCTGGAATGGTTACATCCACCACAAAATCGGGTACTCTTGATTCGATGAAATCCCTGCTCTGAATCGTCTTGCTTACTTAAAAAAACTCTGATACGCTGGATTAAGATTAATATCAGGTTTTTGCAAATTTCAAGGAGGTTTCACTATGACAGCTCGGTACATTTTTTGTGTAATCATTGCATTGTCTATGTTTTTTGGTCTGAGTCCGGAAATGCTCACTCAACAGGCTAAGCAAGAGGACGATCTAAAGGAGTGGAATAATCAGATCCGCCGGGAAAAGTTTGACATCGTCCTGCCTGAAGCCATGCGGAAGAACAATGTCGATATGTGGATCCATGTGATGAGAATAGCCATTTCCGATCCCTTTGGTGCTGAAGAACTGGGCAGTACCTCTGGCGTTTTCATTTTCACGGACCGTGGCGAAAACAGGATCGAACGGGCGATTCTCGGACGCCGATGGGGAGCTACACAGCGTGAATGGGGAGAAGGGGATCATAAGTTGGTTGAAGAATGCGGCGCTTACGACATAATCGGCAAGCCAGTTTTTGTGAAGGAACCGTTGGCAAGCCCGATGACAGAATATGATTTCCGATTTAAGGGACTCAGAGAATTTGTCGAAGCCCGTGATCCCAAACGCATTGCCATAAATTTCAAGCTTAATTTAGGACCGTGGGAGACCTACATTGATTTTGGCGGTGCAAAAGACGGCTTATCGCATACAGACTACCTCTTATTGACTGAAGAGCTCGGTGAGAAATATGCCGATAGGCTGGTCTCTTCTGAATATGTGATAATGGATTACATAATTGATAAAGTGCCGAGCGAAATAAAACTGCTTAAGATAATCCGTAAAGATGAAGTTGAATACGTAAAGAAAATTTTTGCTGAAATCGTGCCTGGAGTAACCAAAGCTCGCGAGAATGGCGTAACGGTCTTTCGTCGGATGAGCACAGGTCAGTCACAAAGAGGAAGGAGCGGGGGCTGGGAAAACAGCGTGATCCAGGGAGGAGACATCCTTGCAGCACCGAGCCAGGGAATATATGCCTATGTGCTTCGTGAAGGAGAGACGGAACCGCCTCCAGAAATCCAAAAACTCTGGGCAGAATACCTGAAAATCGATAAGATTCTGGCAGAGACCATTAAGGCGGGAATTACTCCTCGTGAAATAATTCAAAACTACAAGCGGAAATTCGAGGAAGAGGGAATTATTGTTAGGGATGACCAATTGCATATGGTGATCCCAAAGAACAATTTCCCTGTTTATACCGAAGGTCATGATCCTGAAAAAACACACCTGAGTATCGACTGCCATGGCATGATGAAAGGAGCGCGTGAGTGGCCGGAGGAAAATTATCATGGTCCCAGGGTCAGTTCTTATGGCCCGACGTGGACATGGGATATACCGCTCCCACCCAACCATCACTTTGTTTTAGAATATTTTTTTTATATGCCTTCGCCTGCTGCTGAAGGCAAGGATCAATATTTATTCTGGTGGGATCACGAACAGGCGCTTTCCACCGAAAATGGAGTGGAGTATTTATCTCCACCCCAAAAGGAGCTTCATCTCATCAAATAAGGTTCGCAAATCCTAAAGTCTGACTTTTTTCAATAAGGAGGAATTAAAATGTGGAAAAGAAATCCCGTACAAAATTTTATCCGAAATTTAATCCGCCTGATCATTATTGCTCCCCTATGGTACTTGCTGGTTTGGCCCGATTTTCAAGGTTTTGATTTTGAGCCCAATACTTTATTATTTTGGAATATCGCCAAGACAATCGGAATTTTGTGGTTCGCCAACATCCTGGCAAGGATGTTTCACGTCCTGCCCCAGTGGCAGAGACTGGTGCTTCTTCGTCTGGGCAGGTCCGTGGGTGCCAGAGGCCCAGGGATCTTTATCGTGCCGCCCTTTATCTACTCCGTCGCCCGCATCCTGGATGTCCGTATCATCACCTACGAGGTGAAAGCCACCAAGACACTCACCCGTGATAATATTCCCATCGATGTAACCGCTGCTGTAGAATTGGAAATTGAGGATCCTGAGAAAGCAGCCATTGATGTCAAGGACTACTGGAAGACCACCGAGTGGGTTTCCATGGAAGCACTGAAGAGCACAATTGGAGGGAATGATCTGAGACCCCTACTCAGTGAAACAGCAAGAATCGCTACAGACCTGAAGAGAGGCATTGACGAGGCAGCCAAGGATTACGGAGTCAATGTCCGGGCCGTACGAATCACAGATGTGGGCACACCGCCGTCACTGATTGAAGAACTGGCTGTTATTGCCCGGGCTGAGCGCTCTGCCAAGGCCAAGAAGATTCAGGCCATTGCTGAGGAAACCGTGGCAAAATCCATTGCTGAGGCGTCCCGCACCCTGGCTTCCCAGCCAAATGCCATGGATCTCCGCCAGATCCAGGCTCTCCTGGAAATCTCAAAGGAGGAGAGTGCCATGGTCATTGTATATCCCACATCAAGTTTCATGGGCCAGCAGATCGCAACGGCTGCTGCCGGAAGTCAGTCGATGGGTAAGAAAAAATCAGTCCCTAAGTTGGATCAAGTTCCCTGAAACCCAAGAAAAAATTGATTGCGGCCAAATTTCTAGAAAAATAAAGATTTATCTTAGTAAACAATCAGCGAATGATACAAATCTTCGAAGGAGGCGGGGATAAATACTCAACCCCGCCCTCGGTGACAATCGCACCGTCATGGAACCACAACATCAGATATTCCGCTCCGTTTCTTTTTGAGGGCGAGGTCCTGTAAATGAAGAATTCCATCATTCATACCGAAGCCCCCAGCACTTTTCGGATGGCAATCTCTTTCGTCTGGCATTCTGTCGAAAAGGAAATCAATCCGGCGATATTGATGAACGAATATCCTTTCTGTCGTCTAAGGATTCTGAAGGCAGCTGCAGCACGGCCATGGTCCTGGCAAATTCCGGCATACTCTATTTCAAAGTCTCTGGTGATGGAAAACATATCTTCGTAAATGGCGAGACGAGAGAGAATCCAAGCGAAACTTTTTGGGAGAGAGCAAGAATGTCTGATCATTTTTTCTTTTCGAAAGCGAAATCCGGAACATCGCCCCAGGCTAATTTTTGGATTTTTTGGACTTCTTGCAATGCTTTTTCGCCTCCAGAGGTCAGAGAGTAAAGAATTTTCCGTCTTCCGCCTTTTACCGAAAGAGGCTTGCTTTCATGGGAAATGACATATATTTTCCGGACAAGCAGATAGAGAGTATTGTAGAGAGAGCCATAGTTTAAAACTTTTCTCGATATTTTGTTGAAGAGTTCTCTTATTGTAACCCCATATGCATTGTCCTTGAGTTTCCAAATGCAAAGCAGGATCAGTTCTTCGTTTTTGGTCAGTTCATACATTTCCTATCTCGCAATAAGTATTTATGATGAATACATATATTAATACTGGTTTTTCCCCAAAAAAGTTGCCACTTTTTTTGTCTAGGATTCACACTCGATTCAAATTAAAAAGGATTTTCACGTGCCGCAAGGCCGATTCACCCGAGAATTCTTCCAAGACGGCGTCCATAGCACACATTGCCTGTAAAACGATGGAAAGCAAAATGAAGATTCGACACGGAACTATATTCTATGTGAGAAACGAATAGCCTGTTTGTAATAGTTGTAATTTACCCAATTCTTATCAGCTAATAGATGTTATTTGAGTATTTTGTGATCAATAGGTAACGTAACTCTCTGTACATCTTTACGATTTTTTCCATCCGAGACTTTGTGAGATCGGTCAGAAATTTCTTTGCTGTTTCTGGATTTCTCTTATAGAAATCAAGAGCTTCCTCTTCAATATCAGATTGTTTAGCAAAAAATTCTTTCTCCATGGGATCACGGACAGCCCAGAGGTCTTTTATGGCTTCCTGCCATTTGAGATGAAGCAGATTATCAACAAAATCAACAGCCCATCTGGCAGATTCATCATTGAATTTTGACATATCATATGTTTTATAAAGAGAGGAGATCTTCTGAACACCAGCATAAATGGGAACATATGTGCTGACATAGGGGTTATCCAGGTAGAACCAGTACACTCCCCCGATAGGATCAGGCAACCAGTCTCTCAACTGAGCGACCATCCCATAGCCGTGTGAGGCAATGTTCCGATGGCTTTGGATACGTAAGAGCTTCTTGAGATCTGAAGAAGGAAAAGGTGTCGTAAGAGGACTTTTAACATAACTCTCTTGTGGGCCAGGGACCAGCCAGACCGGATCTGCTGTCATATCATAAACTGTGTCCTTAGAGACAGAACGCTGAAAGTTGATTATATCCTGCACAGATAACTTTTTTTCTACCTTAGCGGAAAAAGGATAAAAAGCTGCTCCCTCAAAAGCTTGAGAATACATCGTTGATGGGCTTATTGGGCCAGAAAGATTCCTCCTGGGCCAACTCTTAAAGGATGGCGCCACGCTACTGTATATCAACCACAAACGGCTCAAACTTCCTTCTCTGATTACAGGAGCATAGGCCTCCTGCCAGATAAAAGGTTTACTGCTTGCCGGATCATACCAGCCATGATCAATTGCCACCTGTTTATAGTTGGAAGAGGCCATAAAATCGGGATTGTCAAGGTCAATCTCCCGAATCCTGACATAATTGGGAATAACGGTTATGTGGTCATCGGGAACTCTTCGTGCAGCCCATATAGCACCCAATTCTCCACTTTCAGGCTTCCAACGGGACCCAACGCTGAATATCTCCAGTACCCAGACCTCTTTGGGATCGGCTATGCAAAGTGCCTCGGCTCCCCCACAGGAGGGAAGAAAGCCATATTTCTCGACCAGAGATGTGATTAAATCTATGGCTTCTTTCGCTGTTTTACATCTTTGCAGGGCAAAGACTTGAGCTTGTTCAATGGTCATGATTTGCTTGGTAATACCTTCGACAAAGGGAGTATTCAATTCCCTTTTTTGAGAACAGGTGCTCTCTCCTATGGCCAACTGGTGTTCATTCATCTGGGAATAGCCTGTATGGAAATAGGCATAAGTCTTTTCTACTTGAGGTATTTCACCGATAACCTTACCGTAGTCGCCCAGAGGTAATCCGGCACGGGAGTCATTACGGCCAAAGTAGACCATCCCCCAATACACTGGCGCCATTGATCCCTTTTTAAAAGTCTTGGCAGGAACCACATGGACTCGGCATTCACTGCAACAATCAGTATGGGATGTAATGACAGATCCGTCGACAGTAGCCATTTTTCCCACACCAATTACCGTACAGCCTTGTATGATGGATTGGGCATCTTTTTCCATTCCAAAGACACACATGAGCATTATCATAGGGGTGATAAAAACCGAAGTCAGGACTATCTTTGCTCTCATTCTTTTTGTACCTCCTTCCATTAATCTTGAAATATTCTACAAAAAAAAATGCTCATTTTCCATCTTTGACTACTTTTTTGCTATCAGTTCTTCGATTTCTGCGATCTCCTTAGGCACATCCCTGATCAGAACCTCACTGCTGTCCTTGGCGATCAAAACCGTATTCTCAATCCTGATCCCAAAAACCTTTATTCTAGCCTACTTTTCAACGCCTCATGGGTGTTTTACCTTTGAACGCTCCGTGTGGACGATCGAGGTAATAGAACCGTTCCCACTCCGCTAATTTCTTATTTAAATCCACATCAGCTGTTGACATAACCGGATGATGTGGATTTAAATGAGATAATTATGGAAAATCTTTCGAACTCAGAATGGGAGGTAGATGAGAGATTCTTAGGGGAAAGAAAAGGCCGGATAATAACCGCGATCCTCTTTTTCAGTTTGTGCGTGTTTTTCCTTTCTCTTATGACATATTGCTCTGGAAAACAGGGCAAAGCAGAGGAGGGCAGCAACCCTGCGGGCGCTGTGGAGGAAGTAATCCTGCATGTGGCCCTATGGACGCCATTTCCCACCCTGGATTGGCAGTCTACGGTCAGTCACCCGCTTCCTCAGGGCATGCTGCCGGTGTTTGAGGGACTCTTCGGTTTGAGCAAAGATTTTGTCCCCGTGCCGGAGCTTGCTTTGGATTGGGAAGTCAGTGAAGACAAACTGAAGTGGACATTTAACATTCGCAAAGGGGTCAAATTTCATAACGGCCAAGAATTGACCGCCGAGGACGTTAAAAGTTCTCTCGAGCGATGGAGACGTGTGAGCCCCCGCGGGGTTATGCTCAACCATCTGCGGGAGATCATTGCTGTGGATAAGTATACTATCCGTATGTTTTTTGACCAACCCATCGGAAGATTCCTCCTGCTTATTCTGGCTGCCGACGAAAGCAAGGCCGTGATCATGCCCCAAGAGATCGCCGATTCTTCTCCTCAGGGCGGAGCATTGATCGAGATTGTCGGTACCGGCCCCTATCGCTTTGAAAAGTACCGGACCGAACAGTATCTGGAACTCAGTCGGTTTGAGGATTATGTCTCGAGATCTGATCCACCCGACTACCACAGCGGAAAAAAAGAAGCAAATTTCGACCGCATCATGTTCTGGATTGTTCCGGAAGCTTCGACCAGAGTAGCCGGCCTAGAGCGGGATGAATACGATATCGTCACCCGTCTTCCGGATGCAGATTACAAGCGTCTGCTGAAGAGCGAGGAGATAGATCCCATCATAACCGTGCCGGCACTTTTGGATTATCTGGTCTTTAATCACAAGAAGGGGCTTTTTACGGACATCAATATGCGCAGAGCTGTCCAAAGTGCCATCGATGTGGAAGAAGTCAGTCGCTGCATGATGGCCAGCGAAGAGTTCTGGACCCTGAATCCCAGTATCTATCCGCCGGAAAGCCCGTATAATACCGATGAGGCATCCCAATATTATCATCAGAATGATGTGGCCAAGGCCCAATATTTTCTGCGGAAGGCCGGCTATGACGGAGAGGCTGTCAAATTTTTGGTCATACGTGATGAGCCTGAGATATACCGGGCATCCATTGCGATCGGAGAGCAGTTAAAAGCGGCCGGGATCAAGGTCGATCTGCTCATCTATGATCTCGCCACCTGGGTTGCCAAACGCGCGAATCCAGATGAAATGGACATGTTCATCTCCAAAGGCTATTGGCTGGATCCCTCCCTCTTCCATGCGGAATTTGGCGGTAGGTTTCCGGGATGGTTCATTTCTACCGAAACCGAAGTGGTATTCGACAAACTGTCCATGGAAACGGATTTTGAAACGCGCTTTGGCCTGGGGAAGGAACTCCAGCGGCTTTTCTACGAGAAAGTTGCTTTTATAAATGTGAGCTATCATTATGGATTCAAGGCCAAACGTAGCTCGGTTAAAGATCCTGAGGACAATCTTTCCCGCGGCAATCTCACTCTTCATAACGTAAGGGTAGACCGGTAACAAGAATGGATCATCTCGCTAATAATCCCCGATAATTCATTAAAGCTCATTTGCATCTCTAGACATATCGATAAACAGAATCTATCATGGGGAGAGATTAGATCGATGAGCAGTTGGAAATAGCATGTGGCTTTACCTATTGAAGAGGATCCTGGCCTTTATTCCCGCTGTGTTTATTGTGGCGACGCTGATTTTTTTCTTAACTCGTGTCGTTCCCGGGGACCCTGCTTGGGTGTTGGTCGGCCACCAGCTTTCCTCGGAAGAGAGGCTCGCGGAAGTCCGTCAGGAACTCGGGCTGGACAAACCCATCCACACCCAATACGTCATGTGGCTTTCGAAAGCCATACAGGGTGATTTTGGGACCTCCATTTTTTTTCAACAGCCGGTCGTAAAGGTGATAGCGGAAAGATTTCCTGTAACTTTGAGCCTGACCGTTCTCTCCCTCCTTTTGACCATCCTCGTGGGCATTCCTCTGGGCATATTCTCTGCTATCCGGCACAACACCCGAATCGATCATTTCAGCACCTTCTTTTCTGTATTGGGGGTTTCTCTGCCGTCTTTTTGGGTTGGTTTCCTGCTCATTCTGTTGTTTTCGGTCACATTGGGATGGTTTCCAACCTCCGGTTATAGACCCATTTCTCTGGGATTTGTCCCCTGGATCAGGCATCTTATCCTGCCGGTTGTTTCGTTGAGCCTGGCTGAGATGGCTCTTTTGACCCGGATGACCAGATCCTCTATGTTGGATGTTTTAGGCAGGGACTATATATACACAGCAAGGGCAAAAGGCCTCGGTGAAGGCAGAGTGGTATTAAAGCATGCATTCAGGAATGCATTGGTTACGGTGGTTACTGTCATTGGACTCATATTCGCGCTTGGTCTGGGAGGTTCGGTTCTGATCGAGAACGTCTTTGCGCTTCCCGGGCTGGGCCGGCTCATCGTCTCAGCTGCCGTACGCAGAGATTATCCCATCGTTCAAGCAGGCATGATCTACCTGACTGGAGTTGCGCTTCTTGTTAATCTCATTGTCGACATCTCTTATTCTTGGATTAATCCTCAGGTGACTTATGAGAAGTGAAGCGCGCCGATTCAGTCCCTTCCGTCGCTATCTCAGGAATCGTTTGTTTTTAACCGGAATGATCATACTGACTCCTATGATTCTCATCGCGGTGTTTGCTCCCCTTATCGCTCCTTCCGATCCCTTAGAGATCGATGCCGTGAACAAATTCCAAACCCTCAGCCGGGAACACCCCTTTGGAACCGATGAGTTTGGGCGAGACGTTTTCAGCCGGGTAGTCCATGGAGCCACAATATCCCTGCGCGTCGGTGGCCTCACAGCTCTTTTTACCGCAATTATTGGAGTTTTTATAGGGCTGGCCAGCGGTTTTTATAAGCTGTTGGATGTGGTAATCATGCGCTTCATGGATGGGTTGATGATCTTTCCCGGCTTACTGTTGGGAATATTGCTGATGGCAGCTTTAGGACCGCACGAATTCAATGTGGTGCTCGCCATGACCATACTGTACACTCCCCGGATTGTCCGGATTGTCCGGGGGGCCGTGCTAGAGATCAAAACCCAGGACTATGTCGATGCGGCCCGTGTCATAGGAGCTAGTAATATCCGTATTCTCTGGCGGCATATCCTGCCCAACTGTCTGGCGCCTCTGATAGTTCAGGTCACCTTCGGATTCGCCTGGGCTATTCTTATTGAATCCGGTTTGAGCTTCCTGGGGCTGGGCACACCTCCTCCGGCCCCGAGTTGGGGAAATATCATTAGTGACGGACGAGAATTTATACGCAACGCCCCGTGGCTCATGATTTTTCCAGGACTTATGATCTCGGCAGCGGTTCTCGGACTCAATCTGATCGGGGATGGTCTGCGTGACATTCTGGACCCCCGGTTGAGAAATACTCGCAGCCAACCGGAGAGTACGGCAGGATGATAGAAAACTTTTCGGATCGTTATCTCTTGGATGTCAGGCATCTTAAGGTTCATTTTTTTACTGATATCGGAGTTATCCCGGCCTTGGACGGTGTCGATCTATGGGTGAGAAGAGGGGAGACACTCGGGTTGGTGGGAGAATCGGGTTGTGGGAAAACCTTGATGGCCCGCGCCATTTTGCGCCTGGTACCGGATCCAGGTCGGATAATGGATGGAGAGATATATCTGGAAGGCGATAATCTTATGGAGTTGCCCGAACATAAAATGCGAAAAGTTCGAGGGGATCGGATATCCATGGTCTTTCAGGAGCCCATGACCAGTCTCAATCCAGTCTATACCGTCGGTAACCAGATCATGGAGGTGCTTACGGTCCATCGTTCCGCCATGACAGGTAAAGAAAAAAAAGAAAGGGCGATCGAACTGCTGAAAGAAGTGGGCATTCCCTCTCCGGAGCAGAGATTCTTCGACTACCCGCGTCAGCTTTCCGGGGGAATGCGGCAGCGCGTAGTGATAGCCATGGCCCTGGCGTGTGGGAATCCCCAACTCTTGATCGCCGACGAGCCTACCACTGCTTTGGATGTCACCATCCAGGCCCAGATCCTGGAGTTGTTCCGGAAAATCCAGGACAAAATGGACATGTCCATACTCCTCATCACCCATGATCTGGGAGTGATCGCCGAGACTGCGGATCGGGTGGCGGTGATGTATGCTGGGACCATTGTAGAGTATGCGGATGTGGTGAGACTTTTTAAACAGGCCCTGCATCCCTATACTCTTGGGCTCCTCAAGTCCATTCTTCAGCCCCCTCAGGATGGGTTCCGCACCCGTCTGCACACCATTCCGGGAGCAGTTCCCGACCTCTTGGATATTCGCAACAGGTGCCGATTTTTCTCACGCTGCACCTACGCTCACGAAAACATCTGCGGCCGGGAAGAGCCCAAGATGGTTGAGGTAGAACCCGGACACTTAGTGAGGTGTGCCAGGATCGAAAAAATCGAAGAACACCGGAGCAGAGCATGACAGCGCAGCGATCAGTAGAGGATATTTTGCCTGATGCCATCTTGTTAAATGTGAGGAATCTTAAAAAGTCGTTTCCGGTACGCAAGGGGGCTTTTGCACGAATCCGTGGCTTGGTGGAGGCTGTCAGCGGTATCAGTTTTAAGGTTCGACAAGGTCAAACTCTGGCCTTGATCGGGGAGTCAGGTAGCGGAAAAACCACGGTGGCCCGGATTCTCCTGCGCTTGGAGGAACCGGATGGGGGGGAGGTCTATTTCCAAGGAAGAAATATCCTCGACATAAAAGGCCGCGCCCTCCTGGATCTCCGCCGAGATATCCAAATGATCTTCCAAGATCCTTTTTCCTCTTTGAATCCCTATATGACAGCAGGGCAGATTATCGGAGAGTCTCTGCGGGTTCATAAAATCCATCCTTGGAAGGAGGTTAAGAACCGCGTTCAAGAGATCTTGGAGAAAGTCGGGCTGCCGCAAGACTTTTACAGCCGCTACCCGCACGAATTCTCGGGGGGACAGCGTCAACGTATCGGCATTGGCCGTGCTTTGACCTTGAATCCCCAGCTGATCGTCTGCGATGAACCGGTATCCGCCCTCGATGTCTCGGTTCGGGCCCAGATCTTGAATTTACTCCAGGATCTGCAGGATACACTCGGGCTCACGTATATTTTTGTGGGGCACGATCTATCGGTTATCAGGCATGTGAGCCACGAAGTGGCCGTGATGTATATGGGGAAGATTGTGGAGATCGCATCTGCTTCTCTATTCTTTTGTGGACCCTACAACCCATACGACGGGCGCCTCCTATCCGCGGCTCCTGTCCCTGATCCAGAGGCTCGAAAGAAGCGAATCCTTCTCTCCGG
>Ga0114922_10004506_pt1 | contig 12907 bp, 12 predicted proteins | sample AartaG_FD_100975 | JGI IMG/M metagenome (GOLD analysis project Ga0114922, IMG submission 100975) | Deep subsurface microbial communities from Aarhus Bay to uncover new lineages of life (NeLLi) - Aarhus_00045 metaG | ecosystem: Environmental > Aquatic > Marine > Oceanic > Sediment | place... | reverse complement strand
TTAAGAATTCCGTATTAGACCAACTAACAAATTAACCAGATAACCAGCTAAGCAAATGTTAACGACTATTCGCTAATTACTAAATTAATTGGTCAATCGGTAGATTGATGAGGTATGCAATTTATGGAAACATTAGTACAAAAATTATGTAACTGGATGGAAGATAAAGTAATTGAAGCAAAGGCCAAAGGTATAGTATTTGGATTGAGCGGGGGATTAGATTCTGCTGTAGTAGCAGCCTTAAGCATAAGAATATTCCCTCAAAATACCCTAGCCATAATCATCCCTTGCCATAATCTTGAAACCGACATCAATGATGCCTTAGCCCTTATTAATAAATTTAATATTCCTTATAAAATAATTGATTTATCAAAAATTTATGATTCGTTCATTTATCTGTTAAATAACAAAGAAAAAGAAGGAAATTCCAAATTAGCAGAAGCAAATATAAAACCTCGATTAAGAATGACAACTTTGTACCATTTTGCTAATAAATTAAATTATTTAGTTTCAGGAACCGGGAATAAAAGTGAGTTAATGATAGGATATTTTACTAAATATGGTGATGGAGGAGCAGATATTTTACCTTTAGGTAATTTATTAAAGAATCAGGTTAGAGAATTAGCAGAATATTTAGGTATTCCCAAAGAAATTATAAACAAACCTCCTTCTGCAGGTCTATGGAAAGGTCAAACCGATGAAGAAGAAATTGGTATAAGATATGATCAGTTAGATAAGTATTTAAGAACTGGAAAATTAAACAATAAAATAATTGAAAAAAAGATTCAAGACAAAATAGCTAAAAATGCACATAAACGAATTACTCCTGCAAAACCTACCTTTTAAATAAATATATTTCAATTTTTTTTCTTATAATTGCAGTATTTCTCTCTACGTCTTCATCACTCAATACTAACCATCAAGAAGCAACGATTAATTGAAACCCGAAATAAACAGGCGGCCTGTCCTCGTGAAAACGGGAACGTCTTTCCTACATGATGGATGGTTTTAAGTTTTTATCTCTCGTATTTTGAATTTTGTATTTTCTTAACTAAATACTAACGACTAGCGACTAATTTATTGAAACTGCTCTTTTAATATGCTAAAATTATTAAAAAATTAAACACAGTTAAAGTTTTAATAATTTTATATTCAAGGAGAAATAAAATATGTCTGGACATTCAAAATGGAGTACTATCAAAAGAAAAAAAGGTAAAGTGGATGCACAGAGGGGAAAACTATTTACCAAAATAATTCGAGTGATAACTGTTGCTGCACGCTCAGGGGGAGGAGATCCTGAGACTAACGTAAAATTAAAAACTGCAATTCAATTGGCAAAAGAAAATAATATGCCTAACGAAAATATTGAAAAGGCTATTAAAAGGGGGACCGGTGAAGCCGATGGAGTTTCTTATGAAGAAATAATTTATGAAGGTTATGGACCAGGAGGGGTTGCAGTTTTAATAGAAGCTTTAACTGACAATAAGAATAGAACAACTCCGGAGGTTAGAAAGATTTTTTCTAAAAATGCGGGCAACTTGGGTGAAAATGGTTGTGTTGCCTGGATGTTTGACAAAAGAGGATATTTTATCTTCGAGAAAGCAAAGGTTAATGAAGACACTATTGTAGATTTAGCACTTGAAGCAGAAGCCGAAGACGTAAGAAGTGATAATGAAAATATTGAAGTTGTTACTCCACCCGAGAATTATGAGGAATTTAGTAATTTAATAAAGGAACAAAATATTGATTGCTTGCTTAGCGAAGTTACTTTAATTCCAAAAACTGCTGTAGATTTGGAAGGTAAAAAAGCAATGCAAATGCTAAATTTAATGGAACAATTAGAAGAGCAAGATGACGTGCAAAAAGTTTATGCTAATTTCAATATTGCTGATAAAATTATGGAAGAAATATCAGCCAATAGGGATAAGTTGTGATTATTTTAGGTGTTGATCCCGGACTTACAAATACTGGTTATGGTTTAATTAGATATGAGAAAAAGAAAATTGAATTAATTGATTACGGATGCGTATTAACTTGCAGGGAAGATACTTTTAGCTTTAGAATAAAAAAAATATATTATAAGATAAAAGGACTTATAGAAAAACATAATCCACATGAAGTTGCTATTGAAGAAGTATTCTTTAATAAGAATGTTCGAAGTGCACTTACGGTCAGCAAGGTTCATGGTATGGTAGCTATAACCGTTGCTTTAATGGAACTGAAACTTTACGAATACACTCCATTACAGATTAAACAAGCTACCGTAGGAAATGGAAAAGCGGAAAAACATCAAGTTCAATCGATGGTTAAAATCCTACTTAATTTATCTGAAATCCCCCGACCTGATCATGCCGCAGATGCTTTAGCAGTGGCAATTTGTCATATACATACAAAGTATTAATAGCGTAGAGCATATAGCGTTTAGATTGTAGGATAGTATATAGTGAATAGTATTTAGTAATAAAACGAAAAACGAAAAGCGCAAAATGAAAAGCTATAACTCAAAATTAAAAATTAAGAGAAAAAGTTTTGAGTTTTGAATTATGGTTTTTCGCTTTTCGCTTTAAGTTTTTAGCTTAGTAAAGAGATTGTCGTGCTCTGATAAATCAGAGTCCGTAATGACTATGAATTCTAATAACTATTCACTATCAATTAATTTTGCAAGTGAACCGGTAAACTAGCTAATCTGACAACTAATGAACTAACTAACCAAGTAACCAGCCAACTATTATTATAGGAGGTTAAAATTTGATATCTTTTTTAGAAGGAATAGTAGATGCAGTTGGAATAAATTATCTTGTGCTAAATACAAACGGTATAGGGTATCAAATCAATATTCCTACTTACAATAATCTTTCCTTGGAAATTGGTGACAAAACTAAAATTTATACTTATTTATATGTAAGAGAAGACAAAATAATGCTTTATGGATTTTTATCCAAGGAAGAAGAAAATTTTTTTGAATTACTAATTAGTACACCGGGGGTTGGTCCAAAAGTAGGTTTAAGTATTTTATCCAAAATAACTCCTGATGATTTTGCTAAAGCAATTCTCCAAGAAGATTTAGATTCAATTACTGCGATAGTAGGTATCGGGAATAAACTCGCAAAAAAGATTGTGTTAGAATTAAAAGAAAAAATAAGCAAAATCACCTTCCTGAAAACAGGCGTAGAGAAAACCTTTAAATCTGAAAATATTAATGATGCTATAGACGCTCTTAAAGTATTAGGGTATAGTTACAAAAAAGCAAAGTCAGCAGTGGAAAAAACCCAAGAAAAATTTAAAGGGCAATTAACCGTGGAAGAATTAGTTCGAGAATCACTGAAGATTATAGGATAATTACTAATTTTTACTTATTGAAGATTCTTAATAATTTGGATTGTTGATTTATAAATGTTTCATTTTAATATTTAATGGAGTAACAGATGGAATTTAAAGAAAAAGCTATTGATTTGGGATTAAGGAAAGAAGAACCGGATTTAGATATAAGCTTAAGGCCTAAATTTTTTAAAGAATTTATTGGGCAAGAAAATATTAGAAAAAACTTTAATATATATATAAGTGCCGCCCGAAAAAGGAAAGAACCTATTGATCATATTCTTTTATATGGCCCCCCGGGTTTAGGCAAAACTACTTTAGCCTATATAATATCTAATGAGATGGGAGTCAATATTAAGATGACTTCCGGCCCAGTTATTGAAAGAGCAGGTGACTTAGCAGCTATAATTACTAATTTGCAGGAAAATGATGTTTTATTTATTGATGAAATTCATCGGCTAAATCGAGCAGTAGAAGAAATACTTTATCCTGCTTTGGAAGATTTTGAATTAGATATTCTTATCGGCAAGGGTCCTAGTGCTCGTTCTATACGTATAAGTTTACCAAAATTTACTCTTATAGGGGCCACAACTCGTACAGGGCTAATTACCTCTCCCCTAAGAAGCCGCTTCGGAGTTATAACTCGAGTTGGTTATTATCAGGAAAATGAACTTGAAGAGATAGTAATAAGGTCTGCTAAGATATTAAAAGTTAAAATAACCAAAGAAGCTGTAAAAAAGATTTCTCTAAGGTCAAGGGGTACCCCTCGTATTGCCAATAGACTTTTAAGGAGACTTCGTGATTATGCTCAAATAAAAGGTGAAGGAATTATTAATAAAGAAATTGCTGATTATGGTTTGGAAATGATGGAGATTGATAATTTTGGCTTATGTAGCATAGATAAAAAATTATTACTTACTATAATAGAAAAATTTTCAGGCGGTCCGGTGGGTTTACAAACATTGGCTGCTTCCATCAGTGAAGACACGGACACTATTTGTGATGTTTATGAACCGTATCTTTTGCAAAAGGGTTTTCTTCATAGGACTCCCAAGGGAAGAGTAGCAACAGATTTAACTTATGAATATTTTGGTAGAAAAAGAGATGCTCAGGGGAAATTGTTATAGAAAAAATTAGCGAATAGCAAAACTAGCGTAGAACGTATAGCGGATAGCGTGTAGCATCACAGCGTTGCCGTGATGAGGAAAAAAAAGGAAATACAAAGGAAATAATATAAAAAGTATCTCGGTTATCATACTACTAAATGCTATTTCATGAAAGAAGTACGAACAAAGAAACATGAAAAAGGAGATAAGTTAATTGATAAAGTTAAATATAGGAAAAGTTAATAAATTTTTTTTATTTTTAGGAATATGTATTTTTTCACTGCTTATATTTACTAGTAATATCTTATTAGCAGCAGAAAAACAACCAATACTTCGAGTGGGTATATTCTTAAATCAAACTGAGATCAGTATAGGCGGAGATGGTACTTTTAAGATTTATAATTTAAAATCAAATAGTCTTATAAGTGAAGAACGCAATAAGACAGTTAAATTATTGCCGCATAAAAAAGGAATAGAGATTTTAGAAAGAGGTGTTTATTCCGGCCCCATAAAAATAATTCCGGTGAGAAATACTAAAATTATGGTTGTGTTTAATGGACAAAAATATCGCTATCGAGGAAACGTAGAGATAGGCATTGATAAGGAACATGGAAAATTGAATGTCATCAATATCATCGATATTGAGGAATATCTTTATGGGGTTTTAAAGAAAGAAATTTCCCCTCGTTGGCCCTCAGAAGCTTTAAAAGCTCAAGCAGTTGCAGCAAGAACTTTTGCTATCTTTAATGTGAATAAATATATTGATAAAGGTTATAATATTTGTGCTACTACCAACAGTCAAGCTTACGGAGGAGTGAATCACGAAGACCCTTTAACTAATAAAGCTGTTGAAGGGACTCGAGGGGTAATTATGGTCTATAAAGACAAACCTATTAATGCGGTTTATCATTCTGATAGCGGAGGATATACAGAAGATAGCGAGAATGTTTGGGGAAGTTTCTTACCTTATTTAAGAAGTGTAAAATCAAAATTTGAAGAAAAGCTCTCTCCTCCGCATCATACTTGGTCTTACTCTATAAATGAAAAAGATTTAACAGAAAAACTTCAAAAACAAGGCTATAAGATAAACTCAATTGTTTCTATTGAATCAGTAAAAAAAAGTGAAACAGGCAGGACAAGCGAGTTAGTTTTTACTGCAGACAACAATAAAGTTATTAATATGAAAACTAACGATTTTAGAAGTTTAATAGGGGCAGATTTAATCAGGAGTACACTTTTTAATATCGAAGCAATGGGTAGAGAATCGAATATTACGGAAGACATAGAAGATAAAAAGGAAATTGAGGACAAAGAAGAGCAAAAAGAGTCAGTAAAGGAAATTTTAGAACAAAAGAAAGATTGGACCATTAAGGAATTGCTCGAATTAATGAAGAAAAATAAGCAAGAAAGAGAAGAGCAAAAAGAAGAAATAGTGCCCAAAGTAAAAAGTATAAAATTAAGCACTCCTTTAACCTTTCTGTTTTCTGGTTCAGGGAATGGACATGGGGTTGGAATGTCCCAATGGGGTGCATATGGTATGGCACTTCAAGGATTCAGATATCAAGATATCTTAAAATATTATTATCAGGGAATAAATATTATAAAAAAATATTAAAAACAAATTGATGAGTGGAAAATGAAATTAGAAGATTTTAATTATTATCTTCCTCCGGGTTTTATTGCCCAAAAACCGATTAAGCCAAGAGATTATAGCCACTTGATGGTTCTGAATCGATCCGAGAGTGAAATTCAACACAAATTATTTAAAGACATTGAAGGTTATCTTAAAAAAGATGATCTTTTAGTTTTAAATAATACTAAAGTTTTACCAGCAAGGTTATATGGCTTTAAGGAGAAAACTAAAGGGAAAGTGGAAGTTTTACTTCTTAAATCTATAAAGGATAGGTATTGGGAAGTTTTAGTAAGACCAGGAAAAATTGTGCATTCAGATACTAAAATAATCTTTGGACCCGAATTAGAGGGAATGGTAGAAGGTAAAAATGAAGGAAAGGGTAGTTATTTTATACAATTTAATTTTAAGGGTAATTTTAAAGAAATATTGAATAAAATAGGACAAATGCCTACCCCGCCTTATATTAAAGAAGAATTGAAAGCAGGAAATGACTATCAAACGGTTTATGCTGTTCATGATGGTTCAATTGCTGCTCCTACTGCTGGACTTCATTTTACCAAACCTTTACTAAAAGGACTTATCCAAAAAGGCATTGAAATAGTATATTTGACTTTACACGTAGGTCGAGGAACCTTTGAACCTATAAAAGTTTCGAAAGTAGAAGAACATAAAATGGATTCAGAGTTTTATTCTATTTCTTCTGAGGTCGCTAAAAAAATTAATAACGCCCATACTGAAAAAAGGCGAGTTATTTCGGTAGGAACTACCACAACTCGTAGCCTAGAATCTGCTTTTAATTTTGATCAAGGTAAAATTGTAAGCGGTAGTAATTGGAGTGATATATTTATCTATCCCGGGTATAAATTTAAGGTAGTAGATATGCTAATCACTAATTTTCACCTTCCTCAATCGACCCCTTTAATGCTTGCAGCTGCTTTTGCCGGAAAGGATTTTCTTTTTAGGGCTTATCAGGAAGCAATCAGAGAAAGGTATAGATTTTACAGCTTTGGAGATGCGATGATTATTGTATAGTCGTTAGTCGTTAGTGAATATTCGCTAGCAAAGAGAAAATTAGAGAATAGTACATATTAGCATGAAGCCTTAAGTGTATAGTATATATAGCGAAAAATGCAAAGCTATAACTTAAAATTTAAATATATATTTCAATTCGTTGATTAGTTACTTAGTTGATTGGTTAATAAATTATTAGAATTAAACTATTTAACTAGTTTATCTTGTATATTGTATCTCAAGCTAACAGCTAACGACTAGTTAAGAGTTTTGAATTATGGTTTTTCGCTTTTTTGCTTTAAATTTTTAATTTATCACAAACTGGTCTATATACTAAAATAATAAATAAATTATCAATTGATTAAAATGTAAATTAAGAGGTTATACATATTTGACAATTAAATTCGAAGTAATAAAAGATTCTAAAAAAACTAAAGCAAGGCTGGGAAAGTTATTTACCCATCATGGTGTAATTGAAACCCCGGTATTTATGCCAGTAGGCACTCAGGCCACAGTAAAAGCAATGACTCCTCGAGAGTTAGAAGATTTAGATATTCAGATTATTCTAAGTAATTCTTATCACTTATTTTTAAGGCCAGGACATAATTTGATTGCTCAAGCAGGTGGGCTGCATAAATTTATGGACTGGAAAGGAGCTATATTAACTGACAGTGGAGGCTTCCAGGTTTTCAGCTTGGAAAAGCTAAATAAGATAAATGATGAAGGGGTATCTTTTAATTCTCATATTGATGGTTCAAAGCATTTTGTAAGTCCTGAAAAGGCGATGGAGGTTCAAATGGCATTAGGTGCTGATATTGCTATGGCTTTTGATGAATGTACACCTTATCCTGCTGGAAAATATCAAGTAGAAATTGCTGCCCAAAGAACTTTTCAATGGGCCAAGAGATGCAAAGAGGTACACCATGGTTTAAACCAAAGTTTATTTGGAATTGTTCAAGGAGGGACCTTTAAAGACTTAAGAATTGAAAATGCTAAAAAGTTGGTAGAATTAGATTTTCCCGGATATGCAATAGGGGGGTTAAGTGTAGGTGAACCAAAATCGCTGATGTACGAAATATTAGATTGCACAGTTCCTTGGTTGCCAAACAATAAACCCCGATATTTAATGGGTGTAGGGGCACCTCAGAGTATCTTGGAGGGAGTCACAAGAGGAGTTGATATGTTCGATTGTGTTCTACCTACAAGAAACGCCAGAAATGGTTCGTTATTTACTTCGTCTGGTAAGCTATCAATAACTAACGCTAAATATAAGGATGACTTTACACCCTTAGATAATAAATGTAAGTGTTATACTTGTCAGAATTTTACCAGAGCTTATCTACGTCATCTGTATATGTCCAAAGAAATGCTTGCTTCAACTTTAGGGACTATTCACAATCTTTATTTTATGTCTTTTCTGATGAAGAGCATAAGGTTAGCTTTATTAGAAGATAGATTGTTAGAATTTAAAGAAGAATTTCTTTCTAATTTTTTGAATTAAATATTAAAAGCAAATGGAAACCAAAATATACTAGTATTGCATATTTTATATCGAGTATCACGTTTATAATATGACGGCTAGCCTACAGCGTTTAGCGGATAGGATAGTATTTAGTAAGAAGAAAATAGGAAATGAGAAAGAAAAAATAAAGGAAGGATGGGAAAGAAGATAATATAGAGTAGTAAACAAAGAAGAATAATTCAGAAGGCAAAATCAGAATATTTTAATATATGGGTTAATAAGCTAAAAATTTAAAGTGAAAAATAAAAACTGTAATTAAAAATACATAATTTATTTAACATACAGGATTTATAATTTTAACTAACAACTATTCACTAATGACTAATTTGCAATACGTGATACGATACAAAAAATAATTTGCTAAATAAAATAAAATTATGTATAATTTAAAAGGTATTTTTTAAAAATAAAAAAATGAAAGGACTGATTTAAAAAATGGAAGCTCTCCAACAATTTTTACCTTTGATCATTATATTTGGTATATTTTATTTTATACTCATTCGCCCTCAACAACAAAAACAGAAAAAACATAAATTAATGCTGAATAGTATGCAAAAGGGGGACAAAGTGATTACCATTGGGGGTATATATGGTATTATCAAAGACATCAAAGGCGATATTTTAACCTTAGAGATTGCCAAAGATGTACTTATAAATACTACGCGTAATGGTATCGGGGTAAAAAGAGAAAAATAATACCACAAAATATTTTTAAAGAAGAAAGAAAATATATAGAGATTAAAAATAACGATAATAATTTAAAGGCAGGTATTTATTTTATACCTGCCTTTAAATTTTAGTATATTAATCGATTTGTTATAAAAAATCTTAAAAGTCCAAATATTCAAGAGTAATATTCCGTTCTTCCTTAATGGAAAAAGATCGAAATGGAAATAAAGGAGATTCCAAGGGGTAAAGAATTTTCCCTTAACTATCTTGATAAATATTATTTAAAATGTTAATGTAAACTTTAGTGGGTTAGTAAGAAAGAGAGAAAAAAATATTTATTGTTTTTGTTTTCCCATCTTCTTTTTTCTATAATTCTTTTTCTTTATACGATACTCGATACGCAATACGAGATACGAATATTAAGTATTCTCGTTGACAAAGAAAATACTATAATATTATAATGATAAGGTTAAAAAACAATATAGTAATATGTAATAAACAAGATAGAAGGTAAGAAAAATTAGAAAGAGAGGATTTTTATATGAATTGGACTAAAACCTTAAGGGTAGCCAGCGTCTTTGTAGTAATTTTTATTGCAATTATATTATCGTTTCCTCTAAACGAAAAGATAAATTTGGGATTAGATTTACAAGGAGGTTCTCACGTTATCTTAGAGTGTGTTGATACTCCTAATGCGCCGGTAGATAACGATGCGGTAAACAGGGTATTAGAAATAATAAGAAACCGCATTGACCAATTAGGAGTTTCAGAACCGGTAATTCAGAGACAAGGCACAAATCGTATCTTGGTTCAGTTACCCGGTGTGGAAGATCCGGAGGCTGCTGTAGAATTAATTGGTAAAACCGCTCTCCTGGAATTTAAAAATGAAGAAGGAGAAACCCAGCTAACCGGAGCCCATTTAATAGATGCTAAATCATCCTTTGACCAATTTAGTCGAGCTATTGTTTTAATTGAATTTGACAAAACAGGAGCTAAAGAATTTGGAGAGGCTACTATAAATAATGTGGGGAAAGCTTTAGCTATTACTTTGGACGGGAAGGAAATATCGGCTCCCGTAGTCCAGGAACCAATTCTCGATGGAAAAGCTCAAATTACCGGAAAATTTACCCTAGATAGCGCAAAACATTTAGCCTTACTTTTACGTTCAGGTGCTCTCCCGGTAAAAGTGGAAATTTTAGAAAATAGGTCTGTTGGGCCAACCTTGGGAAGAGACTCCATTTCCAAAGGGATAAAGGCAGGGATAGTAGGATTGATATTAATCTTAATCTTTATGTTAATCTACTATAAGGGATTTGGATTAATAGCAGATTTTGCTTTGGCTGTATGTATGGTGTTAATTGTAGGAGCTTTGGCTGGTTTAAAGGCGACTTTAACTTTGCCCGGGATAGCTGGGATGATTCTTACCATTGGTATGGCAGTAGATGCCAATATCCTGATCTTTGAAAGAATAAAAGAAGAGTTGAGATTGGAAAAGACTTTTCGGGCTTCTATTGATGCAGGCTTTAATAAGGCATTTCGTACCATATTCGACGCCAATGTTACCACTTTAATTGCAGCTCTTGCTTTATTTTATTTTGGCTCGGGACAAATAAAAGGATTTGCGATTACTTTGAGTATAGGTATTATAGCCAGTATGTTTACTGCAATTGTAGTAACCAAGATTATTTTAGAAATAGTATCTACTAAGTTCAGTTCCAAAGCTTTATTATAGACATAGTTAAGGAGGGTATATTTAATGGATCTAATTGGAAAAAAGAAGTTCGATTTTATTAAAAATAGAAGAACAGCTTATATCATATCTGCAGTTATCATCCTGGTTGGTTTGATTTCAATTATTTTTCAAGGATTTAATCTTGGAATCGATTTTGCCGGAGGGAGTTTAATTCAAATAAGATTTGATAAATCAATTTCCACTACCGAAGTTCGAAATGTTTTAAGCGAATTTAATTTAAGTCAAAGTACCATTCAAAATTTATCAGGGAATGAATTTGTGATACGTACTGAAAAGATTGGTTCGGAGCAAAGAAAAGGAATATTATCAGCCTTTAGAGAGAATTTAGCTGATTTAGAGATATTACGTGTTGAGACAGTAGGGCCGGTTATCGGGGAAAATTTAAAAAGGTTAGCTCTTTACGCCTTTCTTCTAGCATTTATAGGAATTATTTTATATATTACCATGAGGTTTGAGTTTAAATTTTCTATTATTTCCATATTAGCGCTTTCCCATGACTGTTTGATTGTTTTGGGCATTTTTTCTTTATTACAGAAGGAAATAACTATTTCGATAGTAGCAGCAGTTCTTACTATTGTAGGGTATTCTCTAAATAATACAATTGTAATTTTAGATAGACTTAGAGAGAATTTAAAGTTTAAAACCAGAGAACCATTTGAAAATTTAATAAATATGAGTATTAATCAGTCTCTGTCCAGAACGATAAACACAGCTTTAACCACCATTATTCCCATTTTAGCCTTGTATTTTTTCGGGGGGAATATACTTTCTGATTTTGCTTTAGCCTTGTTTATAGGAATGGTTGCCGGGACTTATTCTTCAATTTTTATTGCCAGTCCATTATTATTAGAGTGGAATAAAATATTTAAGATACACCAAAAAGGTATTAGAATTACCGGAAAAAAGAGCAAAAAGTAATTGTTTTATTAAAAAATGGAAAGATAAAAAATGTCTGAATTTAATATTTTAGGTAAAACATTGCTATTTTTTGGAGTAGTACTGATTATATTAGGAGGCATATTATTATTAGCAGGTAAATTACCTTTCCCTGATAGATTACCTGGGGATATTGTAATTCAACGGAAAAACATTATCTTTTACTTCCCTTTGGGTTTATGTATTGTAATAAGTATTATTTTAACCATAATTTTCCGAATATTTAGACATTGATAAAAAGAACGAAAAATTAAAAACGTAAAATGTAAAACTATATTCGTATATAGTACATCGTATGTCGTATATTGTGAAGAAAATAGAAGTCAGTAGTCAGAATCCAGAAAGCAGAATAAATTAGTATCTCGTATTATAACGCATAGCATTAAAAACTAAAAACCATAACTTAAAATTCAAAACTTTTTCTTAGGTTTTAGTTTTTTCCTTACACTTTTCGTTTGCGCTTTTTTACTATATATTAAAGGCTTCACATTATTTTTACGTAATACGTAATACGAGAAACGAGAAAGGAGTGTAGATAAAATAGAGTGGTGTATATTAAAAGAAGATAAAAAATTACAATCGGAGTTGTCTAAAGAATTAAATATCTCCCCAATTTTAGCTCGATTACTAATTAATAGAGGAACAAAGGAAGCTTTAAGTGCCAGGAGATTCTTAAAGGCAGATCTTAAAGATTTAAGAGATCCTTATATCTTTCAAGATATGGAGAAAGCTGTAGACATAATATTAAGAGCAATAAACAACAACGAAAGAATATTGATCTACGGAGATTATGATGTCGATGGAATAACCAGCGTTACCCTATTATTTTCAATTTTGAAAGAGTTCACCACTAATTTATATTACTATATACCTAATCGCTTTCAAGAGGGATATGGACTAAATGAAGAGGCTATTGATATTGCTTTCAAAAATAATTTTAAATTAATTATTACTGTTGA
>Ga0114922_10004505_pt1 | contig 12910 bp, 9 predicted proteins | sample AartaG_FD_100975 | JGI IMG/M metagenome (GOLD analysis project Ga0114922, IMG submission 100975) | Deep subsurface microbial communities from Aarhus Bay to uncover new lineages of life (NeLLi) - Aarhus_00045 metaG | ecosystem: Environmental > Aquatic > Marine > Oceanic > Sediment | place: Aarhus... | reverse complement strand
GAGTCCGTTCAGATACGGCAGGAAACTGTGCGTAAACACCCGAGGCAGGAGCCCAGTGCATTAGTAGTGCACGCTGGGATCTGTGCGGGGGGTGCCGGGTAACCGGCATTCCTACCGCGAACTTTTATTAGGTCATAAGCTTTAGGGCAGTATGAAATGAAAGGCTTTGCCCCGACCGAAGAAAGCTATGGCTTTAGTCCCGACCTTTTGTGGTTGGGATTACGGCCGGGATGTCGTGCCACTAAGTCCCGCCGTTCGCGAAGCGAATCGGCGAAACTAATTGGTGCCACGGCCTTTCCCGTGGGGCTCCACCGGCGTTACGGATAATGATTGGTGTGCATTTCTCTCCCAGCAGCCAGGGATTGACTTAGATCTTACCTGTTGGTTTTTCAATACTTGGTATTTTCCATTCGTTTTTTCTCCTAATAATTCCGGCTTGACTTTTATTGCTCTTATGATATTCTAAATAGTAAGAATCTCCAAATATTTTAATAGTTATTCTTCCCATGGACAAATCCCTCAAAATGTGCATGCCGTGCTCCTAACAGAACGCTGTCTGTTCTATTGGGAGCCTGAAGTATCACCTCAATAAAGCCAAACCAGCTGTAAGGCTAGGCCGGTAGGCCACCGGCCTCTAAAGATCCAGTTGACCTCGGTTTCATCATATTGTCTCTCTAAGAACGCCGAGCAGCCCAGTGTAATGCTCGGGGCCGCAGCGTAGAAAGAGCCGGCCCTTTTCCTTGGGAAATTCATCCTAGTGGTATAAACAATGAAATGCCCGAAATGCCAATTTGAAAATCCTGAAGGCGCCAAATTCTGCAACGAGTGTGGCAGTAGATTAGAGGTTGCCTGTCCAGAATGCGGAAAGATGAATCCGCCCGGAAGTAAGGTCTGTGGCGAGTGTGGCCACAACCTAGTGAAGTCTAGAGAAACCCCTCCCATCGATTTCAACCAACCCCAATCCTACACCCCTAAATTTCTAGCGGATAAGATACTCACCACGCGAAGTTCCGTAGAAGGGGAAAGAAAGCTTGTGACCGTGCTCTTTGCTGATGTGGTCAATTACACCGCCATAGTTGAGAAGCTCGACCCCGAGGAAGTCCATCAGATCATGGATGGGTGTTTCAAGATCCTGATGGATGAGATCCATAAGTATCAGGGGACGATAAATCAGTTCACAGGAGATGGGGTCATGGCCCTCTTTGGTGCACCCTTGGCCCACGAAGACCATGCTCAAAGTGCTTGTTACGCGGCCCTTTCAATACAGAAAGCCCTTGAGAGATATAGTGAAAAGTTGGAGGTGGACTATGGTTTAGAATTTAAGATGCGAATGGGCCTTAACTCGGGCCACGTGGTCGTAGGTTCCATAGGAGATGATCTGCGGATGGATTACACGGCCATTGGTGACACCACTAATTTGGCCTTCAGGGCCCAGAGCATGGCCGGGCCCGGCAGCATTCTGGTTTGCAAAAACACCTACAAAAAGGTCAGCCAATATTTCGAATTTGAGCCCTTGGGTGCGATCGATGTTAAAGGGAAAAAGGAGCCATTAAAGGTATATGAGCTTAAAGATAGAATTTATAGACCCCACCTTAGTGTGGCACGTAGGATATACTCCGAGCTAGTTGGAAGGGAAAAGGAACTGAACAAATTAGAGCTTCATGTCCTGAAAGTCATCAATGGAGAAGGGTCTATTGTTAATATTATTGGAGAGCCAGGTATTGGGAAATCTCGACTCATCGCAGAGCTCAAAAAAAAAGATGGGATCAAAAAGGTCACACTCCTTGAGGGGAGGGCTCTATCTATTGGTAAGAACCTAAGCTTTCATCCCATCATTGATATCCTGAAAAGCTGGGCAGGGATAGGCGAAGATGATATGGAAGCGGAATCGATAGAGAAGCTTGAAAAGGCTATCAGGACTGCTTGTCCTCAGCAAGCAGGAGAAGTGTTTCCATTCATAGCGACCCTCATGGGCATGAGGCTTACAGGAAAACACGCGCAGAGGGTGAAGGGAATCGAGGGCGAGGCCCTGGAAAAGCTCATCTTGAAAAACATACGTGAGCTTATGATTAAAGTAGCTGAAATCAGACCAATTGTCTTTATCCTCGAAGATCTTCATTGGTCCGATTTGACAACCATTGAATTCCTTGAGTCCCTTTTTCGATTAGCGGCAGACCATATGATACTTTTTGGCAATGTATTCAGGCCGAATTATCAGGAGACAAGTGATCGTCTTTTAGAAAGAATAAGGGAAAAGTATGGCGGTTACAATACAGAGATTTACTTGGAACCGCTGCCCGAACATTATTGTGAAGTTCTTATGAACAACCTGACAAAAATGAGAGCGCTTCCACCTGCCATAGGGAGAAATACTATAATGCGTGCCGAAGGAAATCCTTTCTTCATTGAAGAGGTGGTGAGATCGTTTATTGATGAGGGTGTTGTAGAACTTGTCCACGGTGCTTTTAGAGTGAACGATAACATTGATTCAGTGGTCATTCCTGAGACGATTCAGGATGTTCTGATGGCAAGGATTGATAGGCTTGATGAAGAGACGAAGGATTTACTCAAGGTGGCATCCATAATTGGAAGGAAATTCTTTTATAAGATCCTTGCTGAAGTAACCAAACCGATTGAGGATATTGATAGGAGACTTGAGTACCTGAAAGAGGCGCAACTCATCCGTGAAAGAAAAAGGATGGGGGAGATTGAATACATTTTCAATCATGGACTCACCCAGGAAGCGACCTACGAATCTATTTTACTTAAAAAGAGAAAGGAGCTTCACCTGAAAGTGGCTGCCGCCATTGAATCTGTTTTTCAGAATAAATTGCCCAACTTTTACGGAATCCTTGCCTATCACTACAGTAATGGAGAGAACCTGGAGAAGGCTGAAGAGTATCTAATAAAGGCTGGCACGGAGGCCTTAAAGTCCTCGGCGTCAAGTGAGGCATTAAACTACTATCAGGAAGCATTAAAGCTCTATCTTAATCTTGCAAAATATAGAGATGCTGCCGACCCGGATAGGCTTGCAATGCTTGAAAAAAACATCGCTCTCGCATTCTTTAATAAGGGGCAATATGCTGATGCTTTAGAATACCTGGATAGTGTGTTGGAACACTGGGGTGTAAAGTCATCGAGGAACAAGATAAACATAGCATTTACGCTTATTTCTGATCTGTTGAGTCTCATTTTAAATCTTTATCTTCCAACAAAAAAGGCAAAAATGATTCCGGGCAAAATGGATCATGAAATCTTTAATCTAATGGAGAAAAGACTCATTTCATTAGCTTTTATAGAGCCAAAGAGATATTTTATCGAGTTCTTAGGAGCATTAAGATGGGCCAATAGGTTAGATATAACAAAAATACAAAACGGGGTTTCACGGTATTCTGGTGCGAGCACCCTGTTTTCGTGGACAGGAATTTCATTCAAATTAAGCAAGAAGATATTGGAACGTGTTAAAGGACTTATTAATGAGAAGGATATCAAAGAGTTTTTCGATTACAACCTGTATGAACTGTATTATGATTACTTCAAGGGGAATTGGCTGAAATATAAAGAATATGACGAAACACTGATACACTTCAACCTAAAGATTGGACAGATTTGGCAGGTTTCCACGTATATCTTTTTTCGATGTTCCATAAAGATTGATCAGGGAGCGTTTAGAGAGGCGGAAATATTAATTGGTAAGCTATCTGAGATTTGGGAATCGTATGAAAATGAAAACACCAGAGAATATTTGCACTCCCTGAAAATAAAATTATTACTGAAATCCCGAGAACTCTATGCTTCCCAAACTGAGGCAGATGAAGGTATATCGTTTGCAGGTCAAACCGGAAGGGAATTGGCGGTTTTGTATTATTATGGATTGAAGGCCACAATACAAATTCTCCTAAAGGATATCAATGGAGCGAAAGAATCATTATCTCATGCAAAGGAACTTTTATTAAAAGAAGGGCATATAATCCCTCATTTTATCAGCAGTTATCTGATGAGCCAGTTTTCCTTTGATCTCTACCTGTTGGAAGAGGCCATTCTTTTGAATGATACATCACATATAACAGAATACCGAAAGAAGGCCTGTCAAAGTGGAAAGAATGCATTAAAGAACTCGGGCAAATATGCATGTGATAGAATAGGAATTTTTAAATTAATGGGTATTTATTACTGGCTTATCGGTAGACAAAATAAGGCTGTTAAATGGTGGAGTAATAGCATAAAAGAAGGAGAGCGACTGGAATCCAGGGTCGAGCTTGCAAGAAGCTATATGGAAACTGGTAAGCGGTTGCTTGAGAGAAAGAGCAAGTTTCATGCTTTAAATGACATTACGAGCGAAGAGTATCTTGAAAAGGCACGAAGATTATTTGAAGAACTTGATCTACAGTGGGATTTGGAGGAACTGGATAATATAATAGCCTATAGACAGCCTTCTTCTTAACAAGTTGGAGTATGAACTTGAAATAGAATACCGAAGGGGGTACTGTTATGTCCCAAAACATCCTTAATGATTTGTCACCTAAAGGCTGTAATCTCACCGAACGGGTATCCCATCTCAGAGATATCTACTTCAGGGCAGTTCCTGAGATATGTACCGAACGTCCATGTCTGATAACCCTCTTCCACCTGGACAATGGTCTTTTTCACAAGGAGCGTATCTCCATCCTGGATAAAGCCAGGGCATACCGGTATGTCCTCGAAAACCGAACCCCGATAGTAGTCCACAGCCGTGCCTATGATAAACGAATGAAACCTTTTGAATTCAGGGAGGCCCCTCTCTTTGCGGGGTCTACTACAAGCAAGTTCAAGGGTGTTCCCCTCTATCCCGAATTTATTGCCTTGACCCTCTGGCCGGAACTCTTGACCATTTCACGGAGGGCCAGTAATCCCTATCACATTACTGATTCTGAGGCGAAGGATCTCAACTATGAGATATTCCCCTACTGGATAGATACAAACATACTCGAACGTACCAGGGAAAGGTACTACAAGGAAAACTCAAAAAAGGTCGAAGACACAAAACAACTCTCTGAAATGAAGCTATTTGAACGGCTTGTTTTCTTTCTCGCCAGCAAACCCAAGTGCATCTCTCACACCATACCTGACTTCTCAAAGGTCATCAAGTATGGTCTGTACAAAATTATCGATGAGGCAAACAACAAGAGGGATGAAACCACCGAACATTCCACGAGAGAATTCTATACTGCGATCTCCGAAGTTCTTGAGGGGATTATCGCGTATTCACAAAACCTGGCGGCAAAGGCCGAGGAGCTTGCATGCAAAGAGAGTGACTCTGTCGTTAGGAGAGAACTCCGTGATATTGCGGAGATCAACCGCAGGGTTCCAGCGCTTCCAGCGCGGACGTTCCGTGAAGGACTAACCACCATCTGGATCTGTTGGATCGCCATTCACCTGGAAAATCCCAATATTGGCCTCAGCCTTGGCAGACTGGATCAGGTTCTCTATGACCTCTTCCGGCAGGATATAAAGAATAAGGTGATCACCATACAGGATGCCATTGAATTGATATGCTGTCTGTGGCTCAAGATAGGCGACCATGTCCCGGCACTCCCAGAGACAGGCGAAGAACTGTTCGGGGGGACAGGTTCTAACCAGGCTATCACCATCGGTGGGGTTGATAAGGATGGGAAGGATGCGGTGAATGATCTGACCTATACCATGCTCAGGGCTACGGAGTTGATGAAGCTGCGAGATCCCAACCTCAATGCGAGATATTGCCAAGGCGTAAATTCCAAAGAATACTTAAAAAGGCTCTGTGAGGTTAACATCAATACAGGTGCCACCCCGGCGATTCATAATGATAAGGCGGTTATCAAAGCCCTCAGAGGGAGAAGGGACAAAATTAAGCAGGCAAGGGATTATGGGGTGATTGGCTGTGTAGAGCCAGGGAGTAATGGAAGATTTTATGGCCACAGCGCAGCCATACTGTTGAATCTGACCTCAGCCCTTGAACTTGCCCTGTTCAACGGGAGACACAGGCATACGGGTATGGATAAAATAATAAGTAAAGAGACAGGTGATCCCGCCACCTTTACGACCTTTGACGAGTTTAAGACCGCCTTTAAGAAGCAGACGCGCTGGCTTATTGGAAAGGCAACCACCCTTAACGATAACTTTGGGAGGGTACACCAGGACTTCTACCCCACACCCATCCTCTCTGCCTTCTTCGAGGGGCCCATGGACAAGGGGAAGGACCTCATTGAGGGTGGGGCTACTATCAATGCTTCAGGTGCTGCTATCATCGGACTTGCAGATGTTGCCGATTCCCTTAGCGCTATTGAGAAGGTGGTTTTTGTAGATCAGGAATGCTCCTTTAGGGCGCTTCTTGATGCACTGAGAAACAACTTCAAAGGCTCCGAGGCCCTGCAAAGGCGACTCATGAATCCAGATAAGACCCCCAAATACGGCAACGACGAGCCTATGGCGGATGAAAATGTCTGCTGGATTGTCAAGTTATTGGACAAGACCTTTGGGGAGAAGAAGAATTACCGTGGCGGGCGTTACCGGGTCGGATATTGGACCATGACCAACCATGCAGCTTTTGGGAGGTTGATGAAGGCCCTTCCTAATGGACGTAAGGATCATGAGAATTTTACCAGCGGCATCACCCCTGTCTCTGGAGTTACCCCTGATCTGACAAAGGCCCTCAACTCTGTGGCAAGGCTGCCAGCACAATGTCTCTCAAGCGGAGTGGCTTTGAATCTGAAGTACACCCCCGATGATGGGGACAGGATGCTTGACAACTTTGCCGCCTCTATTGAGGGCTATTTTGATGACAATAATGGTGCGAGAGACGGAGGGATGGAGATCCAGTTCAACATCATAAACCGAGATGATTTGCTCGATGCGTTTTACCACCCTGAAAAGGAGATCCATCGAGAGCTTCTGGTCAGGGTCTCCGGTTACACAGCCTATTTCAAGGATTTAAACCCCCGGATGAAGAAAGAGATTATTGACCGCACGGAATATCGTCTCTCTCATGGGAAAATGACGCCTTTTGATCCAATCCCCCTACCAAAACAGAGGAGATGACCAGTGGCCATCAAGAGAAGACATGCCTTATTAGTCCTTTTTCCCCGTGTTTTTCCTGCAACACTTGGGGTTGTTCCAGCGAAACAATTGAAGCGATTTAACAAGACCAAGAGCCTCGGGGAAAAATGGGAGGACAAATGGACCGGTTGGTTTCTGAAATTTTTTCTGTGGATTTTTAGTAAAGCCTTTGATTTATCGGAGGACTTTCGAGAGAACATAAAGGGTTATAAGGCGAACTATGTCTTCAAGACGGAGACATGCTCGGTTGTTGTCTCTGCCACCTTTAAGGATGGAGACATGGAGGTCCATGAAGGAGATATAGATGAATGGGATGCCATGATAATCTTCCGGGATGCCGCCGCATTGAGGGCCACACTGAAGAGCCTTTTACTCTCCGGGAATCTGGACATCCTTGAATTGATGTTGGCCAATAAGGTTGAGGTGCACGGGAATGTGAACTGCATCTTCAAGTTTATTTTTATGGTCAGGGACCTCACCCACTCTCTCGGGATTGGATAATTATGGTGGAGATGGATAACCTTCCCCTTATCGTTGATATCAAGAGGCATAGCCTTGAAGATGGACCTGGCATCCGCAGTGTGGTGTTTTTCAAGGGATGTCCCCTGCGCTGTATCCACTGTCACAACCCCGAGACCCAGGAGCAAGGGGTGGAAATCGCCTTCTCTGAGGCGGAGTGTATTCGCTGCGGGAGGTGTGCAGATGTTTGCCCGCAGGGGGCCATAGATCTGGAACTCCCCGGACGTATCAACAGGCAGAGATGCACCCGTTGCGGCCAGTGTGCCAGTGCCTGCCCTGGAAAGGGCCTGAGGGTTATAGGCCACTACTATGCCGTGGAGACCCTTGCCGAAATCCTGCTGCGGGACCTCCCCTTTTACCGCCACTCAGGTGGTGGCGTCACCCTTTCCGGTGGTGAAAGTACGCTCTATCCCGACTACCTGAGGTCTCTTCTCACGTCCCTGAAGGCAGAAGGCATCCACGTTGCCCTTGAGACATCAGGCTATTTTGACTACCAAACCTTTAGCGGAAACATACTGCCTTACGTAGACCTCATCTATTACGACATCAAGATCGCTGATCCGGAAATTCACAGGAAATACCTGGGGAAGTCAAACCAGAAAATCATTTATAACCTCAGGCGCCTCCTTCAAGAGCACAGAGTTGCGGTCCATCCCAGGGTCCCCCTTGTACCGGGTATCACAGCAACCAGGGACAACCTCTCAGCCATAGTCGACATCTTATGTGAGGCAGGGGCCGAGGATGTCTCCCTGCTCCCCTATAATCCCATGGGGTTTGAGATGGCCGTGAGCCTCGGGAAGCCAAAGCCGCCTCTTCCTGAGGAGTTCATGAAACCTGATGAGGAGAAAGAGGTCTATGCCATGTTTAAGACCTTAATCAGGGAAAAGGAAAGACAAGAGACAACTTACATACCTTCTGTCATAACGAGGACCCGTTAGTGACTACCTCATAATGGGACGAAAAAGGGGGAACAATATGGATAAGGAAGTTGTTGTCATAGAGTCAGGGAAAAAACGGAGTAAATTTGATCTGCTTGATGCTGCCCTGAAAGAGGTTCAATTTGTCAACTTACTTGAAACAGTCAGGAAAAAAAGTGAAAAGTCCGAAAACGAACTCCAGATTGTCATCAAGCCGAATTTGGCCATGTTCTTCAAAGACAGGATCACCGTCACCGATCCCGAATTAGTGGAACATTTGGTAGATCGACTGCATGATCTTGGCTACACCAATGTTGTTGTTGGGGATGCGCTTAATTCATTCTTCAAATGGCTTGAGAATTGGGAAATTCTTAAGATTGCTCGAGCGGCGGGGTATAGATTTAACACCCCCAAAGGCAGGAAATACGACGTCATTGATCTTGCCCATGAAGATGATCTTAAGAAGCTCAAAAAATGCCATTTTCCACGAGAGTATTCACTTTCCGGGATCCATATTTCAAAGGCCTGGCAGGAGGCTGATTTCCGAATCAATTTTGCAAAAAACAAAACCCATGAGGAGTATCTCTATACCCTCTGCCTCAAAAATCTGCTGGGCGCCATCCCGGGGAAGGATAAACATCTCTATTACCATTGTTGTTTGAAGGTTTGGGATGTCTGCCTTGAGCTTTATCAGCATTTCCCGGTCCATTTCAATATCATCGACGCATATGTGAGCAGTCACGGCAATACAGGGGCACAAATGCCTAATCCCATCAAAACTGAGACCATTATCGCAGGGAGTAACGCTATACTGGTGGACTGGGTGGGGGCAACAAAGATGGGGATTGACCCTTACCTGTCTCCGCTGAACAGGAAGGCGTTAACATATGTTGGATTACCTGACAATTACCGGATTATAGGGAGTTTGACACCCTACGAGGGTTGGAAAAATGTGCACCCATTGATCTCCGATTCGTTTTTTCGTCTGGATGAAGCCGAGAGCATCAGGCGTATCCTTTGGCCTGCTTCTTTTCTCAATGACAGTCAATTGTTTCCCTGGACAAAGAAACGATACAAGTGGGTTAACAAATCGTTATCTCCGTTTTGGGCGCTGATAGACCGAAGTCGATTTCTTCTCTGGGTTTTCATTTCTTTTAACTACCTCCTCGTTCTGCTCTTTTTCATGAACAGGGCATGGCGCACAATTCTTAATAAGAAGAAATTGAGGCGCAAGGAGCCTCCCATCAATGTGGCTCGAAATCAATTTAAGGAACAGGATTACAAGAGATTGCCTGAATTTATGAGGCCGTTTGAGGAAATCACCGACGCCCTCCCGAGAAACAACGGTTCGTGTCACACTTTTGTGGACGAGGGCATCCTGTATTATCTGGAACGAGATGTGGAATTCTCCTTTGAAGAGTTTATAGACAAAGTAGACATTTGCAAAGCCGTAACCCTCATGAATGATTATATCGGTGGACGGACCGTCCAGATAAAGTTCGATTCTAAAAAAAGGTGTATTCATCAACTTGAGCGAACCGTATTCTTGCCCCAGCCAAACCTATTTGTGCTTTTAAATGGAAGCGATATTGATGTCACCAAAATCGAATGGATCACATACGGCAGAGGCTTTCACAAAATAATCTGGAAAACAGTTCTGAGCGACAATAAGTCTGGAATCTATGATGAAGGTGCGGTGACATTTGCCCGGCTCAATTGTCGGACTCGAATTCGGATCATGGTTCATCAAAGGTTTGCCTATCCTCCCGTCATAAGCTGGATACGGTTGGACCTATTTCCAGGCTTACGACGCCTTTTCGTGGTACCTACATACCGACGGTTTTTTAAAAAGACCATTGACAATTATTGCTCTGTTGCAAAAGGAAAATATGAGGCAATCGGCAGACCCTGGATAAAAGATACGGATCAATCTTATTCAAGATAAATGGTCAATACCTCTGAAGCAGAAGGATTGAAGCAACGGAGTTGTAGCGCAATAGGAAGAAGAATGACCAACGCTCCGGCACGTGAATACCCTAATACTTCCCTTTCAATCATGGATGACTTTAGACGCACGGCACAGGGAAAGAAAGAGGCAGCGCAGGTAAGTTATGTAACGTGGTAGCTTACGGGCTCTCAGGGATAATGATTCTGAGGCAATGAACAATGGAATTAATCGTAGTAAGTGATTTACATCTGAGTGCTGGTTATAACGAGGAAACAGGGAGATATTCAAGAAACGAAGATTTCTTCTTTGATGAAGAATTTAAAAGCTTCCTGGAGTATCTCCAAGAGGCAAATCCTGGTAATAACCATTTAATTATTGCCGGGGATCTCTTTGACTTTTTGCAGATAGACGGCTGTTTAGCTCAAGAATTATCTAAAAAGAAGACTCCATTTGAGATTACAAAGAGAGAGCTCAAATTTGGTTTGGGCACAGAGGAAGAGAAAACAGTGTGGAAGTTGGGGGTAATCGTCAATGGGCATAAGGTATTTTTCCAAGCCTTGGCCACCTTTTTATCTCAAGGAAACTTCTTATCTATAATCACCGGCAATCATGACATCGAGCTCTTTTGGAAGAAGGTTCAAGATGCTTTAGTGGGTCACATTGTCAGTAACCTTAAATCTGGCCAAGGGATATTGCAGCAAATGAAAAACCGCATAAGCTTTTACCCCTGGTTTTACTATGATAAGGACTTCAAGACGTATATTGAGCACGGAAACCAGTACGATCCCTTAAACTCCTTTCAATACCTTCTTCATCCTGTCTTTGGACCTAATCCTAAAAGACTTTGGCTACCCTTTGGTTCCTTCTTTGTACGGTATTTTTTTAATACATTAGAAATAAGTAACCCTTTTGCCGATAATATAAAACCGCCCACGAGGTATATGAAATGGGCCTGGAAAGAGGATAAGGTGCAATTTATAAAAAATATCTGCAACTATCTCCCGACAATGTTCCAGGTGTTCTGGAAAAGTGGGAAATTGTCAAAGACCGAAAGAAGGCAATTGGCAGAAAAAAATGATAACGAGCTGAAAAAGTTAGGTCAAGGATTAGGCCTCTCATTGGATGCCGTAAAAAACATATACTCTCTAAGGACTGCACCTTTTACCAGAAATAAACTTAGGACAATATTTACCTTTGCAGGCACCTTCTTCCCTATCATTACGCTCATTGTTTTTATTGTACTTCTTACGCTCTCTCAATACTTTCATTTCTCATTCAGGACCTCCCTCTCTTCTCTCGTATTGCTGACAGTTCCGATCGCCAAATGGGCGTGGTCTAAATTCTTTAAAAAAGAACCCTTTGAAAAAATTCTTCCACAGATTAAGGGATACGTAAAAGATCTTCAAGTAATTGTCTTTGGTCACACTCATGACCCTGACATAAGGAGGGTTGATGAAGAGTGTAGGTATTTCAATACTGGTACTTGGACTACAGTTTTTAGTGATGAAGAGAGAATCATTAGAGAAGCGAAACAATTTGCCTTTGTTCGGATCAGGAAGATTGATGGGAAGCCTCAGGCCGAATTACTTCGGTGGAAATATACCCCGATGAAACCAGAAAAATTAATTTTGTTTGAGCAGAGGCCTTAGACAAGCACTTACAATTTACCATCTGCTATCTGAATGAAGAACTGGAAAGGAGAGAAAGAGTGGATAGATTTGCATTCGATCTCTTTAAAAAATCTTCTTGGATTTGGATGGGCATCATTGAATCCTATTTCGAGACATACTGGTATTCAAACAGACCCACCGTAGATTGCAAAGGAATAGTAAATATCAATACTTAATTAGGTATGCCTGGCCCCATTTCACGAAATGGACATAAAAAAACCGCTGATTTGCCAGGCTGGCTCAGCGGAGGCCTTTTTAGATTCTGCTGCCACTGGCAGAGAACACTTTAATTTTATTCATACTATCGGATTTGTCAAGAGAAAATTTAACAGAGAAAACTTAATACAGAGAAAACTTAATACATAAATAATAATGTAGGACGATGCTAAAGTGAACAGTGAGCGTGGGGAAAGAGGGGCGTAAATGGGGCCAGGCATACCTAAATAAATATTCTTGGCTTCCCATTTCAGTGAAGTAAATTTCCGGCTCACATTGTTATTCATATCTGTGAACACCCTATTATTTCCTAAAAATAGTCATGCTCCAATGAATAAAAAAGGTAGTGAGAGATCTAAAAGGTGAAAACATCAATTACTGCCTCAATGCTTTATGATCTCGTGCAATGCCCGCATCGCGTCACTATGGATCTTTTTGAAGATTTCTCCAAAAGGGACCCGATAAATCCATTCGTGCAGCTGTTATGGGAAAAAGGGAACGCTTTTGAGCAGGAGGTTATAGAAGGATTACAGGTGCCGTTCGTTAATCTCAGACCTTTTTCAGAT
>Ga0114922_10004504_pt1 | contig 12911 bp, 9 predicted proteins | sample AartaG_FD_100975 | JGI IMG/M metagenome (GOLD analysis project Ga0114922, IMG submission 100975) | Deep subsurface microbial communities from Aarhus Bay to uncover new lineages of life (NeLLi) - Aarhus_00045 metaG | ecosystem: Environmental > Aquatic > Marine > Oceanic > Sediment | place: Aarhus... | reverse complement strand
GTACCAAATCCCCAGTGTGTCAACGCCTTTTTCGGTCCAGTCGCGCGGGTAAGTCAGTGTCAGAGTCGCCTCGGATTTGCCAACAGCATTATCATAAGCAAACGGCATTGACTGCAAACCGCTTTGAACGATAGTCTGCTCGGCAAACGGAGGGTCTAAATGACCAACTGTAGAGCCGTTTGTTGCCGGGTTGTCGAATCCGTCTATCCAGGCCAGATATATCCTGTTACTTCCGGGCTCACCTTCATCAATGTCATTGTAGCTCTCCATATCGTCCACAATCAGGAAGTTGGCAGTCGTAAAGCTCCAGATGGCACCTGTCCACGGGCTGTCGGGATTGGTGTCATTGACCTCATCAACACGCCAGTAATAAGTAGTATCCCACTCAAGTTTTCCGGGTTCATAGCTCTCGGAGCCGAGGTTCCTGCTGCCTTTGAATTCAGGCGAGCCGGTATCGGCGTTTTTGACAGCATCCTCATCAGTTCCGAAATAGACCTCATGTGAAGCGGCAGCATCTCCTGCATTCCAGCCAAGAATTGCCGTCTGCTTTACATCCACGGAACGATTAGGCGGATTCGAGCTATTGGCCCTAAGTGGCGGCTGCAGCGGACCGGCGGGAATGATCTGCTCGGCCATCATCGGCGTTGACCAGTACAACTGCTGCACGGCGAAGACTTCGCCGGATCCGCCGGGTTCGCCGCTGTCAAAGAACTCTAACCGCAGCGAATGGATGCCCTTTTCGAGGTACATCGGCAGCGAGGCATACTTGGTAGTGACCCAGGCCACCCACATGTCAATGACCAGCTTGTCGTCGATCCACAACCGGGTGCCATCCTGACTGTTGACACTGAACGTAAACGTGTCGGGGACGACAATTTCGAGGTCCGCCGTCCAGCGGGCCGACCACCCATCGGCGTTGATCGGCTCACCGGGGCTATCGGCACCCCAATCGAAGTTGACGTTCGGGTCGATGCGCTTCAGGACCGGCATTCCGCTCAAGTCTGTGTTGTTGAAGTACTCGCCCTTGATGCCGCCACTGCCATCGGTGGTTGTGAAGCTCCAGACATCGCCTTTATGCGTGGTGAGGACATCGAACTCATCGACACGCCAGAAGTAAGTCTTGTCCAACTCAAGGGGGCCAAAAAAAGGACGATAAGTTGTGGTTGTCTGTTGGATTCCTCCAGTGGCATTGTTCACATCGTCAAAATTGTCGCCGAAGTACACAGTATGTAATCTCGCACCCCAACCCGGGCTCCAGCTAAATTCCGCATTCGTGTCTACAAATATGGCGCCATCACCCGGATTGGGCTTCCAGGCAATCTTGGGGGGAACCGTAAATCTCCAGACAGGACCTTTGTGTATCGTAGTGCCATCGGCCTCAATCTCATCAATGCGCCAGTAGTATGTCGCCCCCGGAACAAGACCGTCCGGGACTGCAAAACCGGGAAAGCCGACGATAAAAAATGGGGAGGTCTGGTTGCCATAGAACGTGCCTTCTGCACGGGCATCCACATCGTTAAAATTCTCGCCGAAGTACACATCGTGAGAAGCTGCAGTTTCTCCCGGAGTCCAGGCAAGGTTCGCCCAGGTATCCTGGTGTACAGCACGATCAGCCGGGGCTGGGTCAGAGGCCTTGAAAACGGGCGTGAGCAGCTCCACCTCGGCAATCTGCATGAGGCCGTCGTTGGCTGGGTCGCGAACCGTTGGGAACATCACTTGATAGTGCTTGTACGCGATGTCATTTTCGAACCGGATCGGCGTTGTGGTCTTCGTACGCCGCGGCCAAGCCGCAGTGCCGGCGAAGTCCTCAATGGGGCCTGCGGCGATCAACGTGTACGGCCCGTCGATGCTAACGTTGGAACCGGACAGTTCGTACTCGACGGGGTCGCGTCCGTCCCAGTCATTGGCCGTGGTGAAAGTAACCCCTGTCACCACAGTCGCACCTACCACAGGCGTGACTCGGATACCCGTGGCCTGTGTCCCACCTTTGTAGTGCAGATACTTCGTCATCACCTGGTCATCGACGGCAAAGGGCGGTAGTTCCTTGGGCGGCCAGTCGCCGTCGTCAGGGACTGCCACCACGGTATCCAGCGGGCTGGTGATATCGCGCCCCGCCTTAGCCGCACCGCTAAAGACCAACACAGACGCGATAACAATTAAAATTGATACATTTTTCCACATAACATTCTTCCTTCAAAAGTTAGAATAACAAATAGCTGTGTTTTGGCCACACCCCAAAACACCCTTCATCTCCGACAAGCACTAATAATTTTAGTTTTGGTTGTTTTTAGCTTTTAACGTGTGCTTGTCACAAACAGCTTCGCCTGTAAAATCCCCGCTCTTGCTTTGGCAAGAAAGCAATGGAGTACAGGCAACTTCAAAATAATGAGACCGATAACAATTTTTACGCCCCATAGATTTAACCTATCTGGGGCCCTGAAGATTATTTACGGCCTGTCGCCACCTCCTTCCTTCAAATGACAAATATTTGCCATCTGCTGAGATGTAAAAACACTATCCCCGAATCGTACGACTTCAGCTTCTCATAACTTCTATTTGTTGGTCTGTGTGGCCCGAAAAATGCCGCAGAAGACCCACCCGTAAGAAAGCAAAATGCTCTCAAACAGTGGCCTTTAAGGGCACAAGTCTCACTGAATTCTATATATAACAAATTATCCGCCTTACAGTCAAGTAAAAATAATGTCATTTTTCAAAGAAATTACACTTGACATCCCGATAAGAATATGAGAAAAAGAGATTAAGGCGTAGATAGTTCCCTCTGAGAGAAGCAGCGGCAGAGGACAGCCCTGCTATGAATTAGGCGGAAATTATGGAATAAGACCCTCAGAGGCGCCGGAAGTCTTTTTAAGGATAATATTATTGAAAACCGGGCCTTGCTTTCACGCATCCACGTACATCCCATGGGTGCACGCTTCACCGAGCATAAGCAAGGCCCTTTTTATCGACAAGCGAATATTTATAAGGTAAACATAGATACGAATACACACTTCACCATGAGTTTTATATAGCAAATTACATTTCATTTCAAGAAATATTTCATTTTTTTAAGAGTATTATTTCCCACTATTGGGAAGTGGCTTATAGCCCCCCAAATATGTTATTTGCACTTGAAACCGGCATAAATGGGTTACCTCAGGGGTAAAAAACTCAACAAAATCCATTTTTAGCTTCTGCCTTTCCTAAATAGTCGTCGTTGCAACCACTCCAGCCCACCATTTGATGCTGAATTAAGAAAAAGATTGACACCCAATAACGGGCGGAGTAAATACCGTTTAGCTGTTGGGATTTTTAAGTCACCGACCGCCCCAATTTTAGACCGCTGTTTACGGCAAATGCTCTATCGACGAAAGGATGAACTTTATGTGGCAGCTAATCCTGCTTCTGCTTGCTGTTGTTTTCATAATTATTGCTACCACCAAGCTGAACCTGCACCCTTTTCTTGCGCTTTTAATCGCCGCATTCGGATACGGTATCTTATGCGGAAAAATGTCACTTGAGCAAGTAGTCGAGGCGGTAAATGCGGGCTTCGGCGGCACTATCGGCTATATCGGCATCGTTATCTTAGCTGGAGCGGTCATCGGGACATTTCTGGAAAAATCCGGCGGCGCGTACAAACTGGCCGAGAGCACGCTCAAACTGGTCGGAAGCAAGAATGTACCTCTGGCTATGAGTTTAATCGGGTATATTGTCAGCATCCCGGTGTTTTGTGATTCGGCCTTTGTCATCCTGTGTCCACTGGCCAAAGCGCTGTCGGGCAAAGTAAAGATATCATTAGCGGCAAGTGCAATAGCGCTTAGTCTTGGTCTCTACGCCACCCACACAATGGTCCCGCCGACGCCCGGGCCTGTCGCGGCGGCGGGTCTGCTGGGGGCCGACCTTGGCCTGGTAATCCTGTGGGGAGCGGCGGTAAGCATTGTCGCTCTCGCGGCCGGCTGGCTGTTCGCTATAAAGTATGCAGCCAAGATATACATCAGCCCCGAGGCGGAATCGCCGGAACCGGATACGCAGCCCCGTCAGGTGTCCTCCGCCAGTCCACTAAGGGACGCCTTACGGCGGAGTCCCAAGGACTGCGGAGAACTCAGAACCGAAGCGCCTTCAGCTCTGAGGTCGGTTGTTCCAATCTTTCTGCCAATAGTTTTAATTTTAGCCAGGTCAGTCGGTGATTTCCCAAGCCATCCATTCGGCCAGGGTAATGCGGCGGCATTTATAAGTTTTGCCGGTCAGCCGGTAGTGGCGCTTCTCGTGGGCGTTTTCTTTGCTCTGCTGCTGCCGAAAAAACTTACCACCGAAATGCTTTCGGCATCCGGCTGGGTCGGCCAGGCGGTCGTCGCCGCGGCAACCATCATTATCATAACCGGCTGCGGCGGCGCCTTCGGAAAGGTGCTGCAGAACTCAGGAATCTCCGATGTTGTGGAAGAATATCTGGGCCAAAGCGCAGGTTTAAGTATCTGGCTGCCTTTTATCATCGCCGCGGCACTCAAAACGGCACAGGGCTCGTCAACGGTAGCCATCATTACTACAGCGAGTATAATTGCGCCGCTTTTAGGGACGCTCGGCCTCGAAACGCCGACAGCAAAAGCGCTTGTTGTAGTGGCCATCGGCGCCGGCTCTATGGTGGTCAGCCATGCAAACGACAGTTATTTCTGGGTAGTTACGGGTCTGTCTAAAATGAGTGTCAAACAGGGCTATAAACTTCAAACAATCGGGACGCTCATAGAAGGCGGCACCGCAGCCGTTACGTTGTGGATTATCAGCCTGGTTGTTCTCTAATGAACAGATAACTCTCGATGGGACTTTAGTTTTATGAAAGTCGTTATTGCAACAGACTCGTTCAAAGGTACTCTCAAAGCTTACGAGGCATGTGAAATAATCGCAAAGGCCATCGCTGAAATCACGCCCGATGCTCTGCTTGTCATAAAACCAATGGCCGATGGCGGCGAGGGCACCGCAGGGGCAATGATTAAAGCAGCCAAAGGCCGATGGATTCCGCAAACGGTAATGGGCCCCCTGCCGGACATGCAGGTCGAAGCGGGATTTGCCTGGTTCGGCGACAAAACAGCTCTTGTCGAGATGGCCTCTGCCAGCGGGCTTGAACTGCTTTGTAGCCGGCAGATGAACCCGCTCAAGACAACCACCTACGGAACAGGTGAGCTTATAAAGGCCGCTCTCGAATATGGCGCCCGGAAAATCCTGCTGGCGGTAGGCGGCAGCGCTACCGTTGACGGCGGCCTCGGAGCAGCCATGGCTTTAGGCTGGAAGTTCCTCGATAGCCAGGACAATCCAATCCCCCTTGGGGGTGCGGCCCTTGAGAAAATCACAAAAATAGTCAGTCCTGAAAAACTCGACCTTGTCCCGTTGGAAGTCCTCTGTGACGTTGACAATCCGCTATGCGGCGAGCAAGGCGCAGCTAAAGTTTACGGCCCTCAAAAAGGCGCGACAGAGAAAATGGTAGAGCAACTGGAAAAGGGCCTTGCTCACCTGTCCGACCTTGTCGGCAAACAACTCTATCGTGAAATCAACGTCCCCGGCGCAGGCGCCGCCGGCGGACTGGCCGGCGGAGCTATAGCTTTTATGAATGCCGATGTCGTATCCGGCATAGAAACGATAATGTCCCACAGCAACATCCTCGCCGAGCTCGAATCCGCCGACTGGGTCATTACCGGCGAAGGCTCTTTCGACAGGCAATCGCTCTACGGAAAAGTCGTATCCGGAATCTTAAAAACAGCCTCGCAGTCACACACCCGTGTTGCCGTACTCGCAGGTCAGGTTAATATACCGCAGCAGGAGTATGAAAAAATCGGAATAGCCGCTGCCATATCCTGTAAGGATGAAAATATGTCGCTCGATTATGCACTCGAAAACAGCCGCGGGCTGCTCTACTCGGCCGCACGGCGTTTCGCAATGCAATACCTGTCCGATTGCCGCTGAAAGCATACAATAGAACCTGTGAAAAATGCAATTAAGTTTGATTTTTACATGTCCGAAATTTAAGATATGGTATCTGCACAACTTAAGCAAACCAGCCCGGATTTTGGCTGAGCCGATCGATACTTGTGAAAAATGAGAAAAATAATGCGCAAGCCGGCCGTATATCTTATTATTGGTATCAGCATAGTGGCTGTTGTCATAATCTTACTAATTGCTCTCTACATGCCCGGGCCTCGAATAGAGGATATTTTAGCATGTTATCAGGACAATGCCGAATATAACAGCCTGACGATTCGCTATCCACTTAACGAGACTCTTTTTCCGCCTGAAATCGTGCCCCCTACATTTCACTGGGAAGACGGCAGCTCCAAATCCAACAGATGGGTTTTGACAATTAAGTTCCAGGACAACGAGGATCGCATAAATACAATCGTCCACGAAACTCAGTGGACACCCGAACCGGACCAGTGGGAGCTTATAAAGAAGCGCTCGCTGGAAAAACAGGCAATGGTTACCATTCTGGGAGTCAATCGCCGGAGCCGGTGGAAAATCCTTTCTGCAGGTCAAATCTCGATCAAAACATCCGAAGACCCGGTCGGGGCACCATTGTTTTACCGGGAAGTGAACCTGCCCTTTATCGATGCCGTCAAGGACCCCACGCATATCCGCTGGCGCTTCGGTGATATTTCTTCGCCACAGCAGCCCCCGATTGTTCTGGAGAAGCTGCCGGTCTGCGGGAACTGTCACTCGTTTTCAGTCAACGGCGAGACCCTCGCGATGGACGTGGATTATGCCAACAATAAGGGATCATACGTTATTACACAAGTCGCCGAACAGATGCTTCTTGCCCCCGGTGACATCATAACATGGAGTGATTACAGGAGGGAAGACGGCCAGCAGACATTCGGCCTGCTTTCACAGATATCCCCGGACGGCAGGTTCGTAGTGAGCACGGTCAAGGACGAGTCTGTCTTTGTTCCGAAGCCGGAACTGGCCTTCTCACAATTGTTTTTCCCCATCAAGGGCATACTGGTTTTTTATGACAGGCACACGGGCACGTTCACGGCATTGCCGGGAGCGGATGACCCACAATACGTTCAAAGTAATCCGACCTGGAGCCCGGACGGCAAATATATTGTTTTTGCAAGAACCGAAGCATACAAGCTCAAGAACGTCAGCGACCGGCGAAAGGTGCTTCTTAGCCCGGAACAATGCGAGGAATTCCTTAAAGAGGGAAAGCAATTTTTGTTCGATTTGTACAGGATACCGTTTAACGACGGAAAAGGCGGCAAACCAGAGCCGATCGAAGGGGCATCCAACAACGGCAGGAGCAACTATTTTGCGAAATACTCACCCGACGGCAAATGGATTGTGTTCTGCAAAGCCAAAAGCTATATGCTGCTCCAGCCCGACAGCGAACTGTATATCATTCCGGCCGGGGGGGGCAAGGTCAGAAGATTGCGCGCCAACACAAACCGGATGAACTCATGGCACAGCTTCTCGCCGAACGGCAGGTGGCTGGCGTTCTCTTCGAAAGCAAATTCGGCTTATACCCAGCTTTTCCTCACTCATATTAACGAAGAGGGGCGCAGCAGCCCCGCCGTGTTGCTGTCTCAATTTACCGCGGCAGACCGGGCCGCCAATATACCGGAATTTGTCAATACCAAAACTACTGCGATTGTAAGAATCCGCGATGAATTTGTTGATGATGTCTCTTATCTGAGAGCTGCGGACGAATTCCTCAAAGCCGATGATTTTGCCGGCGCAGAGCGGCAATGCAGAAAGGCGCTGGAGCTAAACCCAAAGAATGCGACGGTGCACGGTACCCTCGGTGTGGCATTAGCTCGGCAAGGAAAGGTTGATGAGGCAATCGGATATTTCTCGGAGGCTATACAGCTTGAGCCGGGTTACATCGATGCTCACTACAGTCTCGGCCAGGCGATGGCCCGTAAGGGAAAGTTTAATGAGGCAATCAGGCATTTCTCGGCGGTTTTACGGTTTCAGCCGGACCACGCTGAAGCACATGGCTACCTCGGATCCCTTCTGCTGGCCGGAGGGATGCTCAAGGAAGCTACTATCCATTTGTCAGAGGCGATACGCCTTGACCCGAATTACGCCGACGCACACTACAACATAAGCCAGGTCATGTTTCGCCAGGGGCAATACGATGCTGCAATCAGGCATTTGTCACAGGCTGTCCGGCTAAAACCTGATGACGCCCAGGCCTACTATAAACTTGCGCTGGCATTAGCTCAACAGAAACAGACCGGCCAGGCCCTTAGGCATTACTCCAAAGCCATCTCTATTAAGCCGGAAGTTGATACATCGCCTCTGCTGCACCACTATTTTGCAACAAGCTATGCCGAAGCCCGCCGGTTCCGGGAAGCGGTCTTATACGAAGAAAAGGCCCTCAAACTCGCTCGTGCCACAGGATACCAAAAACTCGCGGAGGAATTCAACAAAAGGCTGGAGCTTTACAAACAGCTCAATAGTTCTTTAACAAAATAACGATAACAAGTAATAAATTGATGGGAGTTTTGCGAAACTGCTTTTGGCTGAATGTTTAATTTCAGCAATATCGGAACCTTTATAGGACACCATGATTCTTATGAAAATAATCTGCTTTTTTTCCGAACACTACTTTTATAAAATTGGTATAATAAACACCCAAAAGTTACGTTTAAATTAGAGTAGGGGTTGAAAACTGGATGTTAACTTTTTAATGAGGTAAGTTCTGATGAGTTTGAAAAGCACAAAAAATTTGCTGATTATTGCCGCTGTCGTGGTTGCTCTAACGGCAGGGACAGTTTTGCTCGGTAATTACACGAACATTTTATCTACCGGCTCGCAGTCCAAAACCTGTCAGGCAAAAGCAAGTTCATGCTGCCCGGCTTCACAGGCCTTCTTTGCTGAAAACGCCAACGTAGAATGTACTCGAACGGCCGAGTGCGGTTCTGTAGCAAAGACCTGTCCGCTCGATCCAACCAAGCCGTGCTGCGCCGCAGAGGGCAAACCGGACTGTTGTCCAAAGACCTGCCCGCCTGGTTGTATCAAGCCATGCTGCGCCGGAGAAGACGTACCGGGTTGTTGCCCAAAATCCGGCGCCTCTGCTTCCGAGACTGGTTGCTGCCCGGCGACGCTATAACCGAATAGATACCTCTTATCACAAAAGATAACAGGTTATTTGTAAAACGTAATTGTTGCCCGCTATTGGGCTAAAAGTTTATTTCACATCGAGGCCGGCTCATTGGAGCCGGCCTTTTTATGCGCTTAACACACCTAAAAAAAGGTATAATCAAGAAAATACACAAAGATAAAAAATTTCAGCGCCCATTTTAGGCGCAATAATCAGTCTGAATTAACAGAAGCTGATTCAGCGAAAATAAATAATGCCCGGGGCTTCGGAGAAAGAACAGTCAGTGGCTCAAAAACCGGATATAGTATTAGTCAAGGCGGCTGTCAACGGGAATGCAGAGGGCTTTACCGAACTGTGCCGGCGCTACTATCCGGCTATGGTTGCAATCGCACATTCGGTACTTGGTGACAGGCACTTAGCTGAAGACGCAGCCCAGCAGGCATTTGCAAAGGTCGCTGTCAAGCTGCCGCAGTTGAAAAAAGAGAGTCGATTTGGCAATTGGCTTGCTGTTATATGCAGGAACATTGCAAAAGATATTGCCCGAAGGACAGAGAACTTTCACAGCACTGATGACTTTTCGATGGCAGCGGCTAAATCGGGCGACGATGACACTACTGAGGTAGTAAGGCAAGCCATAAGCAAACTTTCGGCTTCTGCAAGAGAGCTGGTTTTCCTGCGGTTCTATGACGGCATGTCTTACGAGCAGATATCAGCGGTCTTGGGTATCTCCGAACAGGCAATAAACGGAAGGCTGCGAAGGGCAAAGAAGAAGATGGCCGGCTATTTACGGCGTAACGGTTTTGGCGAGGTTTGATTTTGAACGAGCAAAAAAACAGAAAACGGATGGATGAACTGATATCCCGCACCATCAACACGGAAAGGCCACAGTTCGATACCGAGAAATGGAAGCAAAAATACCCTGAAGAATATCAAACACTCCTTTCACGTGCATCTAAAGGGGATTCAAATCGTAAGCCAAAAATATTAAAAGCAATTCTAAAAAGCCCGCTAACCAAAATTTCCGCAGCGGCGGTGATAATCTTAGCCGTAACCTTTTTGAGCACTCACCGGGACCCGGGCAACCAGGAGCAGCCCAGGATTGTGGAAGTTGCAAAATACCCGGTTGAAATGATGACGGCTATATCACTTGAACGTGCATTTCGGCGGGGAGGAATAGAAGCAGTAGAAGAACAATGCAAACAGGCTTTTAAGCCGATCGCACCGCGGCTGGAAAGCTCATCAATCAAGCAGATACTCGCAGAATTTAACGGTAATGGTAAAATTTCAGGAAGGACGAGACCATGAAAACAAACAAAAGCAAAAAAACAAGGATGGTGAGATTCGTCGTTTTTGTACTACTCGTATCAGCAACATCAACCTTTGCATACCCGCCCGACAATGCGGCAGTGCTTTATTACAAGGCCTTCATGCTGTACGAATCCCCGGACAACCTTGGTACCATGCTGTGGGACTACTGGAAGGGAAAGATAGAATCAAATGAGAAAATAGAGGAATGTCTGAAAAAGAATCGCAGAATCATAGATATGGTTCTCGATGCCTCCCGGATAGACCATTGCGACTGGGGACTGGACTACTCCCGGGGCACGGAAGTACTGCTGCCCCCTCATCATAAGGCCAGAGATATATTCGCGCTGCTTGCTGCTGAAGCAAGAATGCAGGCCGACAAGGGCGATTACAAAAAAGCCCTGGGTTGCTGCATAAGTATATGCAGGATGGCACGACATCTCAATGAGCGTCCAATCATAAGCTACCTTGTCGGTATCGCTATAAATGCCGCAAATAATCAATGTATCACCCTGTTTCTATCGGAGATGCCGCTAAACACAGAGATTCTGACATGGTTGAGAGGTGAGCTCACAGAACTCGACAAACAGCCATTCTCTATAGAACCTGTGCTTGACTGGAAACGGCAAGCAGGAATAATATCCATGTCCCTGGAAAAAATCAGCGATGCAGTACAGTCCGGCCTTGACGATGGCCCCACCAAAAAGAAAATCCTTGAAAGGATTAGCACGGCCAACCAGCAATTCTTTGCTAAAAACATCACTTATTGGAACAACTATATGGACAGCCTGGAAGCCGCCTTCGAACTGCCGTATCCACAAGGATATGCAAAGCTTAAGAAGTTAGATGAAGAACTGTCGAAAGAATTCAAAACAAATACCGATGCGACCTTGACTATTGTTTTTGGACCCGCATGGCAGAGAATTTACACCTTATCAGTAAGATTGAATACTCACTCTAACGCTCTTAAGGTAGCTATTGAAATTTACTTAATAAAGGCCAAGACCGACAAACTGCCAGATACCTTGCCTGCCGGTCTGCCGGGAGATTTATTCAGCGGCAAGGATTTTAACTATGAGAAAACGACAGATGGTTTTGTTCTTCACTGCCGTGGGAAAGATTTGGATAAAGATGAAATCTATGAGTATGAATTCAAGGTCAAAAAATAACTCGACACTATAGCTGGGCAAGGGTATAGAAAATTATATGGGAAATCACAAATTTACCACAATTGAATACCCCGGCAATCAAATTCTACACTAACTTAACTGCGGGGTGAGTTAGTATTTTTTATTTAAAAAAGGGCCTTGCTTGCACACATCCATTTACATCTCATGGGTGCACGCTTCACCGAACTCAAGCAAGGCCTTTTTTATGCGCTTTTTTTGTAAAATTTCGGGGAAATTAGACTAAAATGGGCGGGTTATTCGTTATACCGGTAAGAAATGGCCGTTTCTTTGATTGGACAAGTGGATTTGATGGTCGAAGACAACATACTTGTTTGGAAATTTAATCGCGGAAGCAAAGATGCTCTGCGGCGGATCTATGAAAAGTTCAAAGATGACCTGCTGGGACTGGCTATAACACTGTTAAGAGACAGAAGCCTTGCCGAAGACGTTGTGCACGACGTATTTGTTTCATTTGCCGGAGCTGTAGGCTCATTCCATCTCAGCGGGACCCTGAAAGGCTATCTTTCAACCTGCGTTGCCAACAGTGCCCGTGACAGGAACCGCTTAAGGTCGCCACGGAATGCAGAACCAGGTATTATTCAAGCAGCCGGTTCCGACTCGGATGGGCCTATTGAAAATGCAATCGGCATCGAGGAATCCGGCAAGCTGCAGGATTTACTTGCCCGGCTTCCATACGAGCAGCGTGAGATTATCGTGCTGCACCTGCATCACGAGATGCGGTTTCGGGAAATAGCCAAAGCCCTTGGTATTTCGATCAATACAGTCCAGAGCCGATACCGATACGGTTTGGACAAGCTTCGTTCAATCGTCAATAGTGTGGTGACAAAATGAGACCGAAAGAAAATACAGAAGAATTCGTAAAAGTCAGAAAGCCTGACGTAAAAACCAGCCGCGAAATGGACAAACGCACCCTGGATGACTCGCTGGCAGCTATGGAGCAGACTATGCGGGCTAAATCGGCGGACCAAAAGCCGAGCACGGCCCGGATAATTACCTTACGCAGAATGATTAAACTTACAGCCGCAGCGGCTGTGATAATAGTATCAATCAGCTTCTATGTTGCTCACCAGGGCCCGGGTGAGCAAAATGATATTATTATTGCAGAAGCTCTCGATTCCCCGGCTAAAATAATGACGATGAAGTCGCTTAAAATCGCTTTTCGCCGGGGCGGCATAGAAGGAATTGAAAATCAGTGTGAAAAGGCCCTTAAGATTCTGGGGCCGGAGCCGGCCAGTCTTTCTCTGGCAGATTTATATAACGGTTCCCAAAGCTAAACACAGAAAGGACAAAACAATGAAAACGATTACCAACAAAATAAAAACAACTAAGTG
>Ga0114922_10004503_pt1 | contig 12911 bp, 8 predicted proteins | sample AartaG_FD_100975 | JGI IMG/M metagenome (GOLD analysis project Ga0114922, IMG submission 100975) | Deep subsurface microbial communities from Aarhus Bay to uncover new lineages of life (NeLLi) - Aarhus_00045 metaG | ecosystem: Environmental > Aquatic > Marine > Oceanic > Sediment | place: Aarhus... | reverse complement strand
CTCTGTGATTCGATCTCCTTATTCTCGCAAATATTTATGTTAAATCCAATAGGATGCCTATCCCACCAAAGGTTCCATCCACCTTCCGATCTCTCCGTGTGGGCCAAATGAAACCTGCTCGCATAGGAACTGGTTTTGTAATTTACCGAGCTAGCTCCAAACGAAGCGCCCCCAGAATCCGCCCGAGACTGCGTGGTCCCAGCCGCTCATCTCGCCCGGGCGTCCGGCAAAGTGATTATGCCCGGAAAGGGTTTGACACCAGACGCTGATATATCCTATATTGTTAGGTAGGACCTCCTTAGATCTAAGCTCTGTACGATGCACATGATCTCCAATTGAACACGAGCTAGAAGACGACCAGCCAGGCTTTGGTTCCGCTAAACGCAACCAGGAGGCACAAGCAAGCGGTTATCCAATCAGCCGGGGACGATCCTCAAGTAGTTGTCGAATTTCGAGCGCTGGATCTCGACATCTTCCGAGGCCCTGTAAATGACGGGACGGACCTACTTTTTCACGGGACACTTTCTTCCCGCATTGCATAAGGAGAAACAAGATGTATAAAAGACACGCTCGGCTTCCAGTTGCAGCTCGCTGGTTCGTTGTGATCATCGCGGTGATGATCCCCGTTTTTCTGTTCGCAGCCAGCGGGTACGAAGCTGGCCCGCCTCCGCCTCCTGAAGATCCCTATGTGACATCTCGCCGGTCAGAGAGCGTGGTCATCCGGGATGCCATATTCGATAAATCATTAGAGAGGAAACTATCGGGGATCGAGTCAAACCTCGAAGCGGCCATAGGACAATCCGAGCTATCAGCTCAAGAAAGGACAGAACAACTTACAGCTTCCGGATATAAAGTGACCGATGACAGAGTCCAGGTCCAGATCGCTGTAAATGCCCTGGAGGTGAACCAGATCGTTTCTGCAATTGAAAATCTAGGGGGAGAAATCACAACTGTGGGCCAGGCGGGGGACCAACTTCAAGGCTGGGTCCACTTGTCCAGTCTTAAGCAAGTGAACGAAATCAGCGGCGTTTACAAAATCAGTCGTCCAGCCTACGCCCACCCTGCTGATGTACTTGCCGCCGGGAGTTCTATGACCGAAGGGGCGAGCGTGATGAACGCTGCAGCGTGGCACGCGGCCGGGATCACGGGGGATGGCATCAAAGTGGGGATCATCGACGGCGGGTTCTTGGGTTTCACAACCCTCCTTGGAACGGATCTCCCAGCATCTGTGACGTCCAAGAACTTTGTGGATTTCGAAACTGATCCGCAGGTCGATGGAACCTCAGAGCATGGAACGGCGTGCGCAGAGATTGTGCACGACGTCGCCCCTGGTGCGGACCTGTATTTAGCAAAAGTGGACACAGCCCTCGATTTGCACGAAGCAATGCTCTGGCTGAAAGACATCCATCAAGTCGACGTCATTTCGACTTCATTAGGCTGGTTCAACGTGACGCCCGGCGATGGAACTGGTGTATTCGCCGATTGGGTCAATCAAGCCAGAAGTGCAGGCATCTTCTGGGCAACTGCAGCGGGTAACTCTCGGGAAAAGCATTGGGGCGGCACGTTCTCGGACACAGATGGGGATATTGATCAGGCCCACAATTTCGACGTCACCCGCAATGATACCTGTTTGGGCCCCTCGGGGCTCTGCTATCTCTTACCGTCTGGGGTTCCCATCAGCATTTACTTACGCTGGGATGATTGGAGTAGCGTCACCCAGGACTATGATCTGTATCTCTTGCGTTGGAACGCGGACTGGTCGTTTGACGCCGTGTACGCCTGGAGTGAGAATTGGCAAACCGGGTCCCCCGGGCAAACACCGACCGAAGCGATCTTCACCGTGACATCTGGCGGCGATGGATACTATACGCTTGCGGTAGTCTATTACAACAAGACGAGGAACGTCGATTTCGAACTCACGAGTATAGAATTATCTCTGGAATTTCAGGTGTACGCCCGCAGCATTGCAAATCTTGCCGACGCTCCAGAGGCCATGACGGTGGCCGCCCTGGATGTAGTGCCATCTTACCCTCAAGAAGCGTACAGCTCTGAAGGTCCGACGAATGGACCGGGTGGAACCGCGGGCGGTGGTTTTATCAAACCCGATATTGCCGCTTTTGCGAATGTGTCGACGGAGAGCTATGGACCTGGACCTACCGGGTTTAACGGAACCTCCGCTGCCACCCCCCATGTTGCCGGTGCCGCGGCCTTGATTAAGAGCGCCTACCCCTTCTTTACGGTGGATCAGATACAAACCTATCTGGAGACCAACGCTGTGGATATGGGTACTCCTGGAAAGGATACCCAATTCGGATACGGTCGCCTCCTGCTGCTCAACCCGCCCTACTATTTATACCTGCCCTTAATCATGAGATAGGGGGATTATAAATCGGTGGAGTAGATCAAGAACACAAGAGCGGTATTGAATATTTAGGTGCGAGGGAATACGCAAGACGAAGAAAAGAGCATTATAAGGGGAAGAACTGCCGGAGAGAAATCGAAGGTAGCGCAGCACTTGCGCGCCTTCTCAATGCAGCAACGAACGAGACAAGAACTCAAAGAATCGGCTTGTCTCTTTCATCACGTCAGCTCCCTTTCCACGACACGAATTTCCAGGTGGATATCCATTCCTTCTCCAATCTGTGCTCTTTCTTCGAGAGCATCTGTACTCCCCCGGCAGGGAATAGACTAATCACTGCACCCACCTCAGGGCATATATATCGCAATCCCCAGCGCAATTGCATCCGTTCTCGCCCCCGACTCTCGCGAGTCGGGGGCTTTCTTCGCTTGGTTAGTTAGTCCTTCTCACACACCCAGAAATGGATGTGCGGCCTGATTTCATTGGCGGAGGAGATCGTTGATTGTGTGTTTGGAATGACACTGAATGAGTGCCCTCCCCGTCAGGAAAAGTGTACCCATACATAGGGTAGAATGCGGGCGAGTGGCTTGAGCGTGATAGTCAAATTGATTAGCACAAACGCGCTAATTAACACTGTACAACGAACATCCCTGAAGGCCGGGTTGCATATCTCGCACACATTACGGACAATAGGACCGGAATCGGGGTTCCACTTCGAGGGATCAAGTATAAACATCATGCCTAACCGGAAAAAAGCCAGCAGAGAAATCCCCTCGCGGGAATATATTGGCGCCGTTATCGTGACCCATCAGCCAGATCATGGGCTGGAATCCATGCTGCATTCCATCGCCGTCCGCGCAGGGAAGGTCGTCATTGTAGACAATAATTCTAGACCGGAAGTTAGGGATTGGCTCCAGTCACTCACCGCCGAGACCGGCTGTACACTCCTCTTGAACGAGCAAAATCTAGGCGTCGCAGCAGGGTTAAACCAAGGCATTCGCTTCGTTGCAGATCGTGGTTGTGCATGGGCCCTTATGCTTGATCAGGACAGCAAACCCGCCCCCGACATGGTTGAAAGTCTCTGCCAGGGTTATTCGCGGCTCATCAATCCAGAAGAAACCGCGATTTTAGCGCCCAGGATTGTCGATGCCAGCACAGGTCGGGATGCGCCGTTTCTGACTCGCTCCTGGGGTTTTTTCTTCCGTCGCGTCGCCTGCAACACTGCGGTGATCGACAATATCACCACCGCCATTACCTCGGGCGCACTGCTGCGCATTGCGTCTTTCATCGACCTGGATGGCTACCGGGAGGATTTCTTCATCGATTATGTGGACACCGAGTTCTGTCTGCGATTACAAGTCAACGGCTGGAGACTCGCCGCCATCTGCCCAGCTACCCTCCACCACCACCTAGGAAAACGAACGAGGACAAGGATTGGCCCTATCCAAGCCTATCCGACGCATCATTCGCCTGCGCGGTGGTACACCATTGGAAGAAACCGGGTTCAAATGCTCAAAACCTATGCTGTCCGCTTCCCTCATTGGCTGGCGTACGAATTAATAGCAAGCGCTTTCACCACATTACGTATGCTACTTACCGAAGAAGAGCGGATCGCGAAGCTGCGATCCGTGTTACTGGGAACCGGGGATGGACTTCGTGGGCGGATGGGTCCGCCTGCCTAATAATAGGGTAATTCCTATACGGTACTAATAGGATCTGAGGCGAGCTTAGGCGGTCCTGGCCCGGGCTTTTTTCACGATTTGATCCAGTCTGGCCACACGATCTTCCTCCTCCCCGATCACCCGAGGGTAGGTGCTTGTGTAGGAGAGGTTGGGATTGAAATAGGGGTCTCCAGCCTTGACCCAGGGCAAGAAGGCATCGCCCGCAAGCGCAAGGTCTTCAACCGGTATGTATCTGCCTCGAGTGCTGCCCTCGCGATGGATCAAACGGGCATGCGGCGTGACCATGACCCGCAAGCCCTTCTCAATAATTTTGAGGCATAATTCGATGTCACTGAAGGCCAGCTTATAAGCCGCATTGAACCCCCCAACCGACTCGAAAACATTTCTCCGGACCATCATGCAAGCCCCGGTGACAGCCAGGAAATTTCGGTACCAATCCGTAGGTCCGTAGGGGCCATCATCATGTTCTTTCGCTCCCATGAAGACATGATTGGCATGTCCGCCCAATCCGAGGATCACGCCAAGGTGTTGAATAGTCTTATTGGGGTAGAGTAATTTAGCGCCAACGGCTCCGATCTCCGGCAACGCTGACCAACGGACCATCTCCTCCAGCCAATCGCCATCGATAATTTCAATATCGTCGTTTAGAAAGAGAAAGAGTTCACCGGCGGCGGCATGCGCTCCTTCGTTGTTCGTCCTTGAGTAGTTGAATGGAAGTTTTGTTGGAAATGCTCTAATAGAGGTCCCCGCTTGGGAGTACTGAGCGATAAGATCATGCGTAGCTCCGGGCTTGCCCGAATCGAGAAGGAGAATCTCATAATTAGGATACTTTGTCCTTTTCGTCAAACTCCGCAAACAACGTTTGAGGATCTGGGGATGATCCTGCGTGGGTATGATGATGGAAACGAGGGGGTTGTCCGTTGCCCATAAGACCCGCAGCCCATGAGAATTCGGGTGCGTCACTTTTACATTTTTCTTCCCGAGTTTAAGAAAACACGCTTCGACCCAACGCGCATGCATCTGCTGCTCTGCGCCGGGAATGTGAGATCCCGCATCCCCATGGGAGAGGCGGTGAAGCAGGACCTTCGGTAAATGTCCAACGCGGGAATTGCCCAGGATGCCCGACTCCCACATCGAGGTCAAATTTGTATCCCCGTCTCGCCATGATCCGTCCCTGGTGTCCCGCTCAAGGATCTGGCGGCGGATGAAAAGAGGCTGCAAATAATTCGTGGAATAAAGCAGTTCTGGGGACCAATCGGGTTTTAGCCATGGCGTATGGCGGCGTCCGCGTGAGTCAAGTTTGTCCTCATCCGTGTAGACCATGTCGACTGTGGGGTATGTTTCGAGATATTTCGCTACATCCCATAGCGCGGAAGCTGCCAGACAGTCGCCGGGCTGCAACGTGGCCAGGATGTCCGCATGGTCACCGGGTTTCTCCTTCTTCCCTTGTCTGGAGCCTCCTCCCTTAGGTAATATGCTTACCCGGGTATCGTGGTCATTCGCTTCTTGAAGTTCAGCTTGCATCTGTTGGATGGCTTCTGTTTGCGTAAGAATCCCTAGCTGCCACCATGGATAAGTCTGGGATTGCAAGTGATTAAGGGTATGCTGCATACACTGATGATTATTCTCAGAAACCACCATCAGTATGAGGAAGGTGACCGGGGTCTCAAGACTGATGGCGAGACCTCGTTGTCTCGCCAATTCATCTTCGTCCGACTCGTTTCGTGCCTGCCAACGTGCATAGTCGCGCCGGCGATTGCACCTGATCCATAGTCGACGGAACCTTCGCGAGATGCCCAAACAGCTGGTAGTGAGTTGTTCCCTCAAACCATTTCTTGGTGGCGCCTGGCCGTTATCAACTAAGTTGGTGTCCATCAGGGCTCGAATCCATCTTCAGAAAGATGTCTAAGGTGCTACATGATGATCCTTCTACACCCAACACTGTGACGAGAGATACACAGCAATCAACCCTAATGTTAGCACGGCGGAGCCAATATCTCGAGGGGATTAGCGCAGTTCCCGATAGATCCCCAGCAGCGCTTTAGCGTGTTCTTCTTTCGAGATGATAGGCACAGGTCCAGGGATGTCGAGCTTACGCAGCCGTTCGGGCTGGCGATCGAGTTCGTCAAGAATCTTTGTGAGCTCGTCCGCGTCGCCTGGGGGAAACAAGTAGCCGTTAACCCCGTCGAGGACGAATTCGTGCAGAAAACTTACAAAAGGATCTACCAAAGGGGCGGACCGAATAATACTTAGTATCCAACGAGCAGGAAAGTCATTGTGACCATACTGACGACAGATATTTCGCCTTTCCCGTTTCTTGTAAGGTCCGAGCTCAACTATTTCAATGATTATTAAAACTATGCTAGCGGGATTGAATTCCCATTTCAATCAGCGAATAACCCATTCTTCAAAGCTATTCAGAATATTGAGTGCACGACGTGTTAACCTTGCTCTTGCGGAATCATCTCGACGGTCATTAATTTGAGGATACATACCGATGCAGGCAATCTCTTTCCTTAGCACATTCCATATGACCATTAAATACTCAACGATCAAGGCCACAGTGAGGCTGGTAAGCTGGGCAGCTTGGCTGGTTATTTGAATATAATAGAGACAGTTAGAAATCTGGATTTAGTGCAGATAGATAGTTGATCAATCCTATTCATGGACGGCGTTTCAAGCCGATTGGCCTTTAAGCCATCCCATAAGAGATAGGCAACGCTGAGAATATTGACTACTCACAGGGCATAAAAGGAAGGTTTTCATTACGATCCTAAAAGGGGATGAAAGGCATTGTATAATGGTGCGGATATCTTCGAGCCCCTGGTCGACTTGGACATATTTTCGATAAAATTCTGAGCCGCGAGCATCATGAAATAGCTCACAACCTCAATCATCAGGAAGATGTTTATAACAAACACTTACCATCTCAATTTGATATAGGTACAATATAGTTTCAAAGCAAACCATCATGATGATACTATACCTGTGTGGCTTAACAGCAGGGTTTTCCGCAGGAAGCAACTTATTTCAGACTATGATGCACCCTGAAAAACATGATGTGCCATTGTTGGGATAATTGAATATATATTCTTTAATGATTGACCGTATGTTCGAAGCCATTGCATAAGGCGGGAATCATTACCGGGTCGAACTATATCCCAAGTCACTCAACGAGCAATGTACGATAGATCTCCTACATTTTGGATTTCTGCTTAAGTACGCATTTCTAGTATGTCAAAACGTAATTCCATGAACCAGACTTCTTGTGACATATTGATTATTGGTGGAGGCATTATTGGTCTGAGTCTCGCACGTGAGCTCGTCCATCGGGGCGCAGAAGGGATAGTAGTCCTCGAGAAGGAAGCGCAACTTGGGCAACATGCCAGCGGCCGGAATAGCGGTGTTCTACATTCTGGTATTTATTACACCGAGCATACCCTTATGGCTCGTTTCTGCGCTGAGGGTAACGCGAAGATGAAAACATTCTGTCGCGAAAACAAGCTCACTTTAAATGAGAACGGAAAAGTAATCGTTACGAGGACACCCGAAGAAATTCCTGTGCTACAGGAATTGAAACAACGGGCTGACAAGAACCAAGTGCCCTGCGAGGTCATTGACGAAGAAATGCTAAGGGATATTGAGCCGTATGCCCAGACGATTGACACGGCGCTCTACTCACCGAATACAGCCGTGATTCAGCCTAAAGAGATCCTATCGGCCATCGCGGAGGAAATAATTGCTTCAGGATCAGTAGACCTCCAGCTAGATAATCACTTTATGGAGCTCGAGGGTGATCATGTCGCACGCACATCCAAAGGGAGCATTCGATTTACATCATTTATAAATGCAGCTGGCATGTATGCCGACCGTATTGCTCATCAATTTGAAATCTGCAAGCAATACAGAATTCTGCCTTTCAAGGGAACTTACAAACGTCTTCGCTCTCAAAAAAGTCATCTGGTCCATGGCAATATTTATCCAGTACCGGATCTTAGGAATCCTTTTCTGGGGGTTCATCTCACACGCGGTGCAGATGGAATAATATACATAGGACCGACCGCTATTCCAGCCTTGGGGAGAGAGCACTACGGGATTCTACGCGGGATTGATCTAGAAGCCTTAGCCATTCTTATGCGTGATGCCATTCTTTTCTTCGCGGATCCTGGCTTTAGGAACGTGGCACTTAGTGAGCCTGCGAAATGGCTGAATAGTGTTGTGTTATCCGAAGCACGCAAGCTCGTTCCAAACCTTAGAGATTCGGATATTCAAGACGCAGCCAAGGTTGGCCTTCGAGCTCAGTTGGTTAATACATCTGAGAAATGTCTTGTAACAGATTTTCTCATTGTAAAGGAAGGTCCTTCACTTCACATATTAAACGCCATTTCACCCGCTTTTACATCGTCTATGGCTTTCGCGGAATATGCTGTTTCAGAGTTTATGGATGAGAATGGAAAAACATTCTATCCATAACCTCACAACGAATCTATGTTGGTATTGAAGTAATCTAAGGTATTAAAATTTCTGTTGCGTTGGTCGATTTCACCGCTGTGTGTGAGTGGAGGATTGGTTTTTACAAAGGCTTTCTCTTCACCCCCCCGACAACACCACTTAATTAGACCAATCTCGTTACTCAAGATTGTAAAGAGAAGATCAGCAAACATCCTACGGCCGGCGGGCTTTCAACCAAGCTTCAATTGGATTGCAGAACGCCCGGACATTTGTATCCCATATGATGTCAGCCATTTGCAGGGTTTTCAGGTTGCCTAATCATCAGCCTGATCATGGGGAGAAGAACCTAATGATAGCTACTCCACAATAACAGGGACATCGCTAGACCAGGTGGTGATGTTATATCCGTCGCTGATATCCGCAGAAACGAAGTAGCTCCCCGCTGTGACTGAGCTCGTATCCCATTGCCATCTTGATCCATCCAAGATTTCGATTTCGGAACTTGAGGCTGGAGCGGTTACCCCATTTTGAATAAGGGGTAAGAATATTGAATAAGCACCCAGTTCCCATCGTACCATCGCGGTTCGGCCATTGGATGGATTGGTGTCATCGTCATAGAAGAAGTCGATGTTTACAGGCAAATCGGCGTCGACATGATAAATTATGTCAAAAGGATCTCCCGAGGCAACCATCTCATCACCTGTCAGTGTCACAAAATCAAGATGAAGATTTAGAGCTGTGTGGACCTCGTGTGGGTCCATTCGGAATGTCGTCGGCGCCCCCTCCCAGCCAGAGCCGAGCGTTCCAATTGGATCGATGAGGACTTCATCTAGGTCCATTGAATAAGTGTGCCAACCTTCATAAACGATCGTATCCTCTATGGTGACTAGATCCACGGTATTGACCGTATACCAGAGGAATCTCAAGACCCATCCTAGGCCGATGTCTTGATTGCCATCAAGTTGATATCGAAACGTTACATGATGATATTTTGAAGTGTCAATTCCTATCGACGTATTTAGGTATAGGGCAGGATCACCAGTCGAGTTGGATACACCGTCGAGGATTCCCCCAGCGAACGAGAGACTGGATAGATTCTCGGAAAACTCGATATCTTCCGAATTCGCCATCCCCCAGGGATCTGCAATATTATCAGTTGCATAATCGGGTCCACTGAACGTGGATGGTTGTTTATATGTTAAAACCGGAGCAGCCACAATTTCTAAATCGGTAGCTGTGCAGATTGGAGTACTGGATCCCCCAACCCTCATTACCACAGTATAGTTCCCCGGTTCAAATGAAGCAGGAACAGGGAGCATCTGCTTAATCCTTGATGGATGAGGATACAAGCTTGCACCCCATTGAAAAGTGCCATCGGGACTCACAGCCTGTTGAGCCCCAATCAATTCCGCATTTGTCAATGAGCATGTATTGTTTAAATAAAACTCAAGATCACTGCCATTAGGGATATATTGCCATTGGATTCCCAGGGTGTGACCTGGATCAAAGGAGGTTAAACGAATCCAGTCCAGGCCAAATGCAACATCAGAGTTGTTCGCAGCTGGGTCTAATCGAAGCCCGGACACTAACCCTGCCCATGTGCCGTTGAATTTGGGAATGGTTTCAAGATCAATGACATACAGATGACAGCCACTTGCGGTTTGAATAAACTCCGTGTCTCCCGCGGGCACCACAGGTGACTCTAAGGGGCGATCAAACCAATAAACGTTCGCGACATCGGCCTGATCTGAGCAGAGTCGGAACGAAATAAGATGATACACTGACGCATTAATAGGATAGCGGTCGCCCAACTTTAAGACATGCTGGCTGTCAGCAAGATTGGGCCAGAGGATCCAGAGGCTGGGGTCATTATTAGACGCTGTAAAGGTCCAATCATCCCCATTGGCCGAGAAAGATGCCCTGCTAACATTGTCAAAGACTGTAGGAAAATCAGGATAGGGTGGGGATTGCATATTCCAGGGCATGCCCAAGATTTGAGAGGCAAAATCCTTTCCCTCTCCAATCGTTGATACCGTTAGAGTCATTTCTTGAGTCGGAGCCCCATTTGCCGGCCCCCCAAAAACAAGAAATGAGGAAAAAGATATCCCCAAAGCGAAAACAAATTTGATGTAGCGCTTCATGACCGACATTCAAGCTATCCAGTATTAATTTCTTGCCGACATCATTCTCAACTCTCCACCAATCAAAGCCAATCCCCCAATTGTGCTACTCAACTTATTTTCAGAACGATTAGACGCATGTTTAGCCGTGGAGATCAGATAAAATCTCTGCGGCTCATCGTAGTATTCTATTCAAGTAAGGCCGCAAAAGAATTTTTTAATTGAGCGGGGAGATAGCATAGCGAATAGTATTCCTACTGAGGTTAGCGAATCCTGGAGCAAGTAAGAGCAAATGCCGGACCATTCACGTGATCCGGATCTTCAAAACCAATATTAAACTGACCAAAACCAAAATACTCTAAACATTCAAGGATGTCTTCTTTCTGCATCCACGCGCTTTTCGGCTGAGGTCCACCGCAAAAGCCCGTCCAATTTAAAGCATCGTCATACTTCTGCCAATGCAATATACAGGAATATCCACCAAATTCACTTTGAGACTCCTTAAAGAATTTTCTTCGCAACAAGGGGCGATTATTGATGATGTCATGATCGTAATAATGAGTCCATATAAAGACTTGCTCAGCCGACGTAGAGATTAGAGAAAGCAATTCCAACGGGTTAGTCATATGATACAGAACGCCACAAGCGAAACATACGTCAAACTCTCTGTCAGGATTACGAAGATATGCCACAAAATCTCCCAGGATGAAGTGAGCTTTCTCTAACGAGAAGATCTCTTTTGTGATTAAGCACTTTAAGAAAGCCCGAGTATTCGCTTCGATAGAGAGGATGTTTGCGGCTCCACTCTTCTCTAACATGAACGTGTGGGCCCCTTCTAATGGTCCTAATTCGACGACTTGACGATTCTCAACGCCGCCTAGTTGATTGATTGCCCATTCAACTCTTGGATCCTCAAAAAGTGGTATCCGGCCTGCGACAAGGCTGTCATGGGGGGCTGGTAATTTGGATGACCACTCATCCGCAAATATGTTTATTGCATTCTGTGCGTTTGGATTCAAATTGACATATTCATCAAGGATATTCATCTTATCCCTCTCGCTACGTCAGCGACTATCTGCTGCCAGCTGCAAACAACTGCATATATAGTTCTCTTTCATCAACCCAATGTGCGAATTTACCATAATAGTAGATTTCTACATCACTAGCGAACTCTAGCATTAATGTCTCTAGTAACTTCGGCGTAAAGAAGGTAAGGTGCGATGCCTCAAGCAAATGCCAGGGCACCACGCCATAGCGATATAAGTACGGGATCACATCAATATTAGGGACAGACACCAATACATTCTTTCTAGCCACAGTAAAAGCTCTCTCGAGTGCCCGGCGAGGGCTTTCGAGATGCTCCAATACCTCAATCAGGATGACCGAATCAAAGCTCGATGAAGCAAATGCCATCGCCTGAGCATCCATTTGGACTACATTGTGTCCCCTTTCACGGCAAAACCCTGCGTATTTTTGATTAATATCGGCGCCAATCCTTGATATCCCATCTCTTTCAAGGGCGTCCAGATAGGCTCCACCGCCACAACCGGCGTCCAAAACCGATTTTCCTGCGTAACTTATTATTAATTCAAAGGCCTCTCTGGATACATCAGGGCTAGGCAGTCCACTTCCTTATATATCATCACGCCGGAGCAATCTCTTATGTTTCTCGAATTCCCGAAATTTAAAAAAATATGGAAGTGCTTGGTCGTGATCATTTGGGCTTTCAGTCCATTTCTTCATAAGCAAGAGCCCAATTCGAAGTCAAATAATGCATTTGCATGTTCCGGGTCCTCGATTGAAACAGGAAAGAAGCTGGAAAATTGCATGCCGGAATTTGAGATTTAAGGAATGCATTCAACTGAGAGCGAGCCACTTCAAAGTGCTGGGATTAGATCCGATCTGAGTTTTGGGATATCCAGCTACTCGCAAGATACTTCAATTTTCAAGCACAACTTAGATTCAAGTCTCAAGTGCAACTTTGAAGGTTGGAATAAGAGGTAAGCTGCAGTAGCATCTATGCTTCTTAAACCACCACGTCAAAGGAGCACTGATGAGAACCTACACGCAGCTTACCCAGGAACAAAGATATCAGATTTACTCCCTCCTGAAAATGGGACATCCGCAAGTCGAGATAGCTGGAGTAATCGGTGTTCACAAGTCTACGATCAGCAGGGAACTTAGACGCAATCGTGGGCTGAAAGGATATCGACCAAAGCAAGCCCATCAGTTTGCTTTGAACAGACGCAAGAAACCTTTGTATCGCATAGATGCCTTCACCTGGATCTTGATCGAAGG
>Ga0114922_10004502_pt1 | contig 12913 bp, 6 predicted proteins | sample AartaG_FD_100975 | JGI IMG/M metagenome (GOLD analysis project Ga0114922, IMG submission 100975) | Deep subsurface microbial communities from Aarhus Bay to uncover new lineages of life (NeLLi) - Aarhus_00045 metaG | ecosystem: Environmental > Aquatic > Marine > Oceanic > Sediment | place: Aarhus... | reverse complement strand
AGCAATCTTAGGCAGCTCTTTTTGTTCTGTCGGGTTCTTAACGAGGCCCAGATAGTGCTTGTCTCCGTTTTTCCAGAAAAGGGACTCGATCATGTTGACTGCGTTTCCACGCTCATAAACCTTGACTCTGGGCTTAAGCTCGGCAGACTGTAGAATCTGTGAGACAATGTTCCGCCACGTAGTCCCATAGGCAGAAAACCGTCTGCTTGTATCCCAGTATTCGACAGGAGAAAGGTTTAAATAAGTAGTCTGTCCGGCACCGGTCCGATTCTTGATCAGGGCTGACGCAATGTGGGACGGGCCAAAAGAAGTTTTGATTTCAATTGCTTTGGCCCCAGCTTTGTGTCTGGTACCACGTTCAAAGACAACGATATCCTTGTAGCGGTATGCATCGTTGTAATACGTGAACCTGTCCAAAAAAAGTTCTTGATATTTCTCCCCGTCGATTTCTGCCAGACCGGCTCCGTTCATGTAGCCGACGTCATCATCCCTGGTAATCCCAAATAAATCATCCAGGCCCCCTTGTGATCGGCCCTTGCCGTGTTCATCCAATAACCCGCAAAGATAGTCGGCAATCAAGGTTCCCCCCTTTTTGACAAAAGCTGTCAGAGCGTCGACCTCACGCTCAGAGAGGCAGACAGTCTTGGGCAGAATAATGACCTTGAACTTCTTGCACAGATCGGCCACTCCTTCCCGAACATCAACATAGCTGATAAAATCGTACTGGTACCCCAGATCTTCAAGGGTTTTGCACCACACCTTGCGCAGTACGCCCATCGTCTGATTTTCATTATCAATTGAACTTTTGCGGTTAATCCAGGTTCTTCTATGGGTAACGGCATCCATGGCCCAGCCTGCCTGAATACTGGGGTGGGAATAGTAGATGCCGATAGGGTCTGGATCGAATACCGTGTTGGGATTGACAATTGGCTCGCTAATAGGGCCTTGAACCTCCTTGAAGGTGTCCTTGTTGGCGATCACAAAGGGAGCAATGTCGTAATCCTGGGATCGAAACCACCCGTCTGGCCAGGCAATCACAGCCTGGTTGCCATGCAGCATGTAATACCAGAGAAACCAGGAATCCAGCTTCGGGTTTTTGGTTGAAAAGAAGGTTTGCATCCGCGGCCTGCGATCTTGGTTCCAGAATGATCTCAAGATCTCATTGGTGCCATTAATATCGTAGGCCTCCATCCACTGCACAGATCGACTGAGCATTGCATAATCATACCCACCCCATGGCCCCGGCCCCTGGCCTCCGACAAAACCTGCTGGAATCCGAGGATCTATGCTGTTCGCATAGCGCGTGAGTTCTGAAAGCACTGCCGCAAACTGAAAATCCATGAAGTGCCTGAAATCCATCCAGGGAGAGAGGTTCCACTTTGAAAGGGGAGGGGAATGGTTTCTTGCACGCACATCTTCAAAGCTTTTGGGCATGACCTCATCAAACCTTTTGAAATGGGTCTCCCACTGGGCATTGAGCCGAGAGATGGCACCGTACTTGTCACGCAGCCAAGCCCTAAACCAGGCAATAGACAGAGGATGGTTGTCCACGTCACAGGGAGTTACAAAGCTACCGAGAGAAATCTCATCGTCAAAGGCATAAGCCAAAACAAGGCCATTTCGCGTTGTTGCAATATTGCGAGTAATGTGCTGTTTTATTTGGTCGATAGTCTTTGGGTCGGCCAAACTGTGTGGTCGGGTTACCAGGCCACGTTTCGCAGTGACTGCTTTTACATCGTTGCCCTTCAGGTACAGAAAGCCTTTGTCTGCGGTATGGTCCACATAATAGGGGAGGTGTTCCTTTATTGAAAATTCGACCATCTTATCCTTGCCTGCGCCACGATCGATGTGAAATCCGCCCAAGTCCGCCCGTCGGTACAAATCGATATCTTCGAGAACCGATGTCTTGTACTGCCATACCAGAATCCTGAATTGGTTCCACTCGGGTCTTGTTGAAATGGCGCGTTCGTTGTGTAAGGGGCCGATCCTTTGGATCTCTGCAAACGCGAAGAGTGACCCCGTCAGAACTATTCCAAAACTGAGTAGGATGGGCAGACAATGTTTCATAAGTGTCCAGCCAATGAACATGCTAATTCTGCGCCGAGCGAAGCAAGTTTCTCTTGCCTGGTGGCTTAATACAGGAGTGGGCACCTTGGAGGTGAATGGTACGGCAAGGACTGTTGTATCACAATATTGTAATTCCACCGAAGCGGATTGTATTTTCTGCCTTTCATCCCTCCGGCCTCCGGCTTGTAGAGGCACGGGCCGGAGGCTGGAAAGGCAGAAACGAGGAAAATCCACGAAATCCAGTTGATCCTGTCTAAAATAAATGGAGGTGTGTTCCCCCCCCCCTTTTTTCTTATTGAGTTGCAGTTATTTTTAGTCCAGTGGGCGCGGCTATCCCGCCACCGTTACTGGGAACAATGATGACAGTATACATGCTAAGCCCCTCACCCTCATTACCGCCGAGTGTGATGGTTCCTGCAGGGAAATCTTTCGAAAATACGCTTAAAATTGCATCCGTACTAATTGAAATATCACTACCAGTATCATTAAAAGCGGTAAGCCAGGAGGGTTTTGAAGTGATCTGATCTGCATGAGCAACGTACACGGTGACGGCCTGGTCCACCTCAAAGCTGAAGAAATTGTCGCCCTCACTAGAGTTATCATTGCCGGCAGTTTTAATATATGTAGCTGACTTGAGATGGTCAGGTACAGTGGTGAAGGTGTAGGTACGGTCCATATAGACAAGAGAACCGTTTTGCAGCCCGTGTTCAACTACTTCATACGCTTCTCCGCTGGTCACTGTAAGATTGTTAATCGTGACCTGGGGAATAAAAGCGTAATTAGCTTGAGTGTTGTCAGCAATGGGGTTGGGATTGCTTGCCATGTCAAGTACATTATTCACTATAAGTGTATAGGTAATGCCCTCTGAATGGGGTGATGTCATAAGGGTCACGGTCTTAAGATCTGAACCCAGCGAAGCGCTAAAAATTATAATCGCGTTGTCTATGTCATAGTTTGAGACTGTGGTAGCACTGGTGTCTTCTACTTGTTCACTGTAGACCACGATAAGCCTTGTGGGATCTTCACTAGGCGTCACTGATGTGATGGTCGGACTGATGGTGTCGGCCGGATCGATAGTAATGGAGAAATTCTCGGTGTCTGTGAGCGAAGCTGAATCGGCAACCGATAGTGTAAAATCGTAGATTCCCGGCTGTGTTGGAGTGCCCGAAATGTTTCCATTTTGACCATCCAGCATTAGCCCGTTTGGCAAACTGCCCGATGTGATCGACCATGAGTAAGGCTCAGTACCGCCTATAGCGCTTAGTGTCTCGTTGTATTGTTGACCTTGAGTTCCATCCGGCAATGATACCGTTGAGATCGCGAAATAGTCACTAACGACAACAGAGGGCATATTCGATGGTGTGGACATGTTTGAACTTGCATCATACGATCTAACTGCAAAATAATAGACTCCGGGTTCAAGACCTGAAACGGTAAATTCTTGTGTTGAACCAGGAGTCCCGGGAGTGGGCTCACCGTGAACATTCTCTGCTGCCCACCAGTTTGAATGGGTGCTTGCTTGGCTAGGCCATTGGATTCTGTCCACCATGGGCAGGCTTGAATATTTTACTTGATACCGAACAGCATCGACAGGAACCGTCCAAGTTAACTTTACACTTGACGGGCTTAATACCTCAACATTCAAATCTGTAATGGGCAGAGGAGGTGTAGTATCTGTTCGGGGATCTTCGTCCATTTTGTCGCAAAAGCTATCCCAATTTATATTCAGATATGTTGTTCTTATAGTATTGTAATAGTTCGTATCTTTAACACCCTGTAAAATCTCTTGGAATATCGTATTATACCTGCTTAGTCCCGAAAGCATATAGGCCCGTGATATGGCTCGCAACCCCTGTTGAGTTGAAGTCCAATCTCCGGTACAGTTTGCCTCGTCAGTTTCCAAGGCCGCCGCTATAGCTGCATCCCGTTCATCAGGGTCAATCGGAGTCTCGTAAAGAAAACCATAACATCTATTAACATAAGACTCATTTATGCAGTAATCCATTGTACCAAGGATGATGTCGAAAGCTCTTTCATCGCCAGTTATCAAATAACACTCGTGCAATCCATCTATAAGCCTACTAACCATGAATACTTTTTCTACGTTTTCGGCGGAAGCGTTCGGAGCATAATACCCGCGATCTTTGTTTATTTGATGCCATATTACATCCAAGTAATCTTCAATTGTAGTTAATATGCTTGAATCTCCGGTTATCCTATATATTTCACAAAGCACATACATGGGAAGGGCATCCCACCGAGTTTCTCCGGGAGGATTAGTCTTTCTGTAATCAACGTAGAATTGTAAATATGTACCCATCTTTTCGAGCGCGTCGTAAGCCAGTGGGTCGCCAAATAAGCGCCAACCATCAAAAAGTTCCTGTGCTGTCCAGTGCTCAGGATTCCAAGGCATGTATCCATGACGATCGCTGACACTAGTGTATGTTCCAAGTGGTCGAGCGGTATTACAATAGGTTTTGGGCTTTAAGACCCCCACGTCAGCGGGATATGAGTAACTATCCAACCACATAGGAGTCATCCCTGCCGAATGTCTCATAGCGATACTCGTCTTGTACGCATGGTAGGGATCAGATGTTCGTATGAAGTCGTGCATTGGAAATTCATGAATACGTCTTCTGATTCTGTCAGTATAACTGCCGCCCCACATTAGCCAATTATACTCCCAGTTGCCAGTATTATTACAATTTGGTGTTTCCTCCGAATAGCGTGTGGAAATATAGCCCATGACATCCTCTCTGCTGCGATACCAGTCCAAGCCGCAATGAGCTACAAGAGGACAATTAAACGCCTTTGCACCTTCTTCGGAAAAGCTCCCAGTTTGAAAACTGATGTCATACGCCTTTCGCTGGAGGTCATCTATCCAATGGACTCCACCGTGACCAGTCCAGTATTTAGGAAAAAGCCTTGCAGTAATCCGGTTTCTCTTCAGTTCCATCGCCATTGGGTGATTCTGCCAGAAATGGCGCACTGAAATCGTCGCATTGCCTAGCGAGGCCCAGCCCAGGGCATGATTACCACTGCCGATTTCAGTTTGTCCTCTTCTGACCTTATAGCCGCGAAAACTTGGAATCCCTTGCTGCCAAGAGTCAGTCCAGTTGAGTACGTATCCAGCTCGGCCATCTCCAGTTTCTCCCAATTTATCCCATCGATCCGTACCACTCGAATCCTGGTAAAGGTAAACGACGTCTGTCTCGCCAAGGGTACCTGTAAAGGTTTGGCCTTCATCTCCCCCAAGAACGTAATCCGAGCCCACATAGTCCCAAGCAACAGAAAAATCCTTGAAATAGAACGGCCCCCGGGGTGTCCTGGGTGTGTTTTTCAGCACAATGGTCATATCCCACCTTGATTGCCCGGCATACCCATAGATCCAGGCTATAAATCCAAACTTGTCTGCTTCTGTTTGACTTTCTGCCTTAAGCATTGTCCTTACTGGGCCGTTTTCTTCAATACTCCAAGTAATTGTGCTCAAGTCGCTTGCATAATGAGTCGTAGTTCCATTAGATTCAGTAAGTACAAGTTTGAATGGAGAAGAAAAATCCTTCATAAAAGTCTTGCCTGCCATAGAATATGATGTGCTGTTGTCAACAACACTAACTGGCTCAGCGGGCGCAGGATTGGTTCCTTCTCTAAGGTAATAAGTTGCTGTGCTATTTGCTGAAACACTTGGAAGAAAAGTAACCAACATCCATTTAATCGAACCATCCTGGCCAGCCTCCCGCCACCTTTCCAAAACCTTGAACTGGGCCGGCACTGGATTGTCATTGCTGTCAAAAACGGCCAACCCATTAGGATTTTGAAGGAGTTCTAGAGGTAGAGGTACACCTGTAGAACATGGTTCACCCACACGATCAATCCCGGCAACCTCCCTAATCGTCAAAGGAACATTCAGAGCAATGGAAGAGTGGGCTTCATTCAAACAGACCATTAGGTGCAGCCCTATAACTAAAAGACACATGACGGCAAAATGATTTAGAAATCTACGTAACATAATTACCTCCCGAGCTAACTAAGACCTGCTACTCCTAAAGGATTAAGGAACGTATTGTCAATAGGTACAAGAGAGCATTCGCTGTAGAGTAGATGCAATGCATGTGCCAGATCGTCCATCGGACAAGCTGCTTAATGAACATACTGACACAATAGTATCAAGGAATCATTAAGAAATCTCTTGTTTTGGTAGCTGGATAAGGGAATGGAAAGCTCGGAAGGGGACATATGGCGGGCTGGTTACGTATTACATTATTGTAATTATTGTTTGCTCCGCCTCGAAGCTTTTGGACGCCAAGCGGCTGATTCATATGCGCCGATGTCAATGCGCCCATCACTGGGTCTGCGAAAGCCCCCGGTATTTGGTTTGGGCATATATTTCACAGGCCTGGGCACATTGTTTGTGCCTGTATTAATAAGCATTGAACCCAGACCGGGCAAATATGGAATACCACCACTGAGAACAAAACCGGGTCGTTGGCCCTTGCGTCCGAGCCTAGGAGATGGGGTATTGATTTGAGATGAAAACCAGTTCCTGGAGCCTTTAAAAGCCCCCTTCCCATTCCAAAGCTTTCCAGATCCCATAAACACATTGTTCTTTATCTCCACATCGCAGTCGGGATACCTCACAACAAAGAAACGCGTATTTTTTGCTCTGCCAACTACAGTGTTATTGAAGAAGTAAAGCGTTCCCGAGCGGCTGTGTCTCTCCCCGCCAAAGTGGATCATGTTGTTGTTGTTCACTTCATGCCTTTGAATGATCACATTGCCGTAAACATAAGCATCAGCCCTGCCATATCCTTTGTGATCCACTAAATCTAACTGCCTGTTCCTACTTCCTTCGATCCAATTGTATCGAATAACCGTGTCAACCCCTCTGTCCTTTATGTTGTTCCCATCGGAGTGGGTTTCTCCGAACCGACAAAACTGAACTGTCGTGTGGGTTCCGCACAGATATACATTGTGCTCCTGGCTGCTTGCAGGATTCCGATGGTTACCATTATCGTAAACCCAACACCCGGTCAGTGTCACATGGCCTACATCCGGGCCATAGCTGGTCTGCACCCCGTTGCCGCACGAGTGGATCACACATCCTGATATGACAACATGCCTTCCAAGCCTCACAAAAACACCTGCTGCATTATCTTCGTACGAACGCGCTTGCTTTGATTGCCAAAACGCCTCGGAATTATTAGCATTTTGCAAGTGGAGCTTCTTGATGTGTACGTAATCCGCAGCAGTGCCGTCACCTACCTTAATTAGCCATCTCCCGGACTGGGGCCACCGTTCCTTCTGGGCTTGGATGGCGAAGGTACCATCAATCACTGGCAGTTTTCCTTTGTGAGGAATGCCTGTAATGACAATAGGGTGATCCTTTGTCCCTGATCTTCGGAGGATGAACTTTTCGTGGTAGGGCTCTTCTCTGTAATGAATCTTGACAACGTCACCGGGTTGAAGAGTGTCAAGAGGGGCTTGAGCGATCTGCTCGAACTTCTTTCCTGGCCCCACTTCGTAGACATCAGAGAGTGCGTGGCCCAAAGGGAGGAGTATGAGGACAAATGAGAAGAGAAGGTGAAGCGTGAGTTGTCTATGCATCCACGTCAACTAACATAAGTAAGACAGGATTTACCCCAGTACGATGGTTCCCACCTACGGGGCAGGCAGGATAATCAGGATATTTTATGCCTTTCGTGAAAGGCATAAAGCACAATCCCTCTTCGAGGGAAGGCCTGCCCTTAGATGCAGCAAAAGTGTCAAGGGTGCACCCTATAACAAACAACGTATTATTTTTTCCACCGCAGGCGGACTGCTCTTTCTCAGTTTCGTCAGAAACTGAGAAAGTGAATGAATCCAGCAAATCCTGTTCATCCTGTCTAAGAATACTTGAGACTATGCCCCTCGTCTTCCGTCGTTTGGTTTTCTTGGAACAGCTTCTTAGTAGCATTTTCAAGACAGATAGGCATGGCAAGCAATATCCACAATATCTCAGTATATAGAATGCTGTGTGTTACCATGTATCCGAGTAAGTAAATAATCAGTACTGTCGATAACCCAAAGACATGTAATTCAATTTCCTCTTTATGTGGTGTGCTCATCGCCATGATATGAATTCGTCTTATTTGTATTACAGTTTCGGCGATGATGATCAGAAATACCGCTATTCCAAGAATGCCAATCTCGCTATAGCAGAGCACATAAGTATTGTGGGCATCCCTACCGGGATTACGCGGGTCATAATATGGTACCAATTTCTCAAAGTTCTTTACCCCAATTCCCAAAGGGTGATCCTTGAAAATCTCTAGTGATGTTTTCCAAAAGTCGAATCTGTTGATTGATTCTTCCTCGGTATATTCAACATCTGGTCCCATGTTTGATTGTATTGTTCGCATTCTGGTCAAGAATTTTGTATCTGCCAGCATAAAAAAAAGCACTATTCCAAGCGTCACAGCGATATAAATCTGTTTGCGCTTTTCGGAAGGCGCGCGAATAAGTACGTATGGCGTTGCCATCAAAACGCCGAGAAGAACTGCACGAGATTGTGTCATAATGATTGCGTTGAGCATTGGTGCAATACCAAACACATAGAGTACCTTTTTCCACAAAGAAGCACGAAAGATTTGGACTCCAAGCAACGTTGTTCCCATGGCCAAAAAAGCAGCAAAGCCGTTCGCCTCACTAAAATCAATCCCGCCTAGATTGTCCAGCCTCCCGTCAGCGGTAAAACGGCCTATCACATGGGCCTGCCAGCCAAGGAAAAGTCCACCGAGGATAAAGGCCCATATCACCAGTTTATAACGGTTCAACGAATGCACCACACGAAGAAAAATAAAGATAAACACGAACAATTTTGTCATCTTCTCCAAATACATCCAACTCTGTTCATGGACTTCAACACCAAAAGCAAGAGACGCAAGCCAGATCGCCCCCAGAAACAAGTACAATTCTTTTTCCCTTCGTGAAATGTTCCATTCCAACTTATCTTTGTGCAGCAGGCATCCAATGGCCAGAAAAAAAACCGCAACAAAAGATGGTCTTGTCAAGTGCTTTGCCACTGCCGCACCCCACCATACGTCAGGATTATAGAGCATATATACAGTAAGATAGCCTAAAACTCCGACAATGGGGTTCAGCAACGCGCCAAGAAAGAGAACGGCAAAGAGGCTGTATAGGAAAAGTGAGGTTACTGCCATATTATTGATTCTTCAATTGTCGGCATCCATCAGCGCAGCATAGGGAATTCGAATGCCTGGTATCCGGGTTACCATCCTCATAGGAACGCAGACAAGAGCCAAATATTGCATGAACTTCCCTGGCAACAAGATCCCACGTTTGTTCTGCGATATGCTCCCGAATCTGGTTCCTATCCAATTGCCTGTTCAGGGCCTCAATCAGTCCTGCTGCAATGGACTCGGGGTTGCGCTCAACTAAGATGCCAAAATCCGGCGATGTCAGGATTTCAGGGGCACCCCAAACATTTGTTGCCACCACCGGAGTCCCACATGCTAGGGATTCCATAATTACATTGGCCCAACCTTCCCTTGAGCTGGCCAGGCAGAAGACGTCGGCAGCGCTATACCATATTCTTAATTCGCTATTTGGGCGTTCGCCAACAAGGGTAACATGCCGATTCAGGCTCATCTGTGCAATCTTCTGTTCTATGTACGACCTATACGCTCCTTCACCTACAAGGTAGAGATGGGTCTGAGGTATTTCCTTAAGTATGATGGGCATAGCATCCAGAAGGACATGAAATCCCTTACGAGGGATGAGTGTTCCGACCGAGAGAATGATTTGGTTGTGATTTGGTAGCGAAAGTGTTTTACGTGCTATGCTCCTTTGTTCAGGAAAGAATTTTTGGGTGTCAACGCCGTTTGGGATCACAGTAATTTTGTGACTGTTGATTCCCAGCTTAACCATTTCCCGCTTTAACGCATCACAGACTGAAATAACGCGGTCTGCATGTTCCAGCGCGTGCCTTATTATCGGCTTGATGGTCCTAAAGCCTATGAACTGATTGATGTCAGAACCTCTGGCAGATAGGACTACAGGCTTCTTGAGAGCTTTGCCCAAGAGCACGGCTGCAAAGCCGTCTGGATATACGTAATGGCCATCGATTATGTCAAAGGGGAAATCTTGGTGAATCCTTTTTACTAGGTTCAAGGATGAGAGGAACAGGGATAGACCGTGAACCGGCATACTCAGCTTGGGAATCAATGGGAATCGTGGATGATATACTTCAATTCCGTCCATGACTTCGAATTTTTTGATTTGAGACTGCTGGTACCTTTTACCGAGAAACCGCCATGGAGGGCAGTAGGGGACAGGGGCAATCACTTTTATTTCACAACCATCGAGCTTGGCGAAATGGAACATTCGGTTCTTGATGAAGATGCCTAAGTTGGGTTGTAGGTGGTTAGGGAAGAGGGTAGTGTAGACGAGTACTTTCATTTGTTCAGTATGTTTCACCACAGAGGCTCGGAGGACACCCCAGTTAAATAGGCTTCGCATTGAATGGGGCAGGCAGAGTTTTTCTTTTTTTATCCAATCGGAAGTAAGTAGTGTTGTTTATTCACCACGGAGACACAGAGTGCGCAGAGCCTTATTTTTTTATCCAATCGGGAGACGGCGATTGGATAAAAGAGCTCATCCCTTCGGGAGTAAATCTTATTTCCATCCCATCAATCAATGGCAGACTTTAGGAAAAAGCTAATCTGAGGCTTCTTCCGGCGAAGCCGGTCGGATTCTTTCCCTTGGGCGTCGTCTCCCGCCCACGTGAAAACTCAACGCCTCCGTGATCTCTGTGTCTCTGTGGTGCCATAACTTTTGTCAAGCTTGGCACCTTAATTCACCAATCGTTTTATTCCATCCTTGAGGACAGGCACATTGAAATTAATGAGAAGGCCTATTTTGAGACCGGACAATTTCAAGTAAGTCAAGAGTTGGGCTTCGTGTATTGGCTGCAAGCTGTCACAAGATTTCAATTCAAGGATTACTTGGTTTTCTACAACTATGTCCAATCGATAGCCACAATCCAATTTGACACCTTTGTATTCTATCGGGAGTTGTTGTTGTCTTTTGTGACGCATTTTTCTCAGATCGAACTCACGAGAGAGGCATTCTTCGTAGGCAGATTCCAATAGGCCAGGGCCAAGGGTTTTATGAACTTCAATGGCTGCTCCGATTATTCTGCCGGTAAGATCGTTTATGTCCATGGTATGTTGCTCCCCAAAACATGATGGGTTTCACCACAGAGGCACTGAGGACACAGAGAGGAGGGTTTTTTTTGGTTGTCGGGAGACGACGACAACCAAAAAGGTTTCAGCTTGCGGCGCAAGATGTCGTAGTTACAACTCCCGAAGGGATAGTTTCTTTTATTCAATCGTCGTCTCCCGATTGGATAAAAAAGATATAAACGCTGTGCTCTCTGTGCCTCTGTGGTGAATCCTAGTCCAAAAACCTTCTTGCCCATAGCTCAAAGCTTAGCAGTGCCCACAGGGGCTGTGTGAAATCTCTCATCCCTGAAACATGCTGTTTGTACATTCGGTGGACGTATTTTGTATTAAAAAGGCCTCTTTCTTGGAAGGTCTTGCTGAGTATTGTGTCGTGTACGAGGGGTTTGAGTTCCTTTTTCAACCACTCTTCTACCGGAACACTGAAACCCATCTTCTTTCGGTTCAGTATTTCATCGGGCAAGAGGCGGTTGGCAGCCTTTTTGAAAATATACTTTGAGGCTTTTCCGTTCAATTTAAGCTGCGAGGGAATTTGGGCTACAAGTTCAACAAACTTGTGATCCAATATCGGGACTCGCACTTCAAGAGAGTTTGCCATGCTGGCGCGGTCCACTTTAGTCAAGATGTCATCTACCAGGTAAGTTTTGAAATCCACATACTGTGTTCTTGAAAGTGGGTCACTAGAGCCGGCATTATTGTAATGATGTCGAAACACTTCTATGGAGTCGTAGCCCTTTAATTGATGCTTAAGGTCAGAGCTAATAACCCTGTCTTTTGGCCCTGGCAAAAAATACGACATTGAATTGAAATAGCCATACACGGGATCATGGGATATATTTGTAAGGAGGGTCTTTGCCCTCAGAGGTTGTGGCAGCCATGCGACCTGGGGGTAGACTTTTGCCATGTTTCCTATCAGATAAGACCGTAAAAAGGCGGGAATGATGTCTCGTAAGTAGTTTTCTAGGCGGTCGAAATAATACCTTCGGTATCCTGCGAAGTTTTCGTCGCCGCCATCCCCTGAAAGGGCCACAGTGACATTTTGGCGAGTCATTTTGGAAACATAATATGTCGGTATTGCAGATGAGTCGGCAAATGGCTCATCAAAGTGCCAGGAAAGTTTGTTGACAACGTCAACAGCGTCAGGGTCAACGACAAACTCGTGGTGGTTGGTACCAAAAAGATTAGCCGTGGTCCTAGCATGTTCTAACTCGCTATATTCTCGTCGGGTAAAACCCACGCTATTGGTGACTACCGGCTCATTCATGAGTTGGGACATCATTGCAACCACAAGGCTTGAATCAATACCGCCACTCAAAAAGGCACCGAGAGGTACGTCGCTGATTAACCGGAGTTCAATTGATTCTGTCAGGGTTGCCAGGATCTGATCACACAATTGGTCTATCGGTAGACTACTGTCGGGTTGGAGATTAAGATCCCAATATTGTCTCAAGATGAAGTCGCTGTCTCTACAACAAATTGTATGACCTGGAGGCAGCTTGCGGATAGATTTGAATATCGTCTTGGGAGAGGGGACATAGCCAAGGGAAAGATAGTCAGATAGTGCTTCAAAGTCGAGATCTTTCCGGATGGTGCGATCTTCTAATATT
>Ga0114922_10004501_pt1 | contig 12913 bp, 13 predicted proteins | sample AartaG_FD_100975 | JGI IMG/M metagenome (GOLD analysis project Ga0114922, IMG submission 100975) | Deep subsurface microbial communities from Aarhus Bay to uncover new lineages of life (NeLLi) - Aarhus_00045 metaG | ecosystem: Environmental > Aquatic > Marine > Oceanic > Sediment | place... | reverse complement strand
CGCTGATCACCGTGATGTTCTTGCCCGGATTCAACGGAATAATGACCCGCGGGACCTCGACCCCGAGGATTCTCGTGGTGTCCTGTGCGAGACCGGTGCGATCATAAGTCGCCTTGTCGCTCCAGTGCTCGAGCTGGACCACGACCTCGATGCGCTTCTGCTGCCGCACCGATCGAATTCCGAACAAAGCCCTCACATCGATGATCCCAATGCCCCGAATCTCCATGTGAAACTGCTGGTGCTCAATCGCCCTTCCAATCAGGACATCCACGCCCCGCTGACGAACGAGCACGACATCGTCGGCCACGAGCCGGTGTCCCCGCTCAACGAGGTCGAGGACGCATTCGCTCTTTCCGATGCCGCTCTGACCCACGAACAACAACCCCACGCCGTATACATCGGCGACTGATCCGTGGATCGCGGTCGATGGCGCAAATTCGTCCTCCAGAAACGGCTTGATTCGCTGGAAGAACTCTCCCGTCTTGAGTGATGAACTGAGGAGCGGTACGGACATCTCCTCCGCCAGGCTGATGAGCTCGGACGGCAGTTCAAGACCCTTCGTGACGATCACGCAGGGCACCTCGTTCTCGAGAAATCGGCGCAGAATCTTCTCTCGTCGATCTCCGTCCAGAGACCGGAGATACATGATCTCTGTCTCGCCGAGCACCTGCGACCGATTCAACGGAAACCGGTCGGTGAAGCCCGCCAGCACCAGTCCCGGACTGGAAATGTCCGCGCCCGTGATCTGTCGATCGAGCCCCGCCTCGCCTGCAACCAGCTCCAGGGAAAGCAAATCGCCACGGCGATCCAGCAACTCTGCAATTGTGAGGACTGTCACTCGTCTGACTCTCCATCCAGCATCGGAATCGGCGCCGGATCCGGCGACTTGTGATTCCGGCGAATGTCCCTGCCCTTCTTTGCCCGTCGAGAGAGCTTATCGTAGAGCCGATCCACAGCAGTCCTGACTTCCGGGCCTTCTGCCTTCGCGAACATCGTCCCGGCTCCGTCTACGCTCATCACTGCTTCTGCGATGCTGCGGTTCTTCTCCTCGACCAGGGTCACTTCCACTCGGGATGCCCGCGACTCGAATCGCGAGAGTCTTCCGAATCGATCCTCGATATGCGTTCGAAGACCGTCGGCGACATCCACGTTCCGGCCGGAGATGATGATCTGCATCGCGCTCCCCCCTCCGTTTCAGATAGTGGTTTGTATCAAGGCTTCCGTCTCGTCTGCTGTTTCCTCCCATGTGAATCGTGCGGCATGTTCGACCGCACCGGCACCCAACCGATCCCGCAGTTGCGGATCCCCGCACATCAAAGCGATCGCATCGGCCCACTGCTCGATGTTCCCATGCGGAATGAGATATCCGGATCGGTCGTTGACCACCGACTCCCGCAGACCCGGCGCATCGCTGGCCAGGGACGGCGTCCCACAGGCCGCCGCCTCGATATTGCTGATTCCCCACCCTTCCTTCGGCGACGGATAGACGTTTGCCCAGGCCCTTCGCAGCAGGTCGCGTTTATCCTCTTCCGATATGTACCCCAGAAAGCTCACGAGTTCGCGCAGACCCAGTGAATCGGTGAGCGCTTCCAGTCTGCCGCGATCTTCCCCCTGTCCCGCAATGTGAAATCGGATCTCAATCCCTCGATCCCGCAGGATCGCAAGAGCTCGAAGCACGACATCGAGGCTCTTGTACCTCTGAAGACGCCCGGCGTAAACCAGCGTCGGATTCTCGAAGCGCCGCACTGAAGAGTCCACAGTGTAGAACTCGTGATCGATCCCCGGATAGCTGATCTTGATCTGGTCTCTCCCGAACCCTCTGTTCACGAGGTCGTCCGCCGTACTCTCAGAGATTACCAGGATTGGCGAATTCCGATAGGCTGCCGGCATCAGTTTCTCCGCCGCCCAGACCACGGAAGCGACCGGCGGCAGTTCCTGCCGAAATGCCGTGACCCCGAACAGGTGAGGAACCAGAGTCACGACCGGGCGCGACGACCAGTGTGTGCAGAAGAGGGGACATTTATTCACATCTTCGACGATCACGTCGACTTCACGCCCACCACCCAACCGGTCCTGAAATGCTGAACGCGCGTGGAGCGCGAAGGTGTAGCGAGTCCCAGCCCGAACGACCCGGATACCGTCCAGTTCCGTCTCAGGGGAAGCGCCCTGCCAACCCGAGCACAGAAGCGTGACGTCGTGGCCTCGAGCGGCGAGACGCCCGAAAATCTCATGCAGATGGATCTCGGCTCCCCCGGCCCTGGGATTTTCCCGATCCAGCCAGTTCACGACCAGAATCCGCATAATTCGCGCCGTCAGGCGGGCCGTGTCAGGCCGCGCGCCACTGCATCCAGAACACCGTTCACAAATCTCGGGCTTTCCTCGGTTCCGTACCGTTCCGCCAGCCGGATCGCCTCGTGTATCGCCACCTTCGGCGGGACATCAGGCATGGCCATGAGCTCCGTTGTCGCCAGCCGCAGAATCCCACGGTCGATCGCAGTCAATCGCTCCAATCGCCAGTTGGACAGGTGGTCCCGGATCTTCGAGTCCACGGCAGGAGCCCGCAGTGACAGGGCCTCGATGAGTTCCATGGAATACGGGCGGTACCGGGGGGAGATTCTTCGCCGAGCGAGAGTCCGTGCAGCGAAGTCGACCAGATCGTCATCTGCCCCGGATACGTCCCAGGCGTACAGCACCTGCAGCGCCCAGCTCCGGGCACGAGATCTCGGGTTGGCGGCGGTCATCGAAGGCTCGCCGCGAGCTCGCACATTTCCAGCACTGCGAGTGCCGCTTCCTCACCCTTGTTTCCCTTGCGTCCGCCAGCCCGGGCTCTTGCCTGGTCTGCCGTGTCCGTCGTCAGGAGACCAAATCCGATCGGCACCCCGAACTGGCGCGCTACCGACTCGAGGCCGGTCGTGGCACCGAGGGAGACGTACTCAAAGTGCGGCGTCTCGCCCCTGATCACACACCCGAGGGCTACAATACCGTCGAGTCCGCCGCGATCGAGCAGCCAGTGCGCACACATGGGAAGTTCCCAGGCGCCTGGAACGTAGTGAGTCTGAATGCGATCGTCGGTAATACCAGCCCGAATGAGGGTGCTCCGGGCCGCCGCTTCCATCGCGAGTGTTACCGCCTCGTTGAATCGGCTTACGACCAGCCCTACACGAAGGTCGGTAGCGCCCCTCGACCCGTCCGGTCTGCCCGTCACGAGGAGCCGAGCAGGTGCCCGAGCTTGTCTCGCTTCGCCTTCAGATACTCGTGGTTTCGCTCGGTTACGTCGCCTTCCAGCGGAAGCCGACCCGTGATCTCCAGCCCGAATCCCTCGAGACCACTGAGCTTCTTGGGATTGTTCGTCATCATTCGAACTGTCTTGAGACCGAGATCCACGAGGATCTGCGCACCGATGCCGTAGTTTCGCAAATCAGGAGCAAATCCCAGGTGCTCATTGGCTTCGACCGTGTCCATGCCTTCGTCCTGCAGTTCGTAGGCCCGAAGCTTGTTGAGCAGGCCGATGCCCCTGCCCTCCTGGTCGAGATAGACGATGACCCCCGCGCCCTCCTCCGCGACAAGCATCATCGCCGTCTGCAGCTGAGACTGGCAATCGCAGCGACCCGACCCGAAGACGTCTCCGGTCAGACATTTCGAATGCACTCTCACCAGCACGTCATCACGGTCCGTCACATCGCCGTACACGAGCGCTACGTGTTCGTGCGAATCGACATCGTTGCGATACCCGACGATGCGGTATTCGCCGTATGGAGTCGGGAGCGTCGCCTCGGCGACTCTGTGCACGAGGCGCTCGTGACTCAACCGATACGCGATCAGATCCGCCACCGTGATGAACGGAAGCCCGTGCGTCTCTGAAAACACTTCGAGCTCCGGGCGCCGCGCCATCGTCCCGTCTTCATTGAGGATCTCGCAGATCACGCCCGCGGGCGCGCAATCGGCCAGCCGAGCGATGTCTACTGACGCCTCGGTCTGTCCGACGCGCTGGAGCACCCCACCCCGTTTCGCCCGCAAAGGAAAGATGTGCCCTGGCCGAATGAGGTCCGATGGATGCGATTCGGGATCCACGGCCACCTGGATCGTACGTGCCCTGTCTCCGGCACTGATCCCGGTCGACACGCCCCGCTCGATCGTAGCATCGATCGATACCGTGAACGCGGTCCCGTTCGGATCTGAGTTGCGTCCATCGGACATCAGCGGGAGATCCAGGTGGTCGGCGATCTCCGAATCCAACGTCAGGCAGACCAGGCCACGCCCATGCGTCGCCATGAAGTTTATGATCTCCGGTGTGACCTTGTCGGCGGCGCACACGAGGTCTCCCTCGTTCTCCCGGTCTTCGTCGTCCGCGATAATGACAAGCCCGCCGTTACGAATGTGGGCAATCGCTTCTTCTACCTTCGTATCTACAGGAGACTGCACGAATCCACTCCCGAATCGACTTAGGGTTTCGTCCGGCCCTCGGCCCGCACAGCCGAGGTCCCGGTGCTTCGATATGGCTCAAGGAGCCGGTCCACGTACTTGCCGATCATGTCCGCTTCCAGATTGACCCGATCCCCGGATCCAAGACGACTCACGTTCGTATGCTGGAATGTATACGGAATGATCGCGACTTCCGCGACATCCTCCATCAGCCGATTCACAGTCAGGCTGATCCCGTCGATCGCAATCGAGCCGTAAAGCACCGTCAACCGCCTAACCTCCGCCGGCAGTCTGACGCGCAGGAATACGGTCTCACCCGCCGCCTCGACTTCGATCATCTCTCCAGTTCCGTCGACATGGCCCTGGACGAGGTGTCCTCCCATCGGGTCTCCGGCCCGGATCGCCCGTTCCAGGTTGACCTCGCGACCCGGTACGAACTCGCCGAGCGTCGTACGTGACAGAGTCGTCCGGATCGACTCGAACCAGAAGCTCTGACTGCCGCAATCGACATCGAACACGGTATGGCACACACCGTCCAACGCTACACTCTCGCCTTCAGACAGTGCCTCCGAGAAACCAGGCGCGACGATACGGAACCGCACGCCCTGCTCGAACTCCTCGCGCACCTGAATCGTACCGACTGTCTCCACCAGACCCGTAAACATGTCAGATCTCTCTCGTAACGGCGTCCAACGCCGCGTGATTCCATTCGATCAAAGCGTCATCCCCCAGGGCCCGGCAATCGGCCAGGCGCCATGCACTCGTGTCAGGGACCTGCGCTGTGAACGCAGCGACTCCGCCCGGTCCGACCATTCGCGGAGCGACAAACCAGTGAATCCGCTGCACGTGCCCCCCGGACAGGAGCGACGTCGCGAGCTTCGCTCCTCCCTCACACAGCACTGCGCCGCGTCCACGGGCGTTCAGCGCGTCAAGCGCGACCGACAGGTTCAGCCCTCCACCGGAATCCCGCTCGATCAACTCAACTTCGACTCCGGCAGTCTGCAGTCCAGCGATCCGGTCGGGATCAGCGTCCTCGCCGACCATGGCGAGGACCGGGGCGTCGGCAACGGTGTCGACAAGCCTGGAGGCAAGCGACAGGCGTGCCTCGCTATCGAGCACGACGCGAAGCGGTGCAACCCGCGGTGCGGGAATGTCCCTGACCGTGAGCAAGGGATCGTCGATCCGTACAGTGTCGGCGCCAATCAGGATCGCGTCGTGCGCGGCACGCAGCCGCATGACCTCAAGGCGGGACTCGGCACCTGTCAGATCGGTCCGAACCCCCTCCCGCTCGGCAATCCGTCCATCCAGCGATGCGGCAAGCTTCAGTCCCACAAAGGCCTCGTTGCGCTGGTGCTGCCAGAGAAAGGCGGCGTTGACCTGCGCCGCCTGATGCGACTGCACTCCGCCCGTTACCTCGAGTCCCGCCGCGACGAGTGCGACTGCACCACCGCCCGCATCCGGATTCGGGTCGGCATTGCCATACACGACTCGCCGGATGCCAGCGTTCGCGATCGCCCGACAGCACGGAGGCGTCTTTCCGGAATGGGCGCATGGTTCCAGCGTGACATAAAGTGTTGCGCCCCGTGCCAGCTCGCCTGCCTGCCGGATCGCTTCGACCTCCGCGTGCGCTTCGCCGAATCTGGAGTGGAAGCCCTCACCGACCACCTGCCCGTCCGCCACGATGACCGCTCCCACGAGCGGGTTCGGGCGAGTCTGACCCCAACCGTTTCGGGCCAGCGCGATCGCCCGACGCATCCACGCGCTATCCCGGGGGTCGACGAAACTCATCCCGCTCGCGACAACCGCACGGAACCGTCTCCGCCAATGATCTCGCCGCACGCGAAACCCGCGGCCGACTGGACACCGGCGTCTCCAAGCACCTGGTCCAGACTCTCCGCCGGCACCACGACGATCATCCCGATTCCCATGTTCAGTGTTTCGTAAAGGTCGGAATCCGAGAGTCCACTCTCCGCGGCGAGAACGCGGAACAGCGGAGGCGGAGACCAGGAATCGAGTTGGACGATCGCGTCGGCATCCCGTGGCAGAACCCGGGACAGGTTACCGGGAATTCCCCCGCCGGTGATGTGGGCCAGTGCCCGGACCAGACGGGACTCCAGCACCCCGCGCAACGGCTCGAGATACGACCTGTGCACGCGCAGCAGCGCCTGTCCCACCGTCTCGCCCGACAGACCCGGGTAGGGATCCCCGGGCTCCAGGCCCAGGTGTTGAAACAGCACGGTTCTGGCGAGACTGTAACCGTTCGTGTGGAGGCCCGAGGACGGAAGGGCGACGAGTCGATCCCCCGGGCGGACCCCGGTTCGCCCGGGAATTTCGAACACTCTTCGGCCGACGATGAACCCTGCCAGGTCGTAGTGGCCGGGGTCGTATACGCCCGGCATCTCGGCCGTTTCTCCTCCGAGCAGTGCGCACCCGTTCGACCTGCATCCACGTGCCACACCCTCGATTACCTCGAACGCGACCTGTGGATCCAGCTTGCCGCACGCGAAATAGTCGAGAAAGAACAGCGGTTCGGCTCCCTCGGCGAGGATGTCATTGACGCAATGGTTCACCAGATCCTCACCGACCGTGTCGTGTACCCCCGTACGCGCAGCGACCAGCACCTTCGTCCCCACTCCATCGGCGCTTGCGACGAGTTCGGACGCGCCGGGAAGGCGGAACCTCCCGCCAAATGAGCCGAACGCCCCGTCTGCCGCAGCGGTGCGGGTACTTTCTACGAGGTCGGAGAGTCGCCCGGTCAGTACCTCTGCAGCCCGCAGATCGACACCGGCATCCCGATATGTGATCGCCCCTGCTTCGCGTCCGCGCTCGGAGTTTCCGGTCACGTTTCCTCCTCCTCGCGGATCATCCGCTCCGGTGCCGTCAGCCCGAGCAGCGTGAGACCCTGCCGAAGGGTAATTCTGACTGCGTTGGCCAGGCCGAGTCGCGCATCTCGCGCCGGTCCAGCGGCGAGCACACGGCGATCGGGATCAATGTTGCCCTCGTGATACCAGGCATTTACGACACTGGCGAGTTCCTCCAGGTAATTACAGACCTGGTGGGGAGCTCGCGTCCCCGCAGCAGTGGCAACGGTTTCCGGGAACCGCAGAACCGTCTTGGCCACTTCCCGCTCGGAAGGAAGCAACAGGGCCGAGAAGCCATCCGCCGACGGTGCCAGCGCCACGGGATCCACCCCTGCTCGTTCGAAGATTCGGCACATTCGGGCATGTGCGTACTGGACCTTGTATACCGGGTTCTTCTCAGACGTGTCGAGCGCCAGGTCCAGGTCGAAGGTCATCGGGACCTCTGCCCGCCTCATGAGGAAGAAGTAACGGGCCACGTCCGGGCCCGTCTCCTCGCACAGCTCGCGGAGCGTGACGAACGTCCCGGCCCGCTTGCTCATCCGCACTTCTTCTCCGCCCCGCATGACGGTGACGAGCTGGATAATGATCACTTCGAGAAAGTCGGGATCGACGCTGCTGGCCTCCAGCGCCGCCTTCATCCGGACAACATGACCGTGATGATCGGCCCCCCAGACGTCGATCGCGCGATCGAAACCCCGTGTTCGCTTATCGAGATGATAGGCTATGTCTGACACGAAGTAGGTATGCGAACCGTCTCCCTTGACCAGCACACGATCCTTCTCGTCTCCGTATTCCGTCGTTCGGAGCCATAATGCACCTTCGTCGCGATATGCATTGTCGCTGGTCTCGAGATCCGAAAGGAGAGTCTTCACTTCGCCGGCGCCGAACAGCTGGCTCTCGGAGAACCAGTTGTCGTACTTGACACCGAATTCCTTCAGGTCCGCGGCCTGGTCCTCCCGGAGGGCCTCACTGGCGCGACGTGACAGGTCGCGGGTCCGCTCCGCCCCGGCGACCGCCGACAGGTTGACCGGAGCCTGCTCCGCTTCCAGCTTCGCCGCGAGTTCAGCGATATACGCTCCCTGGTACCCGCCCTCCGGCACATCAACCTGCTCGCCCTTCGCCTGTCGAAGACGCGCGTCGATCGACAGTCCCAGAAGCTCGATCTGCCGCCCGGCGTCGTTCACGTAGAACTCTCGCTCCACCTGGTGACCCGTCCACTCCAGTAGCGAGGCGACGACGTCTCCGATCGCCGCTCCCCTGCCGTGCGCCACGTGCAGCGGGCCGGTCGGATTTGCCGACACGAATTCGACGTTTACGCGCTCCTTGGCGTCCGCCTCGGATCGCCCCCAGGACTGGTCCGCCTTTGCCACGCGGGCCAATTCGGTCCACACGAGTCGGTCCTCGAGGCGGAAATTCAGGAATCCGGGGCCGGCCACCTCCACGGACGCTACGCCAGGGGTCGAGCCGGACAGGCGGGCTGCAATTTCAGAAGCGATCTCCCGGGGCGGCCGCTTCAACGTGCCAGCCAGCACCAGCGCCGCGTTCGTCGTCAAGTCGCCGTGCGCCGAATCGCCCGGTCGGTCCAGGAGCGCAATGAAGGAAGATGGAGCCCCCATTTCGGCTACGGCCGCCTGCAATGCGTCCCGGAGAGCAGCAGGCGCCGGAACTGCGAATTCAGCCTCCGGCATCCGAGCCGTCCTTGGCGGCCGGTGACTCCGCGTTCTTCCCGCCGGAGTCTTCCTTCGCAGAGTCCTTTCCTGACGGCGTCTCCGACCCGGTTCGACTCGAGCTTCGACTGCCATAGTCGGTGGCGTAGAATCCCGGCCCCTTGAACACGAGGCCGCCTCCGGTCGAGATCAACCGCTGCACTTCACCGTCACATTCCGGACATGCCTTGATCGGATCATCGCTAATCTTCTGAAATCGCTCGAACTCGATCCCACAACTACTGCATTTGTATTCGTATGTCGGCATCAGTACCCTCTTCCAGTGCTATCGCGAACCTGCTTAATCGTTCACGCACCCTGATACGGCCCCCACAGTTCCTTCAGGACCCCGCTGATCTCTCCCAGCGTGCCGCGCACCTTCACCGCATCGACGATCGGCGGCACCAGGTTTCCACCGTCCGATGCTGTCCGCCTGACCTCCGCGAGCGCGTTCTGCACCACGGCATCATCGCGGGCCGCACGCACCACCGCCAGACGTGCGGTCTGCTCGCGTCCGAGGACGGCAAAGTCCGGCTGCGGAAGATCCAACGGAGCCGTATCCTCCTCATAACAATTCACGCCGACGACCCGTCTTTCTCCGCTCTCCAGTTCGAGTTGCCAGCGGTATGCGGCCTGGTGGATTTCCTCACTCATGAAAGGAATCGCCGCGGCAGCCCCCCCGAGCTCATCGAGCTGCTCGAGGTATCGGACCGCGCGCCGCTCCAGCTCGTCGGTCAACCACTCCACGTACCACGATCCTGCCAGCGGATCCACGGTCGAGGCTGCCCCCGACTCCTCGGCAATTACCTGCTGGGTCCGAAGGGCCAGCAAGGCCGCATCCGCGCCCGGCAGCGCCAGCGCTTCGTCGAACCCGTTCGTATGCAGCGACTGAGTCCCTCCCATTACCGCAGCGAGAGCTTGAATCGCCACACGTACGACGTTGTTCAGCGGCTGCTGGGCCGTCAGGGTGGATCCGCCTGTCTGCGTGTGAAACCGCAAACGTGCGCTTCGATCCGACGCCCCGAATTCGTCTCTCATCATGCGTGCCCACAGTCGACGTGCCGCCCGGAATTTCGCGACCTCTTCGAACAGGTCGTTGTGCGCCGCAAAGAAGAAGCTCAGCCGCGGAGCGAACTGTTCGAGCTCCAGTCCGCGGTCCAGTGCTCGTCGCACGTATTCCCGGGCGTTCCCAAGCGTAAACGCGACCTCCTGGACTGCGGTGGACCCTGCTTCGCGCATGTGATAGCCGCTAATCGAAATGCTATTCCAGCGGGGCATCTCCCGGGCGCAGAAGTCGAAGATGTCTGTTACGAGTCTGAGGCTGGATTCGACCGGGTAGATGTACGTTCCCCGGGCCACGAACTCCTTCAGGATATCGTTCTGGACGGTTCCACTCAGCCGATCGCGCGGGATTCCCCGACTGTCTGCCACCGCGACGTACAGCCCCAGGAGTACGGCCGCGGTGGCATTGATCGTCATTGACGTGCTGACGCGATCAAGTGGAATCCGGTCGAACAGGAGCTCCATGTCGTCCAGCGTGTCGATCGCTACGCCCACGCGTCCCACTTCCCCTTCAGACAACGGATCGTCTGAGTCGAGTCCCATCTGCGTGGGAAGATCGAATGCCACGGATAGTCCGGTCTGTCCTTGCTCGAGCAGGAACCGGAATCGCTCGTTGGTCTCGGCCGCGGTTCCGAATCCGGCGTACTGGCGCATCGTCCAGGGTCGGCCGCGGTACATGTCCGCATAGACTCCCCGGGTGAACGGAAACGACCCCGGCTCTCCCAGATCCGCCGCCGGGTCAAGCTCCACATCCGCTGGTCCATAGGCCGTCCGAACTTCGATGTCCGATGGCGTCCGGAAGCGTTGGTTACGATCAGGCGAGTCCATCCGTCCCTCTTCAGCTATTCGAGAACGACGAGCAGGTCGTCGCGGTTGACCGTCTGGCCTGCTTCGACCAACACTTCCCTCACCGTGGCTCCTGCATCGGCTCTCAGCTCATTTTCCATCTTCATCGCCTCCATCACGATGAGGCCGTCCCCCTGCTCGACCTCCTGCCCGACCTCGACCTCCACCTTGACGATCAGGCCCGGCATCGGGGCGCGCACCTCCCGGTGTGTCTCCAGAGGCGCGGCAGCAGAGGCCAGGTCGCGAATGTGACGAGCCCGTTCATCCTCTACGCGCACCACGAAGCCTCGCCCTTCCAGTTCAACGAGCCAGCCATCCGGGTGCAGTCGACCGAACAGCGACACCGATCGGTCGTCCATGCGAAGGTGTCGACGGTCCGTCCCGGGAAGACTGGCCAGTTCCGCCGCGACGGGAGCCCCTTCGACGCTCATACTCCCCCCATCGATCTCGACCGAATACTCGCGATCTTCCACCGTGACGAAGTACCTCACAGCATCTCCGTTCCATGCGACGAGCTCGCCTCGACACGTTCCAGCCAGACAACCGTCTCGACGTGCGCCGTCTGGGGAAAGGCGTCGAAGGCCCGCACGGCAACCGGCCTCCAGGCTGGAGACAGGCGCGCCAGGTCCCGGGCCAGTTTCGCCGGATCGCAACTGACGTATGCCATGCGACGTATCCCTCCCGCTTGCACCAGGTCTTCTGCAACGCCCTTTGCCAGTCCGGCTCGCGGCGGGTTGACCACGACGACTTCCGAGTCCTTGTAGCTCTCACCAGCCGACTCGACCGGGGCCTGCACGACCCGGACATCGAGTCCCGACTCAGCCGCGGAAAGGCTCGCCGTGGCGCACGCTTCCGCGTCGGATTCCACGGCTGTCACGCTGGCGCCCTCGCGAGCCCAGCGCAGGGCCCGCGCACCTGCGCCGGAGTACAGGTCAGCGATTCGAAGTCCGCTTCGCGGGCCAACGCACTGGTCGAGGTATCTGTCCATCGCATCCGATACGCTTCGGTTCACCTGCAGGAAAGACTCGGGTCCAAGACCGAACCACGTCCCCTGCCAGTAGTCCTTGAATCTACCGGAGCCGGCCAGGACGGTGTGCACGCCCTCCGAGTCGATCCAAACGTAGGACGCCAGTCCCGAGATCGACTGAGCGACAGAGCTCGGATCCCCCGGGCGGTCCGATTCTCCGCCCTGCACCAACAGCGCGACCTCTCCTCCGGAACCCGCCCGTATCGTGATTCGCAGTTCCCTCCCCTCAGGGAGCAGGCAGGCATCACTTCCCCACCCTGAACGCAGCTCGCGGAACGCCTGCCGGACCGGCACCTCGGCCAGCAGGCAGTCGGGCAGGTCTACCACATCCTCCGGGTCGTCATGCGCTCTGAAACCCGCGACAACTCCTTCAGACGTTCGCCGCAGCGTCACCGCAATGCGGTTGCGATAACCCAGCTCGGGGCCCGCGAATTCCAGCTCCGGAACATCGAGCTCGACTCCGCCGATTCTGCGGAGTGTGTCGGAGACGATTTGCCGTTTTGAAGCGCGCTGTGCCTCGATCGTCATATGCTGGAGGGAGCAGCCACCACATCGATCGTACACCGGGCACGGTGCCTGCCGCCGGCCCGGTCCCGGAGAGAGCAGCTCGACGAGTTCTCCCCGCGCCCACCGCTTCCGCAACAAGATCAGCCGGGCTCGAACGAGATCACCGGGAGCGGTGCGAGGAACGAACACTACCCGTCCATCGGCTTCGCGGCCTACCCCTTCACCTCCCGTAGCAAGGGAGTCGATCCGGAGTTTGACGACGGTACCGGGTCCTTCAGGAGGTACGCTCGCGGATTCCGTCATCGCGGATCGAATGCCCTCTGCCAGGCCGTTCGTCCGTCCGGACTGGAGTTCGGCTGCGACTGAACGGCGAGTCTTCCCTGAGAACTCCCGGTCTGTCGTCGCTCGTCTTCGAGCAACACTGCCGCGACGGTCGCTGCACGAACCTGCCAGTCAGCGGCGCCGTCGTTCAACAGGTCCGG
>Ga0114922_10004500_pt1 | contig 12915 bp, 10 predicted proteins | sample AartaG_FD_100975 | JGI IMG/M metagenome (GOLD analysis project Ga0114922, IMG submission 100975) | Deep subsurface microbial communities from Aarhus Bay to uncover new lineages of life (NeLLi) - Aarhus_00045 metaG | ecosystem: Environmental > Aquatic > Marine > Oceanic > Sediment | place... | reverse complement strand
TGCCAGCCGCTGTCGCTGCCACCGGGGCCGCCGGTTGTCTCATCGAAATAGTATTCGACACCACTGACATCGGTCGCGGTTGTGGCTACCATAGCGATGGAGCTTTCTCCGGTCGCATTCGGCGCGGTCGCCCAAGTCATCGGGTCCGGTGAAGGTGGAGTAGTATCGGGAGCAGCAGAACCACTATCATAAAGCTCTACTACCTGCGCGGCGGTTAGCTCCTGATCAAAGATTGCCACCTCGTCGATTCGTCCTATGAAACCGGCGGCGTGCGGGCTGGTACTGAATCCTATCCTAATTGTGTCGGCCGGATTATCAGGGGCACCGCTTTGGTTATAGGTCACGCTGGCCGTACCATCGACCTTATCAATATACACATGAGCTGTCTTTGTACTTGCCTGATAAGTAATGCATGCGTGATGCCACACACCGTCATCAACCGTTATAGAATCTCGTATCCATTCGCGGCCGTGTCCAACCATGTCAAATCCACCGTCGATGCCTCCCTCACCTGCAGTTGTTTCATTAACTACTACTTCTACCTCATTATTCTCCCAACTGCCGTCACCGTCGGATTTTGATAATACGGCTATTGTATTCTGAGAGACCTTTATCCAGGTACTGATCGTAAAATCGGCGTTACCGAGTTCGGCAACTCCGGAAGGAATAGCTATATAACCACTGCCGGACATTTCGATGCAGGTCTGTCGGTCGAAATCGGGGTCGTTGGTTATCCAGGTTGCATCACCGTTTAATGTGCCGTTGTTACCCCCGGTTCCGATGTCATTAGCTGTGGTGCCGCTACCATCATTAAGTCTCCAACGCCCAACCGGATCCGGAAGCGTGGAAGCGGTCGTTGTGGCACAGTCATTGGTTGACAAAGCGGTCTCGTTCTGATTGGCACTTTTGTCGCGGGCCTTAACCTGATAGCAGTACTGAGTCGATGCATTCAGACCGGTGTCAGTGTAGCTTTCAGACGACTGCCAACCGGAATCGCTTCCGCCGGGATTACCAGAAGTCTCGTCAAAGTAGTACTCGACACCAGCTGGGTCTGAAGCCGTTGTAGCTACCATAGCAATTGAGCTTGCGCCGGTTGCATAAGGGGCGGTCAGCCAGGTCATAGGATCAGGTGAGGGCGGATCGCTATCGGGCGAGAAGGGTTCGTACGACAGGGAAACATGGTCAAGGGCGGCACTGGAGCCCGAACCTGTGTTACGGAATGAGATGCCGAGTTGCTGACCTATTGTAGCCGGATAGTCATCCGAATTGAACGTTACCGTTATCGGTGTCCAGATCGTCGGCCAGTCATTAAGCCAATACAAACGCCGAATACCAAAGTAATCAAAGTCAGTAGTGGGAGTTACGCGATAGTCATATCCCAGATAGTATGTACCGGACTCCTCCCAGATATGCGGATGGCCCGGAACAGTCTGGCCACCATCATCTCCAAGGAGTATAGTATTGCCGTACTCGTTCTCGCCGGAATCAAATTCAGTCAGTGCAAAGCCATCCTTGTCGTAGAAGGGCCCGGTAGGACCGTTGCCCCGGCCCAATCGGATGGTGTAATTTGCAGCCAGTTCACCGTAGCTGCCGAACAGGTACCAGTATCCGTTGTGTTTCCAAAGAGCAGGGCCTTCCATCCAGTCACCTGACCATTCATCACCACTCCAGATAGCAACTTTGGTATGATACTCCGGATGGTCATCATACTCTTTGCTCGCAGGATGATTAATCAACATACCATCGGTCGGATCCAGTTCACAAACATAGAGTTCCATCGCCCCCCAACTCATCCATAATTTTCCGGTGTCGCTATCATAGTAACAATGCGGGTCAATAACCCACGGTTCACCCTCTCCGGTTGGGTTGTAGTGATTTAAAACTACGGTCCAACTACTTGTCCAATTGTAACCGCAATCGCCGCCACTTAAGGCTTCGATTTGTCTGATTTCAGTCCAAGGCTCCGCATCATATGTCCCATATAACCATTTGTGGCCCGGCACGATAACCGGCCCCACTGCAAAGAACTCGGAATTCGGGGGTTTACCTGAATCATCCGAACAGATGTACCAAGTATCCAGGAGTGGGTTATCACTTTCACTCTGGTACATATGATAGTCATTAAACTGATGTCTGTTTTCACCATCAATCCAGACATTACCACCATCGTCGTTGCCATAGCTCTGGGGTGCACCTTGAAGTGTTACCGGATTAACATTCTGGGTGCCCGAATCAATCGTAGTAGAACCGTAATAGAGTCTCGCCTCAGCGTTGGTAGCATTGGTAGTTCCTGCGCTATTTATGCTCCTTGCCCAAAGCTTGAGTGTGTACGTTTGGCCGGCGATTACATTGTGGCCGGTTAGCTGGGTTGTATAACTGGAACCACCTGAGCGGGTTGCATAATTGGTGCCGTCTGGCGCAGCATAGTACTCGGAATTGTTGGTTGTCGCACTACTCCAACCGGTTGTACCTGATTCGAAACTGGGATTTGTCACTGTGATGGTATCAGCTAATACAAGACTTGTTAAAAAACCCATAGAAACGAACACTACAAACAAAATTTTTAGTTTCTTACTCATTTTATTCTTTTCCTTTCTTAAGTCATTACAAAAAACCTCTCTCAATTTCCAATTCATACAACTTTTTCAGGCTTTACATATCCTTCCTTGCTGCCGGGCATCACCTCCTTTGGCCCCCATGAAAAAGTGATAATACACGTTGATGTTTATATTTGATAACTTGCGTTGTGCGCGCAGAACATGTCCTAAGCCCCCATTGGAAAAATTAATAAAAACCGACGCTATCTCCAGGGTTTTCGGGTCCCATCCGTTTTCAACTTCAAGGAGCAACAACTAATAGGTGTGAGGCCAGAAAGAACTCCTCAGTTCACAACGCATATTATTTTAGCGGGCAAGGCTGTTTTGGTCAAGCAAAAAAGGGGGGGGCATTACTCAATTATCGGCGCGTTTCAGGAGAGGTTTTCTAAGTAATTCAAGAGATGCCTTTTTCTGTCGAAATGCAAGGTACAAAAACTAAAACCATAAAAAATCATAAGGCAAAACCGGTGAACCATCCCCCAACATTCATGGAAGGTCAGTTTCCTGGGCGGTCGGAGAATAAGGGCCAGGGATAACGGAAGGGAGGCTTTCGGATTTGTTTGTTGAATAATCGAAGCTGGATGTCGATTGCTCCCAATGCCCAGTCGATATAGTGCAGTTTGTGGAAGGGTCGGTGGTTGGCTTCATCCATCAGTCCTTTACGGATTGCCTGCAGGAATCTGCCCATCGTTCGTCTGCTGATTTCGGCCGGATTGGCCGACCATTCCTTCAACTGTTCGTATTGATGTCGCAATCGCCTGCTTGAACTGAGTTGAGCGGCTGTGAGGTAATCGGCGGGATTGTACGCCAATTGCAGGCCCTTTAATGCCATAATCAAGGGTTCATAATTCGCGCGTGGCTCAAGGCGAATGAACTTGTATTGTTGAATATATGCGGTGGCGTGGGCCGGTGGTTTCTCACCCACATCGTCGGGACCAAGATGCGATTTTCTTTTGCTCGTGCGAGCAAAGACTAATTCTTCACCGTAAGTGTTCTGCGCAATTTCATCGTGAACCATTCTGGAGACCAACAATCTGCCGGTCGGTTCTTCTTCTGTGCCCCCGCCAAGCACAAGCAGACACTTGATAAAGCTTAAGGGCAGAATTTTGTCGTCGCCTATTTGTTTCTTTCTCATCTGGAAGGAAAGGTGCAGGCTGTGCGGCTTTACCGGATAGAACATCGTAATTTCCCGAATCAACTGGTTCAGGAGCCATGGGTCCGCCGTGGCCGGCTTTGACAATTCGCCCGCTACGTTGAGCCTGCCGGGCGCAAGCTCCAGGAAACCCCGCCGCCGAAACTCGACAGAACCCTTATGGTCATCGATATAGCCGCCTAATTTCCAGCTCAAAACATCCAGCTTAAAGTCCTGAAAGTATTTGAAACCGTCGAAAATGTGGTCCACGTTTTCGGTGCTGTCGGAAATGGCCTTGAATCCGAGATTGCTAAGTTCAAGTTCGGCCCCTAAAGGCATCAACCCCGGCTGGCGATTCGCTCGTACCCGTTCCAGTTCGCCTTGTGCCACGCGCCAATTAAAGATGTTGTCGGCGGCACTTATGGCGTATTTCACATAATCCAGAAGGTCGTATTGACCGTCCCACGGCATCGTCTCAAGACAGCGCTGCATTATCAACTCCACCGCGCTGGTGTTGGCGTTTATCATCCGCAGAGCGATAAGTAAGCTCATTGAACGGTTGAAGAACCGCTTGGAGGCGAGCAGATGCTCAAGCTCGAAGCGGTATCGCGACTGAATATTCTGCTCGAACTGGTTTAAGAGCACCTGTTTAACAACGAGCGCGATGTAGCTCTCTACAAACGCTTGCGCCTCGGATTCGTTCCTCAGATACTTGATGGTGGGGCATGGCCTGTCAAGCTCGTGTTCGAGATAAAAATCGCTAACCGCATCATGTCCGAGGTGGCTCATTACAAGGTCGCGCTCGGTAGTGGCGAGCAGCTCTCTTCTGGCCCTGCGTTCAACATCCGCGTCAAGTGAGGCCTCGCCCGGCCGGGTGTGAGTCTCAAAGAACTTCTCAATCCTTTTACGCAGCCACAGTTCGTGTATCAGGTTTACATGGAACCTGTCACCGAAACGTTTCTTCATCGATTTAGGGCTGGCCAGATACGCCTGGGCCTCAACAGAGCCGCCGGCCGTGTGAACGTGGACGGTCTCCCGGTCGTAGATCTTTCCTTCATATCGGTCGATCTCAGCCATCGCATAGGCAGGTATGTTATAGACGACAAAACCCTCGATCTTGGCGGTGTTGTCGGCGACAGTGTAAAAATAGACATTGTCGGGGCTGACGCGGCGGTAGCCGTGCAGCAGCGCAAGCTCACCGAGCAGCACGTTGGGGTCTGTGTGTGAGGGCCGCAGGGTAAATCTGTGGCCGCAGACCGACTTGAAAATAGATGGGTCTCTCAGCGAGCCGTAAATGAACAAGTTTAACTTTTGCTCGTCCATACGCTCAATATAACCGTTTTTGGTTCAAACGACAATCCCGAAGGCGAGTCGGGGATGACAAAGAAAAATTGGGTTCGTTTGGGTTCGTTTTCTTAACATTTGATTTTGCCAAAATCACTATAACTCCTTTTGATTTCATTATTTAAGCCTCATTTTTAAATGTTAAGATTGGGTTCGTTTTGCATAAAAAGTAGTTTCCCGGCGCGCCGGGACTTCGCTACGTTCAGTTACAATAACCCCGGCCGCCCATCCTTCGTTAAAACTACGGAGGGCAGGCAGGTGCCGGGGCTAAACGATTTGGAGAGGTCTATCGGTCGGCTTGCGCCGACGCGCTTTTGTTCTTTGGCCTCTGTCATCTGGTCTCCGTTCTCTGTCTTCCGACTTTCGGAGGGCATTATACCCGATTTTTTGCAGAAGTCAAGCAGTTTTTTTAATATATCGCAAACTATTTTTGCATGTTCTGTAAATATCAAATGGCGTTGGGCTTATAAAAGATGTTTTTTTAAGAATTTTTTGGCCACCGAGAGCACAGAGATTTTTTACTGACCATGAAGAACAGGAAGGATTTTTATTCAGCTTTGTGTTCTTGGCACGAGCTTTCTTTGATGCGAGCATCACGTAAGCTAACGCCTGCGTCCACAGCATAGCGACGCTATCATATTTGTGAGCAGACAAAAAAGAACCGCGGAGGGCGCTGAGAACGCAGAGGCAACTTTAGGTAAGAAGGTTTTTAGACACGGATTTCACAGATTAACGCTGTTTGTTTTTTATCTGCTTGGTGTACTTGACAAGCAGGGCTCCTAAAGCAAGCTTTATCGCACTGTCTTGTCTGCGGCCACAGGATAGCGGTGCTATCATATTTGTGAGCAAACAAAAATGAAAAATGTAACCCAGCACTAACCGGAGTAAGTGCAGGGCAGGCAGGACACCTTTAATTCTGCCTTATTGTATATGGAACATAGTCTCCCCTTTACTATAAGCGGTGACATCACCATCATGCGATACTTTGATGGAATAGCCCAAATAAGATGCTGATATAGCAGCCGCAGTTCGTGTTCTTTCAATTGCACGTGACCCTAGCGATGGCTGTGGTCGGATATGAGCCCCAGAACATAGAACTTCACCATCTCTGGAAAGTATAACAGCACCGTCAACCGCAGAAATGTTTTCAATAATTTCCATCGGTGAGTTTTGCATATTAATCTTGCCCTGTAGCTTTGAGTTAAGAAAATCTTTCTTTTGCTCGATCAGATGATCAACGTCTTCAGGATTATCCAAGATTACAAAAAGCGCACCTTTCCGCAATGATGACAAATGTTCAATCAACGACAGAAGTTTCATAGCACATTCAGAATCAGATAAGTATGCCTTGAACTTGTCGAAAAAGGATGCTAACGGCACAGTAGACCAAAAACCACTTCTATAACGCAGTTTTAACAATCCCCTGCAAATTAACTCTATCTCCCGATTTTTCGTCGTTAAAATGGCCCAGTCTCTCCCTCGTAGCACGTTGTACAACCACTTAGGATGAGGAATGTATTGTTTTTCGTTGTCAATGTCAACGGAATCATTCTTCTGAGTTGCAACCGCATATATCCTCCGTTGTCTGTTGATTATGAAAAGGCTTTTCTCACCGTTAACAAGCATTAAACCCCTTTTGGTTTCAAGCATCTGCCTTTTAAAGGACAGTCCCACAATAGGAGTTAATGAAATACCAATCATTTCGGCATTCTGTTTTATTTAATAAAAATTTCTCGTTAGTATTACTCCAGTTGAAACCGGTTCCCCTTCATAATCGCGAAGAACTATGCGCTGAAAATCAGAAAGCAGTCCCAATGATAATTCGATACTGTAATCGTTAACTTTGAGCTGATGAGCAATTAAGGATAATTGGAAACTTTCAGCCAATACTGGAATAATTCTCTCAAAGTCTCTAGCTCTTTTGAATCTCGTAAAGTAACTCGTTAAGAGCGAAGAGACACTGCCAGCGAACTTCCTCTCCATTTTATCGAAAGGTAAGTTCTTGCGACTTATTCTCAGAATTGCAGGAACTAGTTGTTTTTCGACATCAGCAATAGTCGCATACATCGTGCAGCCATCTTCTAATAAGATTATGTTCTGCTTCAGTTGGTGATCGCGAATCTTCGCTTTGTCCAAAGATTTTTTCTTTGTGATGATCAATGAAACTTGCGCGTTAAAAAACTTGGCGACCTGCTCGCGAAAGCGCCTAAAGCCCTGAACCCTTGCAGTGCTGGATATCAGTGATTTATACTTTGTTTTTTTCATACCTACCTAGATCTCATTATCTATCACTCGATTACTAACTCTGATAGCATCGACCTGCCCCGATGTTTTTAAACAAAGAATTAAATCTTTCCTTTGCCCACGCACCAAATATACGCTACAAAGAACCTAATTGGTGCGGGACTTCGCTCAAATGAAACTATCGATTTTCGCCGCCCCGGTTGTCGGTGCCCGTTGTTAGCTGGTTTGTAATTATACTTATTTTGGCGGGAACTGCAAGAATAAAAGACTAACCGCGTGGGCCGTAGGCCCACCCTACAGGAAAATAAATCCGAAGCACTAAACTCGAAATTCGAAAGTCCCTTAAGGGACGAAGGTATGGGCGCATGCCGAATGTGGAATGACCCCGCGTGAAACGCGGGGCTAAATGAACCGGATTCCGTGCACAGATAGAGAGAGAAGTTCGAAATTCTAAATTATAAGCTCTAAGTCTGTACCCGTGAAAACGGGGATCCTAAACGATATCGAAATTCAACCCGCCGTGCCGGCGGCAAGTCGCGGCAGGAATTCAAATCTCAAAAAAACGGAACCCCGCGTGGAACGCGGGGCTAAATATAGTTTTTTGGGTGGGAGGGTATTTGTTCAAGTGGGCGCGCAGTTACAACTCGAATTTTTGGCCAGTGATTCGCTCGTAGCCGTCGATGTATTTTGCGGTGGTTTTTTCTATGATGTCCGGGGGCAGTTCTATGCCGGGGCCGGATTTGTCGAAATTAATGTCTTCGAGGTAATTGCGGACGAACTGCTTGTCGAAGCTTTCCTGGTCCCTGCCGGGCTCGTATTTGTCGGCGGGCCAGAACCTGGATGAATCGGGTGTGAGGACCTCGTCAATCAGGATAATTTTGTCGTCGGTAACGCCCCACTCAAATTTTGTGTCGGATAAGATAATGCCCCGCGACTCGGCGTGTGTGGAGGCCTTAGTGAATATTTCGGTGCTTTTGTCGCGGACGTATTTGGCAGCGTCGTTTCCTATCATGTCAACGCATTTTTCGAAGCTGATGTTCTCATCGTGCGTGCCAATCTCGGCCTTTGTGGCTGGTGTGAAAATCAATTCCGGTAGTTTCTGGCATTGTTTAAGGCCAGCGGGCAGCTTTACTCCGCAGACCGAGCCGGTGGCCTGATAATCCTTCCAGCCGGAGCCTGCAAGATAACCTCTGATAACGCATTCGACGGGCAGGACCTTGGTCTTTTTCACCAACATTGAGCGGCCGGTCAACTGGTCGGCGTGCGGGCGGAACGTGGCAGGGAAATCGCCGACGTTGGTGGATATGAGGTGATTTTCAACGGTGCCCGCCAGAAAATCGAACCAGAACAGCGAAATCTGCGTCAGGACGATGCCCTTGTAGGGTATCGGGCTGGTCATTATTACGTCAAAGGCACTTATCCTGTCAGATGCGACTATCAGGAGCTGTTCGCCTAAGTCGTAAATATCACGTACTTTACCGTGTGAGGCGGTTATATTCGGGATTTCAGTCTGTAAGACCGCATTTGCCATGAGTCTCTCCTTTCGGTTTCGGATTATTAGAACAAAGCGGAATGCTACTTGTATCCGGGATCTTTGTCAAGAGGCGATTTGAAATTTTAGGCAGGTTTCATCTATATCGAAATCGAACATTTACTTGTCAAATTGGATGGGGGGATTTATGATGATTAATTATGGAACTTGAAGGTACCACGGCTGTTATAACGGGTTCGAGCGGTAATTTGGGCTCTGCAATAGCTTTGTCACTGGCTGAGGCGGGCTGCAACTGCGTGTGCCACTACCACAAGAATCGGAAGCGCGCCGAAGACTTGGTCGAACAAATTACAAGTCTTGGACATGATGCGGTAGCCGTCGGTGCGGGTCTTACGAAAGCTGATAAGATTGGGAAGCTCTTTGCCGCCGCGGCGGCTATCGGTCCTGTGCGAATCCTGGTGAATTCGGTGTCGATTTTCCAAAAGCAGCCGTTGGCCGATGTAACATTCGATAATGCACGGGATGTGATGGATGTTAATCTTTTGGGGCCGATTCTCGCGTGCGCAGAATTTGGGCGGATGGTCCTTTCTCAGCAAAATTCAGAGTCTGAAAATCCTGTCGGTAAGATAATCAATCTGGTTGATGTGGGCGGAGTTCGGCCGTGGGCGAATTATGCGGTGTATTGTGCATCCAAGGCGGCTCTTATCGCGGCAACAAAGTCGATGGCGAAGGAACTGGCTCCTGCGGTTTGCGTAAACGGGGTCGCACCGGGGGTAATAACCTGGCCGGCCGGTTTCAGTGAGGAGGGCAAACGGCGGCAGTTGGCCTTCATCCCGGCGGGCAGAATCGGCTACACAAGTGAAATCACTTCGGCTATAATCTTTCTGCTAAGAAACGATTACATCACCGGGCAGGTGCTGAACGTTGATGGCGGAAGATGCATTTAGCCAGTTGGATTGTCAAATGGTTGAATTTAGCGGAATAGCTGAGGTCATGGATGACCTGCGCCAGGGTAAGATGATAATCCTGGTCGATGATGAGGACCGTGAAAACGAGGGGGACCTCGTTGCGGCGGCCCAGTTTGTTACGGCCGAGACTATAAACTTCATGGCCAAATACGGCAGGGGGCTGATATGCCTGCCGATGACGGGCCAGAAGTGTGATGGGCTTGGGCTTCATGCTCAATCTCCGGAGAACACGGCGCACTTAGGGACGGCCTTTACCGTCAGCATTGATGCAAGAAAGGGGATAAGCACGGGGATAAGTCCTGCCGACCGTGCACATACTACACGACTCGCCGTCGAAGATGACACTAAGGCCGCCGACCTTGTCAGGCCGGGGCACGTTTTTCCGCTGCGAGCGCGCGACGGCGGTGTGCTTGTCCGGGCCGGGCAGACCGAAGGCGCGGTTGACCTTATGAGACTGGCCGGGCTGAAACCGGCCGGTGTTATTTGTGAGATAATAAACGACGACGGGTCGATGGCGCGAGTACCGCAGCTTCTTAAATACTGCAAGAAACACGACCTCAAGATTACGTCCATCGCAAGGCTCATCGAGTATCGGCTCCAGCGTGAAAGACACATCAGGCGGATTCAGGAGGTGAAGCTGCCGACGGATTACGGCGAGTTTGAGCTTATCGGGTATGAAAGTCCGAACTCGGCTGAGCCGCACTTAGCCCTTTGTAAAGGTGGTATCGGTAAGCTGGACGACGAGGGTACAACGATTGAGCACGATGAGCCGGTCATGATAAGGGTACACTCGGAATGTATGACAGGTGATTTGTTTCATTCGCAGAGATGCGAGTGTGGTTACCAGTTGATAACGGCGATGCAGATGATAGAAGAATCGGGCAAAGGCGCTCTTATATATCTGCGGCAGGAAGGAAGGGGGATAGGGCTTGCGAATAAGCTCAATGCCTATAAGCTTCAGGAGCAGGGGTATGACACGGTCGAAGCCAATATAAAATTGGGCTTTATGCCGGACAAGCGCGACTATGGGATAGGAGCCCAGATTTGCCGGGACTTAGGTCTCAAGAAGGTCCGGATACTGACGAATAATCCGAAGAAGGTCAGCCGATTAGAGGTTTACGGGATAAAGATTGTGGAACAGATACCGTTAAAGGCCAGGCCCGGCCGCCACAATATCGACTACCTGCGGGCGAAGAAGAACAGGCTCGGCCACATTCTTGACGAAGACCTGTAGCGCCGGGATTTGAACGAGGCCGTCGACAATGAAAAAGTGGTACACAGCAGAATATTTGAAGGGCAAAATGTTGAAAACAGCCGTAGTCGTGATTTTCGCCGTTTCGGGCCTGGTTTGTTCGACAGGTTGTGAGCCGGATAGTTCAGCCGGCCGAGTTTCTTTGGGAAGGGCCGATGACGCGCTCGGTGCTTATTTGGCCTCTGAGGTGCACATTGTGGGCCTGACCGAAATTGCGCCGGTTTCAGCCGGACCGTGGCAGGGGAAACTGAAGATTTATGTCGATCTGATGGACACCTTCGGGTGCCGTGTGAAATCGCCCGGCCTGTTCCGGTTTGAGTTGTATGAGTTCGTGCCGCGTTCGTCGGAGCCAAAGGGCAAGAGGATATTCTTCCCGCCGGACATTGACCTCACCGACGCGACAGAAAATAACAAGCACTGGCGTGATTTTCTAAGGGCCTATCAATTTGAACTGCCCCTTAACTTTAGTCCCCGGCCGGACGAGAGCTTTGTGTTAGAGATAACGTTTACAACATCCCGGGGCAGCCGGCTGAGAGATACATTCCAACTAAGGTATGAGAGCAAATGACTTATGAATTTCGTTAATCAGTTGAGTGTATTTGTCGGAGCAAAGAATGGAAGAATTCGGATCGGATGAAGAAATCCTGCAATTTGCCATTGGTAGAGAGGTGGCCGCGCACCAGTTTTACACGGATTTGGCGGGCCAGATGGACAATGCAACGATGCGCCTGCTCTTTGAGAATTTTGCCAAAGAGGAGTTGAGGCATAAAGCCATGCTGGAACTGGAAATAATAAAGATAGGCACAGTGGTGGAAGCGCCGGAAGATGTGGATAGTCTTGACCAGACCGATGTTATGGTTGCTATTGACCCTGAGCTGGGTATCGATTACAAGAACGCTCTTATTCTGGCGATTAACAAGGAGGCAAAATCATTCAGGCTTTACGTAGAGCTGGCGGCAATCGTGAAAGATAAACAATCTCGTGAAACACTTTTGTCATTAGCTCAGGAAGAGGCGAAACACGAGTTGCGATTTGAAATAGAATACGGTGCGGCGATAAAGGAGAGGTGAGGTGCGATGCTTTGAATGCTTCGGCGGGCCGATGGGCCTGTCTTGAGAATGTTGAAACGGGTATTTGCAGGGGTGGCAAACGATGGAAGGCTTTGAGACCGATGAAGACATTTTGAAATTCGCAATTGACAGAGAAGCGAAAGCCAACAGGTTTTATGTCGCGTTGGCCAGTCGGATGGCCGACCCTGAGATGCGAGAGGTATTTGAGATGCTTGCTCAGGATGAACTGGAGCACAGGGCAAAGCTGGAACTTGAAGTGATGAAGACCGGAAGGGTGCTGTCACCGGAAAAAGCTGAGAGCAGATTCGAAGTTTCCGATGAGCCGGCCGCTGAACCGATGCTGCATATGGATTTCAAGAGCGCTCTTGCGATAGGGATAGATAAGGAAAGGGCCTCTTTCCGTCTTTATGCAGACTGGATGTTAACGGTTGAAGACGCGGAGCGGCGTGAGATGCTTTTGTCGCTTGCGGAGGAAGAAGCCAAGCATAAGGCCCGGCTCGAGATTGAATACGATATGCTGGTGAGGAATCAGTAAGATGGCGATTCTCAAGGCAATCAATGACCGGGGGCAGTGAGCACGCGACAGCGAAGAGATAGAGATTGAAGAAATTGAAATCGAAGAGAAAAAATAAGATTCAGGATAAACGACGAGGAGAGGATTGAGAACAGGAAGGAAAGATTTCAAGGGGGGTGAGAAGCAGCGAATCCTTTCGGAGATGGTTGCGGTTGCGATCCTGCTGGTGCTGTTGGCATCTGTAGAGCTGGCAGGGGAACCGGACTATAGTATCGACGATATTTTCCAGTTTAAGACTTATT
>Ga0114922_10004499_pt1 | contig 12917 bp, 24 predicted proteins | sample AartaG_FD_100975 | JGI IMG/M metagenome (GOLD analysis project Ga0114922, IMG submission 100975) | Deep subsurface microbial communities from Aarhus Bay to uncover new lineages of life (NeLLi) - Aarhus_00045 metaG | ecosystem: Environmental > Aquatic > Marine > Oceanic > Sediment | place... | reverse complement strand
CTTGCTTTAAGGGTCTTCTTCAGTTCGTTGCCAGACCTTTGTTCGAGCATCATCAGATAAAATTCCAACATCCCATATAGAATTCTATCGTTATACAATGTGGGGGTTGTGGATCTTTTAGTTCCAGCCCAACCATACATCCACGAAGCAAAATTGTTCATGCGATCTCGGATGTTATTGTATTCACCATTTTTCATCATATTCTTACAGGTGGTTTGCAAAAACTTATCCACTTCACCGTTCTGCCATTTGATTCTTACTCCAGCACCGATCCAGTTGAACATCTTCAAGAAGGATACCATTGTGATTCGATCTTTTCCTGTATGTCCTTTGTATGCGACTTTATCATAGAAAAGACATCCCGTATCCCTTGCAATCAAAGTATCTATCATGATTTCATAGGAATAGTTAGCAATACGCCTTGCTTCAATTCTTTCCATGATAGCGATTGGACCTCCTTCAGGCGTGTTCAGTACTGAAAATGCGTGGGATTTTTCTTTCACACTTCTGAATTGATATACAATTACGGGTACATGCTTCAATCCAAAGATCCATGCAACGACGAGTCTGTGGCCACCATCGATGATTTTATATGACTCATCGACTATTATAGGTATCTGAAAGAAACCAAACTCTGCAACTTTCAGTGCTATATTTTTCAGCCGACCAAATTGAAGTGCCCTTTGAAATGAGCTGATACGGTTTTCCATCAAGTTTTCAATGGGATACTTCTCGATAAACTTGATCAATTTGGGTTGGATGGTTGTGAAGGTAACTTGGCTCAGAAACGTTTTACACCAGGTTTCAAATCTTTTTACGATGGGGGAAGTGTTTAACAAAGTTTTCAGTTTCATGGTAACTCCTTTTCATTTAAGGTTTGATGTTCCAAGCTTCTTCATTCAATATTCTTTGAATGTGTTTTGGTGTTACTTTATACATCTCTGCAAGAATCTTGGTTGGGTAATCGTGTTTGAAATATAGATTTCTAATTGATAATACGTCTTCCGTAAGTAACTTATGAATTTTATTAAATGGTTTAATTGTTTTACGATTCATTAAAGCGTGTTTTGCATTTAATTGATGGTTTCCAAGAACTAAATGCTCTGGATTTACACATAAAGATTCTTGACATTCATGAAGTACTAATTGATTGCCCACATATCCTTTAAATAGCATATAAGAAACTATATGTGCTAGTCTTTCAAATACGCCTCCTAGATCGACCCTTGACATTGAGAATTTTCCGTATTCTGAATCTCTGGGACCAGTCCATTTTATACATTGGGTATGTATTGGTTTGATTGGTGCTCGTGGGGGATTGTCGAGAAGAAGATGGGAATTGAAAAAGTTTAGAACCTCCTTTCGTAGTAGTGTGTTTTGTTGTATCATTTCATCTGTTAATTTCATTAAAATAGTTTCCTTTCGTTAATTTATATATATAGCAGTTACTTTGATTCCCGATAGTCTTTTATGATTCTCTCGACACGTTGATATAATTCGTTGTTGCCTTCGATTAGATATGGTAAAAGACGCTCTTTTTCCCCTATGTAAAGTGGACCAAATCCTCTAGGATCGTGTTTTATAACAGACCATGTATTGTCTAATAAATCTGCGAGTTTGATTGTTTTGGAATCTGGATCTGCTGATGCGAGATGTTCACGATCAATTTCTTTTCTAATCTTTCTGTTTCCATCGTGAGGTCTGGATACATCAGTAACGTCGAGAACAAAACCCGTTACTCTTTCCCCAAATAAATTTAAAAGTTCATCGGCTGTAGTTTTGGTGTCTTCTAATATATCGTGAAGTAACCCTGCTGCTATAATACCTCTATCTTGTGTTACTGTACATAGAATAAAAGAAACACTAATCGGATGAAAGATATAGGGTTCTTTTGTATATTTTCTTATTTGCCCTTCATGACGTTCACGGGCAAATTTTAAAGCTTTTAATATTATCATTTATATAATTCCTTTCATGTGCTCCATTTAATTGGTTTTAATTCATATTTCAATTTTCTGAGTTTTTTCATATTATAATTGAATCCATTATAGTAATTATCAATAGTTACATCTGAATTGGAATGTGTTTTGTATTCTATAAACTCTTCTACTAAATTACATTGGGATATTAATTCTTCAATTAATTTATATCTACATCTTGGTTTTATGAGACATAGTTTACATGGACATTTCATTTTAAAGATTTTTTAAAACACTCAGTTAGAAATGAGTTTAATGATGCGTCATTGTCTTCGCGGAATTCTTCTCTGGCTGCATCTGCCAATATTTTATAATACTCTATTATATTGTTTTGATGATGGTGACTTTGGATAACTATTTTTTCTGCTATCCATTTTAAGATTCTGATTTGTAGTTTTGTAATTTGAAAATTCATATTTCTTCCTTTGTTTTTGAAAAAAAATTTGTTGATACTGACAGTCTGTAGAAGACTGCCAGCACCGGTACTATATTGTTTTTCTTTTAAGTATGCATGTCATTATGTGTCTTGATAAAAGAGCAGCACTCATTTTCTGGATTATCTGTGACGAGTTTGATAGTTCTTTTCTAAGACTTGATACCACTGTTGATCTTGAATCTTCTGCCTTTTCACAATGATATGTAACACAAGTTATTGATCTTTTTTCATACGGAAGTGAACATCCAGTTTCCCTCCAAAAACCAATTTTTTGAAAAAACAGCTCATCATACAGTTTGATATCTTTTTGCTCTACTACATCAGTTTGGGTAAAATGTCCAGCATTATTATAACATTGTGTGCAACAACACATTGAGGTTTTTGATTTTTTAAAGCAATTACCTCCGCGTTTGAAGCATGAAAATTCGATGGTTGAGAATGCTATTTTAATTCTTTTATAATTGGTAAGGTGGGTATCTATATATGACTTCAATTCCCTTATCTGCGAGGGGATACAGAATGGATAATCGTATTCATGTGACATATATTTATTTGACCATAACATAGTATTTCCTTTATCAGTTTTTGGCGGCTACGCAAAACATGTTGTATGCTGCTTCGGTTTGTACTCTTGCATTATCGTTCATTTTATTCCATCCCGCACGTGCCGTTTCTTCTGTCTCAGTGATTTCTGCCATAGCCTGTAGTGCGATTACTGCTTTGATTCCTTCTTCTTCAGATAACATAATTTTTTCCTTTCATTTAGATTTAGAAGGTGGAGCTGGAGTAAGGGAATAACCACTTGGAGGGGCTACTAAATAAATTCCTCCGCTTGTCGGATTCAAACTCCATGTAGTTGGATTTAAAATTCGTAATATATTTTTCATTCTGTCGGGATTTCTTGCCATTGGAAGATGATAAGATAGTTCATACTCACGAAGTACACAACATTGTTGAAAGAGTTGAAGGAATTTCTTTCTTCTACACATTGGAATACAAAGACAAGATGTACAGGGACAAGACACTATAAATCTCCTTCGAAAACGTTATTGCTAAGAGTCCTTCATTTAGACTCTTAGCGTTTATTGATTAATAGTCGGCAATGCTTATTACGGTAGCATATACATGGATATCATCAATGAATTGATTAGTTGTAGGATTTTCCTTACGATGATCCATATCTCTGGTGGTTCCAACTACCCACTCGCTGGGTCGAATAACAGTTCCGGTAATTGTTAGATTATCCGTGAAAGTTCCTACCCATATTTTGCCAGGAGAGTGATCACCATATCGCTTATCATGGAACGTATCAACCGTGCCTGCCTGCGGAAAACTAATAAGGTCAGCCCAATAATATTGCGCTTGTGAAATCCACGAAGCGGGTGCCGGTCCTCCGAAATATCCACCATTACGATTTTCGTCGGTGCAAATTTCATATGTTACCCAAGTTCCAATTCTAATTCCGGCAGCAAGGAATACGCCAGTGGAATTAGTTAAGGCGCCTACCGAAGTTACCTGTCCTTCAAGAGTAAAACATCTGCTGTAATCAAGTGGAGCACATTCACCTTCTTCATATACGGGAGGAACACTTACGCCTTCTTCCCATTGAGGCATGCCACAGTCTGATTGAGCAGCGATACTGGCATAACATGTACCGATTCCGGGTTCGATGATTTCTTGATCAACGAGTTCATTTGCTATGGCTGTGATACAACTTACATAATCACCATGAGGGGGAGGCGGTGCTCCACAAGGACACTCTCGATCAAATTCACATTGAATGTCGTCTGCATCACATTCAGGTTCGGGACAGATTCCAACAGCAGGATATTGCGGAGTACAGTCTCCGGCGGTGAAAACGGACATGTTAGGTAAACCAAGCTCACATTCAGGCAGCAAGTATCCATCACATCCAGTTGGATCACAAATATCGCCAACACCGTTTGCATCCCAATCAGCTTGATCTGCGTTTGCATGGTCGGGACAATTATCACAATCATTTCCGAAACCATCAACATCATCGTCAGCTTGATTTGGGTTTGCGTAGTCAGGACAGTTGTCAACATCATCACAGACTTGATCTTCGTCTACGTCTTGACAGGCATCACATACGTCGCCAGTGCCATCATCGTCTAAGTCGGATTGATCCCGATTAGATACGTCTGGGCAATTATCATCAGGCGCACAGAGACCATCTTGATCTAAGTCATTGTCGGCATCATCGGGGCATTTATCACAAGCATTACCGATGCCGTCTCGATCTGAATCTGCTTGATCATTATTTGGGGTTTCTACGCAGTTGTCTTCATCATCACATATCTCATCCTCGTCTATGTCGGAACAAGGCGGATCTTCGCATTCGATAGTGGTAGTTGAAGCATATGCGTTCGCGGACGAGCTAAACCAATTATCTCCTGACTCAGCAAAAGATGAGGTGTAGGCTGTAGCTTCAAGACAGTCTCCACAACCAAAAGCTATTGCAGTTGATGAGCTGAATGCTGTTGGCGCAGATGCAAATGTTGAATTGAATGCGGAGACTGGTGTTTTAGATAAGGTTGGTTTTGAGAAATTCCATGCTGCCAGGGAATTAGATGTGAAACCAAACAAAACGATTGCCATGATGATTACAAACAAAAAACTTCTCTTCATACGGTACTCCTTTCTATAGTTGGGGGTTAATAAAATGTTGTCCTGCATTTAGATGATCCTGCGATAATAAGGTCTTACATGAGGATAATGAGTTACAACTGAATCGGCACGGATCGATTTGTAGTCGTATGATAATTCTATACAAAAAATTGATTGTGTTAGAGAGTTGAATATATCACATTGTTTTGTACAGATTGGTTTTACAATACAAATTTGACATGGGCATCTCCTTTTGGGAGCGTTTTGATTTATTATACATTTTTTATTTCGTTATAATATTGAACCGCCCTTTTGGTCCTACAACCTTTACAAGTCATGACATTCCTTTTTATAAAAAGATATGATGGCTATCACCTCATCATGTCTTTTTAAATTTATTACAGATCCTCTTTGAGAATCTCAACTGCATTTTTGATCATGTTTCTGTCGATGGGGCATTGATCAATGCTTGGCCACTGTTGAATGAAGAAGGCTAATGTTTGTTTGAGCTCTTCTTTATTCTTATTTTTAATGTAATTCGAAAACAATATCTCCAGTGAATGACAGTGGCTAATCTCGTTAGGGTTAAACGACATGTCGGTACTAACAAATCCAATGCTACCGACTAACGGTAAGATCATATGTTCAATGACAGGATTCATAAATAATTTCCTTAATTTTGAGGGTAATTTTTAATATTCATTAATTTATATATATAGTATTTGATTATTTATTCACTTCACCAAATGAATGTTTTATCTGTTTATTTACATCTTGAAGTTCAGATTCGAGTCGTTATTGTTGCATAAACGCTATAGTAGTGGATGCGATTACACACGCATTGTCTGATGTATAATGATATATTGCATCGTAAGTTGCTTTAGCTTTTATTATTTCAACTTCTAATAAAGCTTTTTTGAATTCTAATGGGTTCATTGTTAGGGCTTACCTGTAAAGTGTAAAGGGACAAAAACCATAGACTGTGAACCACCTGCATGATTACCGTGAGAATAGTGTTCGTCTTCATGTCTAAATATCCAACCGCCAGGAACTCTTGTTACTTCGAATTCATTAACATCCCTGGTTTCCATCATTTTCATTCTATGTAATAATTCTCCTGTGTCTTCAGGTTTCATATTATTTCCTTTAGTTAAAAGATTTTCATTAAATCACCTGCAAACCAGAAACCAATTCCGAAAGCGAATCCTGCAATGATTATCAATCCAAATATTCCAAATGCTATAAATATGAATTTAAATATCTTAGAAATTTCTGCTCCAAATTCAGTTGCATATCCATCCTCTCGAATTTTTCTTCCTTTTGGAGGCGTTGGAGGCGGACCATGCTTTTTTTCATGATCCTCTTTTAGTTTATCCCAATGCCATGACATTTGTGCTCTCCTTTATTCGTAGTCTCTGACTGCCTCTGCTTCAGGAACCCCAACTGGTTGTTGCGGGATTCCATCATCAGAATATTCAGCAAATCTGACTGTTAATTGTTTACCAATATCATTGGGAAGATCTCTGAGCATTTGTTGACGATCTTCAACAGTACCTCTAGGGCGGGCATCAAACTCTTTTCCATCTTTTGTTATGCATCTGTATATGATACATCCTGTATCGGTGCCGGTTCCTTCTTTCCCGCCGATGATTTCGAATTCATCATTTTTAAAGTTTTTCATCTTTTCAATATCGGGAGAGTTATATTGGAATATATAGATCCCATTAGCATTTTTTAACATTGAGCCTTCGAAACCATTCTCAACACATTTATCGTGAAAGATTTTTGCTTCTGCATAACTCTTAACTATAGCTGTTGGGGTGAATTTGACTTGACAATCGTTTGGAAGTAGAGAGGAGATATTTTGATGTAACCAATCCAATCTACCTTCAAATACAGTGTTCACATCTGCCATATCATATATCCAATATTCTAACAGATTTTGATCAGGTTTTACCTTTTGAGTATACGATCTGATCTTTTGAAGACTCCATCCGTGAACATACAATTCTCCATGTAGAGGAGCATGAGGCGCGAGTTTCATTATCCACTCATCAAGATGTTCAAGAGTTGTAAATAAATGTCCCCCTCTTGTGTGATGAAGAGTCGCAGGATCAAGCTTGAACATTTCGGGTGGATATGAGAGTTCAGCAAGATTACAAACCCCATTTAATTTGGGTTGAATATAACAGGGATAGATTATTTTCCCTTTACCAGGTTTTTTCGCTAACATGGGGAGCATTAGTCTTGGCACATAGTTGCCAGGGTCTAACATATGGAGTTCATAGTTCTCATCCCGTTTTCCATTCCATTTTGATTGAGCTTCCGAGAGGGCTTGATCGAACGGAGTTGTTTCATTTGCCTTACCAATATTTTTCCCCTTCTTTATCAGTTTGGGGATCGGTCTGATCTTTCCTCCAACATAACCAGTTTCAACGACCATGGTTGCTGTACCATCTTCATTTTCTTCTACATAGGGTTGCCATTGTTTTACTTTTCCAATTCTGCTTATTCCGAACAGTTGTGGTAGTTCTTTTCTTTGCATGTTTTCTCCTATCTTGGTTCTCGTTTTAATTTTGGTAGAACTCTTTTTAAATGTGTGATAGATTCTTCATATGTTCTAAAATCATCATTGATGTAAATGCCTCTTGAACCTGGAGGTGTTACTATATTATATAGAATTCTATGGACTACATCGAAGAAATTTTCCCAACCTTTTGTCATATGGTAATAGGATAAAGCTTTGTATGCTTCCATACGATGAACGATTGCTTGTACTTGTGCGGCAGATAAATATGAATACGGCAAACCTTTTATATCTGCTAACCAGGAAGCTATTTGCCAACACATAGCAGTTTCCGTATTGAGTTTGAATTGTCTGGTTCTATTACATGGACATTCTATTGGACATTCTGATGGAACATATGTACATGCGGGATCGTGACAACCTCCTTGTAGAATATATATCAGATCCCCTAATATCGATTTTGTATGTTTGTTCAATGCGTTGATCATAATGTATTTCCTTTATATTGTAGAACAAAAGTTAAAAGAGGTATGTTATGTTATCATCAGAACTGAAAGAACAGCTTCAATTAATCGTATGCGGCGATAGAGTTCTCGGCAAGAAAATGAGAATGGCACAAACTACTGCAATTCAACATTTTAAACTTGACGATGATGTTATTAACGATAAAAAAGCTAATCAAAAAGAAGACGATTATGATGATAAATATAAAGACCCTGATGCCTCAGTTTGGAAAGGTGCCAAGATGTGGTCAACTGGTTAAACAAGTGCTGACCGATGAAAGGAGTAAAAGAACGATCAGCACTTGCAGGGCTTCATTCGCCCCGAGTTGTTTTTACAGAAATCAATTTCCATATATTCCCTGCATGGATCTTTACACATCATTTTAATAATACATTTAGTACATGGACATAAATGAGTGAGATCATTTCTTATACGAATACATTTAGCTTCTTGATAATTCTTACATCCTATACAACCTGTTAAATCCTGCATGAGCGTAGATATGCTATCACAAAAGTTAAAAAGGTATCTGTTGTACATACCCTAGATACAGCAATATCCATTGATCGATACTTCATTGTTAAAACTAATGTGGTGAATGTAACGACTGTTATACCCGCAATTCCTATAATGACAAAACTATTTACCATTATAGCAAGTGGTGAGAGCGTTATTCCATACATGATAAATGTAGTTTGATCGGCTAAAATCAGTGTTGCGGCTAAATTTATCCAAAAACCTATTATTAAAATTTGAGTTGGAACTTTTCCAAGGAACATTACACATAATAGTTTTGATATAAATAGACCTACATATAAACATATGGACATCCCGATAACAATGATAAACATTAAAGCTCCTAGCATTACATCAAATGCGATTAATAAGATGGCAAGAATGATAGCGATAACTGTTGTAATTAAATACTCTTTCTTCATATAATCTCCTTTAAAAAAACGAGGACGACATTCTGTAGAAGAATGCCGCCTTCGTTCTTTTCATGTTAGAACATTGATAAACTTTGTGTATGAGTTTGCTGCCATGTCTTTTCGATATTGATAATAACGGTATTCCCTCCTTCAAGTTTACAAATTTTGCGGAGTTCGGCTTCGATGTTTTGTTGTGGTTCTACTATCACTCCGTCCTGAAGATACTTCATACGTTCCAGAGCAACTTTTTTGACAGCGCCTCTGAAAATCTGAAGATTATTAGCTTCCGGATCTTTAAGAATGCTGTAGTCACATTTTGTCATATGAACCAATTCGGTCTTCGTATACGTGCCCGGATCAACTTGAACCCACCCGTCCCGTTCATGAATGATATTGTCAAAAGATTCGATTAACCCGCTATGATCTGCGAGAACATAAACAACAGTTAGGATAAGAACAATAATTGGTAATGATCTAAACATGGTTACTCTCCGTTTTTCAGCATGGCATTAAATGCTGTTTTATATGTGCCGGTTTTGTAGAGATATACATTGGCAAGACATATGGAGCCGAATGCTAACAGGCTAAAAATTATAATTAATTGCTCTGGTTTATAGTAACCTACTTTTAGAATAATGGGGAATGTAACGTTCATTATAAAAACTTCAGCCAGGATAAAGATAAAGTTAACGATTACCACGATACCGATTTTTGCGTACAACATAATTTGCCTCCTTACATTTTGGGGTTAAAGGTTGGTATTCATTTATTAATATATATAGAACAAAATAATAAATACGATCAATTCATGGGGAATTTTAAATGGACATTAAAAGAGAGATTGAAAAAATAATTAATGAAGAATCTATGGCGCAAAAATCAAATCGAGCCAATGAGTTACAAACCAGAATTCAATCTCTGAAGACACTTGGTCGTAGAGAATGTGATGCAAAGATGTCAGAAATGAGAGGTGAGTGCTACGCAGATATAGCCAAAAAAATTAAGAAAGCTGAAATTGCATTACATAATTTATCAGGAGCTTAAACAAAAAAGATATGGAGAGTGGTGAAGTCTCCATATCTTTTCTTGCGGCGTTCCCGGAAAGCTATCGGGGTATTCTGGGTTTTCCATCTATAGTCTGGACACCGCCCTCGATGGTATTCGATTCATGAGAAGAGTCTCTTTCCCAATGATCGATCCATCTGCCAAAGCGTCTGCGTCTCCCAGAAAACTTTTTCACATGTTCAGCATCATCGACTATGAAAGTTTTGATTTTTTGATTTGACCAGTCTACGAAATTTCTGAATTCCTCACTCCAGTCCATACTGGGTGCATTGTCGATACTGATACCTCTGGGCTGATCAACAATCAATTTTCTTCCTTCGCCCTGATCTCGAAAATACATTCTTTGCGAGATCGAGGTTCTTTCGATCAGAACAAAACCGGCGATGTTCCGTCCATGCATAAAGGACAGATACATTTCGGAGAGTGTGTGGAATTGCTTCATGTATTCAGGAAGTTGTATACATCTCTTCCCGGCGTTTGCTAATACTTCGAATAGCCCTTCGGCTGTGGTGTCGGACTCATATGCATGGGGAATTTGAATATCCACATATGTCCCGTCTTTTTTGTAAGCTCGTAACATAGTTCCTCCGTAACTTTTTTACCAAGCTTCATCCTCTTTTTCTGTATTGAGAACAAGATCCAACATTTCTTTAGCTTGTTTTGGGTTATTATTTAAGTGTTTGATAATCGATGGATGCTTTCCTCCGGTGGTTCTTACCAACACCAAATGACCATGAGCATTGGTGTAAAGATTTGGTTCTCTGAACGGGAATCGTTTTATCCTTTTGGTCTTTGTGAATTTTAACATGAAGAATATTGGACCTCCAAATATACCTCCCATCAGAAAGATCGAGATCAGGATAACCGACACAGCGTCCCAGAATGATTGCAGCATAAGACCTCCTTGCATTTTGGGGTTAAATAATATTATTCATTAATTTATATATATAGAAAATGTTTATTTAATAAATATAATATCGCTTGAACAATCTTCGTGTGGTGGTGCAGCAAAAGGATATGTATCATAGTATTTTTCCCATGATGGGGTTGGCATATTAATGTGGGTTTGTAAAGCTTTAGAAAATTTTAATAAGTCTATGCTCCAATCATCTTCAGGACCTCGTTGATTTTTTGCTTCCCGCATATTAGATTGAAATTTTTCATGTATCTCTTGTTGCATTTTTTGTATTATAAATTGTGTTTCTCTTTTTTCTATTCTTACAAATACTACATCATGAGTCTCTTCCATTGAGGGAGGATGAGGAATAGTAGTTGTTAGATTTGATACAATCATAGGCTTCCCTAATATTTTTGTTGTATTCCAAGCTATAACAGGAGGAGTAGCTGTAAAAATAAAAGGATGTGTGCGTGCTTTTATTATTGTTTCTTTTCGAAATCCATTTTTACATTTAAAACATATAACCATTGATTTGCGTTTGAATGCATGTGTGTTTATATCAGAACCACAGTCTGGACATGTGTTATAAAGATTTATATATAAATCAATGACTCTTGCATTGGAAATTAATTTATCACAATCTTCTGAACAACATGCGTTTACGAGACATTCTTTACATGGAAACTTATTCATTCTTTTCTCCTTTTTTAGCCGACAAAAATTAGGAGGGACTCGAACCCTCGTCCTCCGTTACCGGCGTTCTTCCAATTCTGAACTACTAATCATTAATTTATATATATAGGGATTATTTTCAAAAAAAGGAACGTTGAAATTGGGGCTGTTCCTTTTTATGTTATTATGCGTCATGTTGCCCCTGTATTTTTAAAAATTCTTTTACGCTGTTGCTTATTATCTCATCTGTGACATCTCGTATAAGATCTCCATTTTCAGAATTAATAAGCTGACATGATTGAAGAAAGATTGCATTTCCACTGCTATGCTTTATTGCGCTGTCGATTTGTTGTTCTATATAATTTTCTGGATCTTCAGCAGTAACCATTATAGTGAGGTTGGTTAAATACTCTGAGTCGCAATCTTCCTCTGGTTTGAAGAAGGAAAGAACATATTCACCGTCAATTAAAAGGGTATCATAATGATCTCTAACACATTCATTTGAAAGATCGTACACCTCAAATACAATCTTAACATTTGATGGAACAGAAAAAACTTGTCCTGCATATCGTTGATATGCTATAACCACACATAAACATACAACAGCTATGACGATAAATGTTTTCCATTCCCGGTTTGTTGCATTGTTGATAGATTTACGAAGATCGTCGATGTTCATTTGCCTCCTTTCGAAATAAGGTTAATAGTTGTGTTTCAGTAATTTATATATATAGCACTTTGAGAACAAATAGTAAATAGGATAGGATGGTTTAAAAATATGAGATATAATAAATTAATAACAAGTTTTTTAGAAGCAATAAAGAAGAAAGTTGTGACTAACGAACCAATAAGAAATTTCAGAATTGATTTTTCTGAGATTGATGGAAAAGGGGTATTTGCGACCAAAAAAATAAAAGCGGGACAGTTTATCAATGTAGCTTTATATAAAGATGAAAATGATCTTCACAATACAACAATCTTTGGCGCACACATAAATCATTCTTCGAAACCAAATGCTAGAACAAGATTCGAAGGAGATTACTACAGAACATATTCTATCGGTAAGATTGAACCAGACGAGGAAATAACGATTGATTACCGAAAAAATAAATCACTTGAACAGCCTGAAGATACGTGGAGGTAGTGTCGAGAACCTCACGAATGAAGTCCTCGACACTGGGCGGCAGCGCGGCTTGCTCGGATGTATGTTCGCACATTCTGAGATATGTAGTTATGTCACTTTAACATTATTCTGTCTTCTCCTTTCGCTTTTAGTTTG
>Ga0114922_10004498_pt1 | contig 12918 bp, 13 predicted proteins | sample AartaG_FD_100975 | JGI IMG/M metagenome (GOLD analysis project Ga0114922, IMG submission 100975) | Deep subsurface microbial communities from Aarhus Bay to uncover new lineages of life (NeLLi) - Aarhus_00045 metaG | ecosystem: Environmental > Aquatic > Marine > Oceanic > Sediment | place... | reverse complement strand
TCTTTTGTCCACGACGCCGAATTTAACCCAATTAACACTCGAATCCATAGAGTTAGAATCGAACCAGTATTTAACATTGCTCTTGCCTGCCAGAAATGCGAGGATGCACCGTGCATTCGCAGTTGTCCCGAAAAAGCTTTGGAAAAGGACCCAGATACGGGTTCTATCATTGTAGATGACGATAAGTGCAATGGATGCGGCTATTGTTGCAGAGCTTGCGAATTTGGAGCGATGACAATGCACGTAATAAGCCAAAAAGCGCTTGTTTGCGACCTTTGCGAAAATATGAAAGACGAATTTGTCGAGGAAGGCGGTAAAAAGGAGCCTCAATGCATTCTAGTTTGCCCCAAAGAAGCCATAAGTTTGAAAAACGTAGAGCAAATTGGCGAAGAGACCCGAATTGACGCTGTAAAACGCTTGTTTGGCGATGTTTCGGAATTTAGTAGCAAATAATTTAATTTTTTTATCTTATTTTTATTCTATTTATTTTTAGTATTTCAATTTATATCGTAAAATCTAAATTTAATAAGAGATAATTACAAGAATTTAAAACAAATTAAGTGAAGAGTAAGAATAATTGAACTTTAATAAGAAGTATTATTTACAATATCATAATTATTTAATCAAATACAATTAATACAAATCGTTATAAGAATACATGTTTCAAATTAGGAGGATATAATTATAAAAGGTGGAAAAATTGTCTGAAGAACAGACCAATAGTAAACACAAAATCGGAGCATTTATATGTAGATGAGGAGTTAATATTGGGGGTATTTTAGATGTGCCTAAAATTGTAGAAGAAGTCGATAAACTCGACGATGTTTACGCTTACGAGTATTTAAATTTGTGTACGTCTGGAGGAGCTGAATTTATTAAAGAACAAATAGACGAAAAAGGCTTTGACAGAATTATCTTGGCTGCTTGAACTCCAATAACGCATGAACCAGTATTTCATGCTATTTTAAAAGAAGCAGGATTACCACAAAGATATTTGGAATTTGTAAACATTAGAGAACATTGTAGTTACGTTCATCAAGCAATGGAAGTAAGAGACGAAGCTACACTTAAAGCAATAGAATTAGTAAAAGCAGGGATTTCAAGATCGCAATTTTTAGAAGAGATACCTACAAAAACAGTTCCTGTAAATCCTATATGTTTGGTTATTGGTGGAGGGATTGCTGGATTAAGTGCTGCAGTTGATTTGGGAGATGCGGGATATAAAGTTTATTTAGTTGAAAAGAAAACTACAATAGGCGGTAGAATGTCTCAGTTAGATCGAACTTTCCCAACAGACGATTGCAGTATCTGAATATTGGGTCCAAAGATGCTTGAAGCTGATCGTCATCCAAATATAGAAATGCTTACTTATAGTGAAGTAACAAAAGTCGAAGGATACATAGGTAATTTTCGAGTCCAAGTAAAAAGAAAACCTCGGTTTGTGGTTGAAAGCGAATGTACCGGATGTGGCGCGTGTACAGAAGTATGTCCTATATACGTTCCTAATTATTTCGATGAAAATCTGTCAGCTCGAAAGTGCATCGATATTTCATTTGCTCAAGCAGTTCCAGCAGTTTACGATATTGTAAGAGATTCGTGCGTAGAATGTTTTGCATGTGTCGATTCTTGTGATCTGGAAGCAATTGACTTTAGCCAACAAGACGAAATAATAGAACTTGAAATAGGAACAATAATTGTGGCAACAGGATGGGACATATATCAAGAAGACGATTATGGATACGGAAAATACGAGAATGTAATCACGCAAATCCAATTAGAAAGAATTCTCGCTCCAAATGGTCCTATGTTCGGTCATTTGGTACGCCCCTCAGATGGAAAACGTCCGAAGAAAATATTATTCATTAACTGCGTAGGATCAAGAGATGTAAAAAAGAATGCGTACTGTAGCGTAGTTTGCTGTAATTTATCTGTTAAAAATTCCAAGCTTATAATCTCAGAACATCCCGATACCGAAATTACTGTATGTTATATAGATATGAGATGTGGGGGGAAGATGTATGAAGAGTATTATAAAAGAGCCAGAGACGCAGGAATTCTTTTCGTTAAAGGGATGGTAGGAAATATTGAAGAAGATCCATTAACAAAGAATCTTATCGTTCAATTTGAACCTGTTGGGACCGATACAATAGTAACAATGGAAGTTCATATGGTTGTTTTGTCATCGGCGTCGCTACCATCTCAAGGTACAAAGGAGATTGCCGCTATAATGAATATCGAGAAATCACCTGATGGGTTCCTAAAAGAAGTTCATCCGCGTCTGGAACCAATCAAGACGAAGGTTCCAGGTATTTATTTAGCAGGTTCTTGTCAAGGTCAAAAGTCTATTGACCTTACTGTAAGCCAAGCTAAAGGAGCAGCATCTTCAGCAGGCATTCCAATGGGTGCAGGAGAATACGTTATTGAATTAATACGCGCCCAACCAATAGACGAAAGATGCGCAAAATGTTATAAATGTATTGAAGCTTGCCCATACAAGGCAATTTCTATTAACGATGAAGGAACGATTGTTGTAGACGTAATAAGTTGCAGAGGTTGTGGAATTTGCGCTGCGATATGTCCTTCTAAAGCAATAGAATTAGCGCATTACAAAGACGTTCAATATACAGCTTATATTGACGAATTATTGCCAATTGAAGATTAAAGAGGTAATTAAAATGAGAGACGACGATGTTAAAATTCTATCCTTTTTATGTTTAAAATGAGGTTATGGTGCAGCAGATATGGCGGGAACTATTAGAGCTCAATACCCCACATCTTTAAGAACCGTTTTAGTTCCATGCACAGGAAGAGTCGGTGCGGATGTAATTATGAGAGGTTTTGGGAGAGGTGCTGACGGTATAATCGTTGTTGGATGATATCCTGGAGAATGCGATTATGAAAAAGGTAATTATTTTGCACATAGATCAATTGCTTATCTAAAAGAAGTGGTTAAAACCGTTGGACTTGACCCAAAAAGATTAAGAATGGAATATTGCAGTTCTGCGGAAGGTTCGAAATATCGTGAAGTAGTAATTTCTTTTGATGAAGAAATACGGAAACTTGGACCGAGCCCATTACGTAAAAAAAATAAAAACTCCTCTAAAAAATAAATGTGTTAGCTGATGAGGCTGAGTTAAAAAAACGAGAATTCAGCTGAAGAAATGGGAGCACCATATAGCACATTAAAAATACACAATAAAAAAATGTTATAAAAATTAACATATCAAAAAAAAAGTTTTAAATTTATTAAAAAAATTAAATTAAAAACAAGAAAATAATTTACAGTTTTGAGTTGGAAAACATGGACACTATAGATGAATATCTAATAAAGATTGAAGATTTTCCTAAATTATTAACAACTTTACTGAAGGAAAAAGTTGTTAGCAAAATAATTGGGGCAAAAGTAAAGGTAGATAAAAAAACTCAGAAAGAGGACAGATTTACTATTTCTCCAGAACTCTACGAGAAACCAGAAGATATTTCGGGTTTTCCTTTAACTAACCTAATTGCATATGGGTACGCTAGAACAGATTCAGCTGCGAAATTTTTGCATAAATCAGTTAACGGAGCATTGAAAGAAAAAGTAGGACTTATTGCTCGTCCTTGCGACACCAGGGGGATAATTGAGTTAGTAAAAATTAAGCAGGTCAATTTAGATAATCTTTTTATCATTGCTTTTGAAGACAGAGGAATGGTTATAAATGTTTCTCGCGAGATAAAGAAGATGACAGATATTGATGCGACTAAAGTGGTTAAGGAGAAAATCGGAGATAAAGGGTTAATTCTCAAATTTGAGGATGGAAAAACTAAAGAAGTAGGATTAGACATAGCTGAAAATTGTACGCGCTGTGTAAGAAAAATTCCGGTTGTAGCTGATTTGGGAATTAGTGATCTAATATTGCCTATCGATTCTGACGAAATTATCCTTAAAGTATATTCTACTAAAGGGGAAGATCTTGTAGAAAAATCAAAAATTAACAAGAAGCCATTACCTGATGACATGAAAACAAAACACGCAGAAAAGCTTAAAGAAATCAAAGAAACAGCCCTAGCAAAAAGAGTAAAGGATTTAGAAGAATGGGATAAGCTTTCTCAAGAGGAAAAGATGACTAAACTACAAGCATGCACTATGTGTGGAATGTGTATTCGTGGGTGCCCTGTTTGCTACTGCGTTGACTGTATTCTAACGAAGAAGCGAAAAGCAAAAACTATAAATAAAGAGACCTATCAATTAACTCGAATTGCCCATGTTGCTGACCGGTGCGTAGAATGCGGCAACTGTGATAATAATTGCCCAACGCATTTACCGTTATCTCTGTACTTTCAATCGCTAAACGACTCATTTAAAGAAAAGTTTGATTACAATGCTGGTGAGAGCTTGGAAGATATACCCTTTAGATCTGGGAAAGCAATAAGCGAAATGGAGTTATAAAAAACATAATTATTAAAAATTCAAAATAATATTATTTTTACTTAATAATAAAGAAAAATAGATGTGAAGAATTATGTCGTTACCGGCTAAAAAAGCAATCGAGATTGATAAGAATGTTACTCATTACATTAATAAAATGCTAAACCACGAAATGATTCTAAAATACGACGAAAGCAAGTGTATTGAGTGCGGTTTTTGTCACCGAGTTTGTCCCGTAACCATTTCAATTTACGACGAACCCTTAAAAAAGACTGCAATCGGAACGCCAGAAGAAATGAGGGTCGAATCTGACAAAAAAATCGTAGTTGACGTAGAAAAATGCATCTGGTGTGGAAGTTGTACTTGGATCTGCCCTGGATACACTTTGGAACTAATTATAAACGGAGAAAACAAGATCTTATTAGTAGAAAACGGTTCTCTTCCAGAATTTGAGGAAGAGGTTCGCACTTTAGAGAACGGTCAGAAGGTTCGCAAGGTAGTAGACGGTTCTATTACAATTAATTGCGACGAAAAAGATGACAAAGTTATTGACGCATTTGCAGACGAATGTGCTACTGGCGCCATGTCTCGGGAAGGAAAGGAAGTAGTTGTAGACATTGATAAGTGTATTCTATGTTTTAAATGTACAGAAGCCTCAAAAAACTACGAGAATATTAGCGTAAAGGTTTTCCGCGATAGATTCAAGAAAGTAAAAGGAGAACCATCGTCCGTTTGGAACGCTATAAATTTGCGAGTGCTTGGAAAAGAAGGGAAAATTAAAGGTATTATGAGTCGAAGTCAAAACAAACTCGCAGATTCTGTCATGCGCTTGTTAGGCAAGGAATTTAGCGAGGAAGAAGAGGAAACCTAATTTATAGTAATTTTTATTTTCAATATATTTTTTATTCTTTAGTTTCTTTATAGAGATTAGTATATTATAATCGTATTATAAGGAGAGAATAAATTTGAAAGATATTAGTAAAAAAATCTTGATAACTTTTGTTCTTCAAATTGCATATCAAAACATATTCTATATTCTACTTATTCCAGAAATTTATACAATATCCATTATTGTTTTATATTTGATAACGAATCACGTAATTGCTCTTACAGATGCATTGATACGCCCTCTACCGAAAGAGAGAAATCCTTCAAAAATATTTGATTTTTTATTGTTATTGATTTTTTTTTTAGCACCATTCTTCTTAATTGCCGCTTATTACGAGAATAAGCTACTAATATCGTCGATACTACCATTCTGGGATAATCTTATTGTTAGTTATATCGGATTCGTTATTTATCTCTCAGCAGGTATCTTTATTATTGTAGGAAGAGTACAGCTTGGCAAGTTTGGTTCAGGTGAATTAATAACGGAGGAGGGTCACAAACTTTATACCGAAGGAGTGTATAAATATATTCGGAATCCAATGTATTCTGGGGCATTATTTGCTGTTATTGGTTTTTGTTTAGTCTTTAGAAGCATAATTACGCTTTTACTCCTTCCGATTATCTATTTATTATTGTTTAAAATGAGAATAGATGAAGAAGAAAGGCTTCTTTACGAGGCTTTTGGAGAAGAATTCACCAATTACAAAAAAAAAAGCAAAAAACTAATACCATTTATCTATTAAAACATTAAAAATTAACTTACTTTTATATAGCTAATCTACTTTAATTGTAGTAATAGTCGCAATAAATCGAGATAAGGATGCACCAATCTTTATTATTGCTCATTATTGTATACTTGGTGATTTACATAAGTTAATTGCTATTTTAACTAATGAAATAAGAAGAATAAAATCTGAAGACTGAAATTCACATCGAAAAACAAAAAAAACGAAATTCCTCTTAATTACTTAAAAATAATTGAACAAAATTGTAGAAAATCACTATTATGCGAAGGAGGATTTCCCAAACTTTATAAATATTCAAGTTGATATGTTATACAAATTTCAATTTTTAAGGTAAAATTTATTGTCAGATGATGAATTGAAAAGGTTATGGTCTGAATATGGCCGTAATATGAACATGGCAGCAATAATGACGGTTTTAACCTTTATTGTTGGGATTACGGGGCTAATTGCTCTCATTTTTCTATTAATAACACTTGGAAATCTTAAAAACATAAATTATTACTTGAAAGACCCGAAGATAGAAGAATATCGAACAAAATACATTCAAGCATTCATACTGAGATTTATAGGGACTTTAGTTTTGATTGGTGGAGTGATTGGCATGATTTTCACGGGATTTAGTTCGGGATTTAGAGGGGATGATTGGACGTTTCTCTTTATCCCCATAGTTCTTGGTTTTATACTCATGATTGGTGGTGCTGTGCTTGAAATGAAAGCGTGGGACATTCTAAGATCGTTTTTCATGGAAAAAGCCAACCAGTTTCCTCCAATTCTCCATAGAGACTTAGTGGACGGATGCAATAATTTAAAAACTGCAGCCATGATGTATGCTTTAGGTTTCCTTCTTATAACAACATTAATCGGAATTATCTTCCAGATTATCGGTTATTTCAAATTAGCGAAACTAAAAGATTTGATGAGCCCTTATTATGGGACTGTAGCACCAGCCCAAACTCCTGCTCCAGCCGTTTCTATGCAAGTCCAACCCTCTTCCACAGGGACAAGTAAATTTTGTTCATCTTGCGGAGCGCAAATAAAGGGAGAAGGAAAGTTCTGCTCTGAATGTGGAGCCCCAACTAGTTAAAAACCTCTTTCTTAATTTATTTTTTTTTTAATTTTTTTCCAAAAATTGGACTCTTTAATTAAAAAAAAATAAGAAAAAAGAGAAGAGATACCCAATGAATTTTTATTCTTTAATTTCTTAATAAGGGCAGTAAATTACAATTTTATTATAAGGACATAATAAAGATGTAAGATATCAGTAAAAAAATCTAACATTTTTTATAATTTTAATCTCGGAATTATTTCTAAATGATTTATAAAGCTTTTAATTGTTAATTTTAACCGAAACTTAGAATTAATTGCCTCAAAACAATCAAGCTATCCAATATTAATAAATCTAAAAGATTATTCTTATAAATATCGATAATATTATATTTAAAAATTGAAAAAAAATGGAATATAAAACTATTAAATTTGAATTACAAAAAAATGGTATAGGATTTTTAACATTTAACAGAGCAGAAAAATCTAATGCTATATCGTTTCAAATGGTTGAAGAACTTCATTCTATATTTGATATGTTAATGATCAATCTCGATTGTCGAGTTCTTATCATGAAAGCAGAAGGTAAGATTTTTAATGCTGGGCAAGATCTTAAAGATGCTTTAGTTTTAAAATCAAAGAAGAAACCCGAAAATCTCAAAAATTATTATTTCTTAGAGGTTCCAGAAATAATTAAAGGCATTATGTATTATCAGTGGAGAATAGCAGAAATTATTGTAAAAATGAGAAAGATTTCACAGCCGATTATTTCTATAATTCAGGGTCCAGCAATCGGAGCAGGTTTTTCTATTACAATGGCAACAGATATTCGTATTGCCAGTAAAGAGGCAAAATTTAACGCTGGATATATTAATATCGGACTCACAGGTTCAGATATGGGTAGTAGTTATTTTCTTCCACGTCTTGTAGGAATGTCAAGAGCGGCTGAACTACTATATACTGGAAGATTTTTTAATGCTGATGAAGCTTTAGATATAGGATTTATATTAAAGATTGTTGAGAAGGATAAATTACTTGAATCGGCAATGGAAATTGCCGAGGAATTACTCTCAAAAAGTCCTTTAGGATTACGGATGACAAAACAAGCAATTAATTTATCTCTTGATTCTCCTAGTCTAGAAACAATTATTCAATTAGAAAATCGAGGTCAAGTTCTATGTAGTAATTCAAAAGACGTAATGGAGGCTTTCAATGCTTATATGGAGAAGCGAAAACCAAAATTTCCTTTAGGATGAGTAAAATTTGAAAAAGAAATGCAGCACAATTAACTTCCTTATGAATTTAATATAAATTTATTTTGTTACTTAACTTATTTTTATATAGTTAAACTACTTTAAAGCGAATATAATGCAAAATATTATTCAGATTGAAATAGAATTAAATTGTGGTGTTAATCAAGCATTCAATTTGTTCACAGTTAACGAAGAATTAGAATCGTTGGTACCTGAGAAAGCAGAAGTTGAACCTAAAGTTGGTGGAAAATACGAACTATTTTGGGACCCCCAGAATAGGGAAATTAATAGTACGATAGGATGCAAGATTACCAGCATTGAAAAGGATAAATTTCTATCCTTTGAATGGAAAGGTCCAGAAAGATTTCAATCTTTTATGAATTTCTGTGATCCGTTAACACATGTAGTAGTTTTTTTCTCTCCTAAATGTGATGATCCGAAAAAAACAACCCTCTTTCTCTTCCACTCTGGTTGGAGAGATGGTCCCGAGTGGCAAAAAGCTCGTGATTATTTTGAAAAAGCGTGGTCAGGTGCGTTAACTAATTTAAAAGAAAAACTAAGCAGTAAAATAACTTGATTAAGTGCAATCTTAAACTTTAATTTTATTTTATCTTTTATCCCCGACATTTAAATGAGCACATTACTTATAATTACAATAACTAATGTCGAAAGAATTCTTATTTGATTTGAAACTAGATAGTTTTAGAGAATGTTTCAATAATTACACGAGAAAAGCGTTCCAAACCCTTCCCAAATTGGAAAAGCCCCGCATACTTGATATTGGTTGTGGTTCGGGGGTTCCTACTATGGAATTAGCAGGATTATGCAATGGTGAAATAATAGGAATCGATATTGATCAAGATCTTTTGGACAGATTAAGTAGAAAAATTGAACAAGAAGGCTTATCCAACAGAGTAAAGGCTATTAAATGCTCTCTCTTAGATATTAAATTTCCAGACGATAGTTTCGATATCATATGGGCTGAGGGTTCAATAACAACCCTAGGTGTCGAAAAAAGTTTAAGAGGATGGAATAGGCTACTTAAACCTAAGGGTTTCTTGGTTGTTCATGACGAAATTAAGCACTTTTTCAAAAAACGCCATAAAGTTGCTAGCTGTGGTTATAAATTAATTGAACACTTTTCTTTGCCAGAGGAAGCTTGGTGGGAAGAATATTATAGTCCACTTGAGATTAGAATCAAAGAATTGTATAAAAAATATAGTAACGATCCAAACGCTCTTGAAGTGCTAAATACACATCAAAATGAGGTAGACATGGTCAAGGCCAGTCCTAAAAGTTTTCAATCAGTTTTTTGTATAATGCAAAAAATAAAAGAATTATAAAATAGCGTTATTTCAGATAATTTAACGCTGTTAGCGCAAACATTTTCACCAAATCCATTAGATCCTTAATATACACGAACTCATCTTCGGAATGAATGTTATTATCTTTCGCGGAAGCTCCTACTAATATAGTTGGAATCCCTCTTTCTTGAAACCAGTGCGCATCGGTTGAAGGCATCATAGTTTTAAATTCTCTCCTTTCACCATGGATTTTCTCCGCCGCTCTTAGAACAATTTTAGCAAATTCAGAAGATTCATCAATCACTTGCGGCTCCATTACAATTGGCATTTGAACGGTTACATCCAAGTCTGGGTCTTCCTCTTTCATTTTTTCAATAAAATCAAGGAGTCTCTTCCATATACTTGTAACATCTTGTTCTGGAATTGTATTTATAGTTAGATGAAGATAACATCGATCTGGAACCGTCGTGATTTTAGTACCACCATGAATTTCCGCAAGATTAATACTACTCACGTTAGAACCCCATCCATCTGAAGTGGGATATTTAGTAGTTTTTTCTAGCAGTTCTTCTTTCAGTTTAAGTAAGAAATTCATTATCTTGACCATCCTTTCGATAGTATTTATCCCCGAATTCTCATTACGATAAGGTGGAGGAAGGTCTGGGAATGCTAGCCCATGAGCGGTCTTTCCTTTGATGGTTATCGTGATATACAGGTTTCCACCACAATATCCAAAGGGATATCCATTAGCTGCGTCACCTAATAAGCATGCATCTCCAGAGACTAATCCACTACTTAGGAGGTATTCTGCCCCTCTTAATCCTCCAGTTTCTTCATCTCCTACAGCAGTTAGTATTAATTTTCCTTTAAGATCAACTCCTGCTTCAAGTAATGCTTGAATGGCAAAAATCTCAGCAGTCACTGAAGATTTATCGTCAGAAGCACCTCTTCCATAGATTTTTTCTCCAACAATTTCCGCTCCAAACGGATCCTTTGACCACCCTTTAAATGCTTCAACTGTATCAAAATGCCCGTTGAAAATTAAGGTTGGACCATCACCATTTTCAAGCTCACCAATGACATTATTTCTTTTAATAGATGTTTTTAAACCGATGTCTCGCATTTTTCTCTCTACGAATCTAGCAACTTCCTTATATTTTGAAGGGGGATTTTCAGAGGGGATTCTTACAATATCTTGAAGAAATTTAATAATATCATCCCTCATATTGTCTATTTTATCTAAAATTAGTTTTTCTAAATCAGCCATATTTAATCTCCTTTTATGATAGTTTATTTAATCTTTATTTCTTAAATAATTGAATGCAGTTAAAGCAAATATTTTTGTTGTATCAATTAAATCGTCAATAGATACAAACTCATCCTCAGCATGTACGTTATTTTCATGAGTTCCAGTTCCCATTATTATCGTTTCTATTCCCTTTTCATGGAACCAATGCCCATCGTTTGCGGATTGGAATAATTTAAACTCTCTATCTTCACTATACACTGTATTTACGGCTTTTTGAACGGTTTTAGCGAATTTAGATTTAATATCTGATGCAAATGGTTCAAAGGACATTGCAAATTGAACATTGATGTTCAAGTCAGGATCTTCTTTTTTAGCAGCTTCTATGAACTCTAAAATGCGAGTCTTTATACTTTCTATGTCTTGTTCTGGAATGGTATTAATAATACAGTATAACAAGCACTTATCTGGTACAGCAGATAATTTGTCGCCGCCCTCAATCTTTGCTATATTGACAGTACTAACTTTTGAAGGGTGTCCAGGAAAATTTGGATATTTAGTTTCAGTATTGAGGAACTCTGCTTGTAATTGAGTCAAAAAATTCATCACGCCAATCATTTTTTGTATTGCATTGACTCCTGAAAACTCGTTTCTATAAACTGGAATGTCGGGAAAACTTAAAGCGTGAGCTTTTTTTCCTTTAATTAGAAATGTAACAAGTAAGAATCCTCCGGTATAGGCTGCTGGAAAACCTCCGCGCCCATCACCTAATAGACAAGCATCGCCATTAATATGTCCCTTATCCAATAAGTATCTAACGCCATTAAACCCGCCTGTTTCTTCGTCTATTACCGAAATTAACGTTAACCTTCCCTCTAATTTAATACCTAACTCAAGCAAGGCTTTAGTTGCAAAAATTTCTGCAGTTACACATGCTTTATCGTCACAAGCTCCTCTGCCATATATCTTTCCATCAATTATATGACCTCCAAAAGGGTCTTCTGTCCATCCCTTATAAGCAGGGACTGTGTCCATATGTCCATATAATAACAAAGAGGGTCCCGTTAGATTTTCATACTTCCCTACTACATTATTTCGTTTTATAAAAGTTTTAAGACCAAGCTCTTCAAATTTATTCTGAACAAACTGTGCTATCTGTTTATACTTACCTGGTGGATTCTCGGAAGGAATTTGAATGATTTCCTTATGAAAATGCACAATTTGCTCCCGCATTTCTTCTATTTTTTCTATAATCGCTTTTTCAATACTTTCCATTTTTATACTCACAAATCCTTATTAGATACATATTTGATGTGGATGTATATAAAACTAAAAAATTAAAAAACTAACGATCACATAATTACTTATCTTTTTTAATTAAAAGAACTCGAATTAATAATATAAAGTGATAATAGATGGCTAAAAGGGTAGCAATTAACGGATTCGGTAGAATCGGACGAAATTTCTTCCGAGCAGTAGTAGAGAAATATCCTAACGAAATTGAAATAGTATCCATTAACGATTTATTCGAACCAAAATACTTGGCTTACGTCTTAAAATACGATTCTGTTTTTGGACGATTTAAAGGAACTATCGAGGCTAAGGAAAAATCTTTGGTAATAAATGGAAAGGAAATTCCTGTTACGGCAGAACGAGACCCAGCAAATTTACCGCATGCTAGTAATAATATTGACGTTGCTCTCGAGTCCACTGGATTCTTTACGAAAAGAGAGGGCGCCGCAAAGCATTTAGAGGCTGGAGCTAAGAAAGTTTTAATTAGCGCACCTGCGGTAAATCCTGATTTTACCGTTGTAATAGGTTGTAACGACGATAAATTAACTAACGAACATAAAATCATTTCGAATGCAAGTTGCACAACGAATTGTTTAGGTCCAGTAGTAAAAGTATTAATGGACAATTATGGAATTGTTAACGGAATTATGACTACAGTCCATTCATATACAGGCGATCAAAAACCAGTTGATACAGCAAGAGCAGCAGATCCCATAAAAATGATTCGTGGTCG
>Ga0114922_10004497_pt1 | contig 12920 bp, 10 predicted proteins | sample AartaG_FD_100975 | JGI IMG/M metagenome (GOLD analysis project Ga0114922, IMG submission 100975) | Deep subsurface microbial communities from Aarhus Bay to uncover new lineages of life (NeLLi) - Aarhus_00045 metaG | ecosystem: Environmental > Aquatic > Marine > Oceanic > Sediment | place... | reverse complement strand
GAGCACCGTCACATCCAGCTCTTGCTTGTCCGGCCCATCGGAGCCGATCGCGTTGATGTGCGCGCCCGATGATACCCAGTCGGCCTGTACCAACGGTTGACGGCTTGGCGTCACGGTGATGACCAGGTCCGCTCCTCGAACTGCGGCTTCGACGCTTGAGGCAACAGTCACCTCTACCCCCAGTTCTTGCGCCATCTCGCGGGCGTATTGCTCCGCATGGGTTGACTCACAATCCCACACGGAAATTTTGGGAACATCGCGAACGACAGACAGGGCTCGCACTTGGAATCGGCCCTGGGTTCCGGCGCCAATGACCGCAACCTTATTCAGCGTCAACTTGCTCAGGTACTTCGCCGCCACGGCCCCGGCCGCCCCGGTGCGCAGGTCGGTCAGGTAGGCGTTGTCCAGGAGCAGCGCGACTGGAAAGCCGGTCTCGGCGTCGAACACCAGCATCAGGCCGCTCCCAGAGGGCAATCCTTTGCCGGGGTTGTCGTAAAACCCTGAGGCAATCTTGAACGCAAACTGTGACGTACCTTTGAGGTGAGCTCCCTTCACGTGCACCTCGCCACGCACCTCCGAAATGTCCAGATTGATCACGTCGGGCAGCCGGGCCTCACCGCGGGCCAAGGCTGCGAAGGTTGCATCCATGGCGTCTATCGCCTCGCTCATCGTCACGGCGCCTCGGATCTCGGTCTCCTGCAAAACTAGAATGGACATGGTTGGGTCCTCTCACACGCTTTCATCCCCGCGCTTTTCCAGAGCAGGCAGGGGCGATTGGATAGTGGCTCATCCTTGGAGCTGCGTGAGCAGCTCGTGAACCCGATCGAGCGCTGCCCGGAGACGATCAGGAGGTTGTCCACAAGCGATCCGCAGGTAGTGATCCATGCCAAACTGATCACCCGGCACGATTAAAACGCTCTTCTCTTGGATGAGGCGGTGAACCAATTCCGTCGAGTTGATGTCGAGGTGATACCGCGGGAAAGCAATGGGAGCCGCCTGAGGTGGAATCAGTGTGAAGACTCCTTTGTGGCTGTCCAGCCATTCTTTCAAAATAGGAAGTCCGCGGCGAACGTAATCGCGACCCCGCTGGATGAGGCGTGGACGAACTTCAGGGGATAGGGCAATGGCGGCAAGCTTGTTGGACAGCACTGTCGTGCTAATAACCGTGTATTCATGACGAGCCCAAATGCCGTCCACAACTTCTGCAGGCCCTACCACCCAACCGATCCGCAACCCCGGAAGTCCGTAGGCCTTGCTCAAGCTGTTCGCAGCCAGCACCCTATCGTAGCGTCCCCAGAAAGAGGGGGTCTGGACGTCGGTTAGCTGCTCTCCTCCACTGTAGACCTCGTCGGCGAGAAGCCAGGCCCCAACGGAATCGGCTGCGGCGATGATCGCGTCCATCTCAGCCTCGGTGAGAATGTGCCCCGTGGGATTATTCGGGTTACAGATAGCGATCAGTTTCGTTTTCTCCGTAACTGCCTTGTTCAGCTCATCCAGGTCCAGAGCCCAACCCAGGTTCTCTTTGAGGTGGAAGGCTCGTACGTCCACACCCAGGTTTTGAGCCGCGCCCCAAATCTGCATGTAGTTGGGTAACATCACCACCATTTCGTCTCCGGGGGCGAGCAACGTGTGGACAGTATTGTAATTGGCTTCCGCACAGCCGATTGTGACAATAACATTGTCGGGGGTCGCTCCGGGATAGAGGACCGCGATGCGCTCTCGAAGCTCAACGCTGCCATTGGCTTGTTCGTACTTCAACTTGGTCGTCAGTAGTTTCTCAATCACTGCTGGATCGTCAACAAAATCACTAACAGTAGCGGGATGAACGCCGCTCTCGGAGAGGTTGTAATCCACAACGTTCTCCCACTTTGACATCATGCGCTCCATAGCAAAAGGATGGAATTCAGTCATTTGTTTTGTGCCCCCTTTAGAACTTATCCAGATCATCGCCTTAGACGATTGATACTATAAAAATATCATATTTCACAGTTTAACTCCTTAATCGCGACGTCTCCGAGCCACCTCTAGGAGCATCGGCAGATCGATGTTGCTGCCGCTGAGCACAACTGCGATGTGCTCTCCGAGCCCGTTCAACTCCTCACGCAACAGGGCAGCGACTCCCACCGCTCCGCCCCCTTCCACAACAAAGTGATGCTGATCCAGGCAAAAGGCCATCGCCTCCGCGATCTCTTCATCGGAGACGAGCACACTTTCGTCGACGTATTCCTGGCACATTCGGAAGGTATAGTGATTGACCGGACCGAGTCCGCCGACCAGCGCATCGGCAAGGGTCTCCTCCTCGTCCATGTCGATCGGTTGACCGGCCTGCAGGCTGTGGTGCATGACCGGTGCGCGGTCCATCGTCACCCCGATCACGCGAATAGCGGGATTGGCCGATTTTAGAGCGACCGCAATCCCCGAGATCAACCCACCTCCCGAAAGGGGGACAATCGCGGTATCAATCCGGGGAAGATCCTCCAGCAATTCCAAGCCGATCGTTCCCTGTCCCGCGATGACGAAAGGCTCGTCGAACGGATGGATCATCGTCAACCCGCGTTCCTCCTGCAGGCGGAAAGCGTGTTCCGTGGCCTCGTCGTAGCTTTTCCCGTGGATAACGATCTCCGCGCCGAGGCGCCTCAACGCGTCCACCTTGTTTTGCGGAACCCCTTCCGCCAGGCAGATCACCGCACGCAGGCCCAACGTTTCGGCCACGTACGAGACCGCTCGGCCGTGGTTGCCGGTGGATACCGCAAGAACCCCCCGTGTCTTCTCGTCGTTGGTCAGGCTGAGCAACTTGTTAGCCGCTCCGCGGATCTTAAACGAGCCCGTCTTCTGCAGATTCTCAAGCTTTAGAAGAACGCTTGTGTGCGTACGCTCCGAAAGCAAGGGGCTGCTGATCAATGGCGTCCGCAGGGCAATGGGAGCGATCCGCTGTTTCGCGAGGTAGACATCTCGCATGGTGATGGCTGTCATCGACATCGAATTCTCCCTGTTTGTAGAGTGTGATCCCCTGGCTAGCTCGCCGGTTTTGATCGTGACAGTTTCCGACGTAGGCCCTGAAGAGAGAACTCGCCTTCGCCCATGAGCCCCTGCGGCTTCAGAATCAGGATTACAATCAACATCGCTGCGAACAACAGGGTGGTGAGTCCCATCATCCGCGGCACCTGTAGGCCGAAAAGGCGAAAGCCTTCCTCCACCGGGGCAAGAACCAGGGTGAAACTGGTGACGATCGCGGAACCGATGACTGCCCCACTGATGCTTCCCATGCCTCCAATGACGATCATCACTACCACATGGAAGACCAGCGTCAGGCCGAACGCGTTGGGGAAGAGATTCAGGATCAAGTGCACCCAGAGGATCCCGCCGATGGCGGTAAAGAACGTGCTCAGCCCAAACGCGTAGATCTTGTAGCGCATCAGGTTGATCCCCATGTGTTCAGCCAATTCCTGATCGCGTCCCAGAGCGATCATCGCGCGGCCGATGAAGCTTTTCTTCAACATCCACGCGATGTAGATCAACAAAAACGCAATCCCCCATACCCACCACACATTGGTGTAGAGAGGAAACTGCCGCAACCCCATCGCTCCGTTCGTGTAGTTGCGAAGATTCTCGGCGATCGTCACCATGATCAGGTTAAACCCCAAGGTGACCAGAATGAAATACAACCCTCGCAGGCGCAGGGCAGGCAAAGCCAGCACTATGCCAACAACGCTGCCAATGACTCCTCCAATGATCAGCGCTGGCAGAAACGGGATTTGTACGTTCAAAATCCAGCCGGGTAGATGTAACCCGACGATGTCGGCCTTGAAGAACACAGGAAGGGTAAACAGAGCCGCCGCATACCCGCCGGCAAGCATGATCCCGCCATGGCCGATTGAGAAGAGATTCGCCCATCCGTTTGTGATATTGAGCGAAACGGCCAATATGGTGTTGATTCCAAAAAGCAGGAACAGGGTGAGCCAGAATCCGGGCAGGAACCGATCGAGCGCGAAGAGCAGAAGCACGAGCAAGCCGATCCCAATCACATATCTGGTTACAGGGGTAAGGCCTTCTTTGAGCCTCACGATCTCCTCCTTTACTTGATGTTCGCTCTAAACAGCCCGCTCGGCTTGATGATGAGGATGATAAAGAGCACGATCCAGACGAACAGCGTTCTCAGCCCGATCAGCTCCGGGGGCAGGTAGGCGACAAACAGGGTCTCGCCAATTCCGAGGATGAGACCCCCCACAATTGCACCGAATACATTGCCCACCCCTCCGATGACCGAGGCAATAAATGCGTCAACCACCGGCATCATCCCCATACTGGAACGAATGCGGCCATACGACACCCCCCACATGATCGCGGCCACACCGGCCAGGGCCGAGGCAATCATGAACGTGAGGATGATGATCTTCTCCGTGTTCATCCCCATGCTCTGGGCGGTTTGCATATCGTAGGACATCGCTCGCATCGCAATGCCGGTCTTGGTCTTTTTCACCAGATACATCAGCAATCCGCCGACCACGACAAGGACAACAACAATGGCGATCGTCCTCTTGAAAACCCATAGATCGCCGAGGATGTAGGCCCCGTCCAAGAAGTCGGGCAGCACAAACGGTTTGGCCTTGTCAGTGAACAACATGACAAACAAAGTTCGTAACCCGATGGAGGCGGCAAACGAGGTGATAAAAAGCGTGATCATACCCGACCCCCGCACCGGCTTAAACGCGATCCGCTCCACGAACAACCCGACAACGACCGCTCCCAGGATACCAATCACAACAGCCACTCCAAATGGGAGGCCAGCAGCATACAGCGCAAAGTAAGCGGCAAACGCACCGGCCATGAACACTTCCCCATGCGCGAAGTTGACCAAGCCGATGATTCCAAACGTCATCGTATATCCGGCGCCGAGCATTGCCAGAATGCTTCCCCAGGAAATGCCATTCAACATCTGTTGGAGGAAATAGGTCATCCGCTACAGCCTCCCCTTGACGTGCTCTTCCCGTCTACCCGATCGACCAAGCCCAGGTAGATCCTCTTGATTCCTTCGTTCGCGCTCAATTGTTGACTGTCACCTTCTAAGGCAATCGTTCCCTTTTCCATCACATACCCGTATTTCGCAATCTCCAGCGCCAAGCGGGCATTTTGCTCCACGAGCAACACCGAGGTCCCCGTTCGGTTGACCTCGGTGAGCGTATCGGCGACTAACTTCACCAGTTGGGGCGCAAGCCCCAACGACGGCTCGTCGAGCAACATCAACGTGGGGTTGCTCATCAACGCTCGTCCCATCGCCAGCATCTGTTGCTCGCCCCCACTGAGTGATCCAGCGATTTGACCTCGGCGTTCCTTCAGGCGCGGAAACAGCGAATACACGCGACCCAGGTGATCCTTGAGCTCCACGCGGGTTTTGAGAAGATGGCCTCCGGCACGGAGGTTCTCGAGGACCGTGAGGTTCCCAAAGATGCTACGGCCTTCCGGGCTGTGCGAAATGCCCAGCTCGGCCGTCTTGTGCGGTGGAAGGCGAGAGATGTCCGCTCCGTTGAATTTGACCCCTCCGCTCCTTAGATGAGCCTGCCCCAGGATTGTCCGTAATGTCGTGGTTTTACCCACCCCGTTGGCTCCAAGCAACGTCACGATCTCGCCCCGGCGACACCGCATGCTGAGCCCATGCAGAATCATCATCTTGCCGTAACCGGCGGTGATGTCTTCCAGCTCTAGTAATAGCTCAGCACTCATGAGGTAACACCAGCCCCTAGATACGCCTCGATCACCCGATCGTCTCGTTGGACCTCTTCGCAGGTCCCCTCCGTAATCACCGCTCCCTGATTGATGACGACAACGCGGTCGCAGATGCCTTTTCCCATGATCACCCGCATGTCGTGTTCCACCAGGATGATGCTTAAATCAAATTCCTCCTTTATTTTCACAAATAGTTCAACAATTTGGTCGGTCTCTGAGGTGTTCAGTCCGGAGGTTGGCTCATCGAGCAGGAGAAGGTCGGGCTTCAACGCCAAGGCACGGGCAATGCTAACCCTTCTTTGCAAGCCGTAGGCAAGATCATTCCCCATCTCCTGTGCTAGATGCGCAATTCCGAAGAAGTCCAGATACTCTAGCGCCTTCTCCTCTAGCTGCCTCTCCTTGCGACTATACTTGGGCGTTTGGAACAACATATCGAAGACATTATAGGGCTTCTGCAGGTAAAATGCGGTCTTCATCGCGTCAATCACCTTGATGTTCTCCAGCATCCGGATTCTTTGAAAGGTCCTCGCAATACCTAGTTTCGTGACCCGATCCGGAGATTGACCGGTGATGTCGATCCCGTTGTACACGACTTTTCCACTATCCGGTTTGTAATAGCCCGTGATCAAATGGAAGACCGTGGTCTTACCAGCGCCGTTGGGACCGATCAACCCCTTGAGCTCGCCTTTCTCCAAACAAAGCGAGAAGTCGGCAACGGCATACAGACCGCCGAAGTGTTTGTCCAATCCGTCTATCTTCAGGATCGGCTGCCCGTCACGCTGCGTGTCGTCCGCCAAGCGCACCTCCTTCGAAGCTCCGAAACGGGAAGATGCGGAGGGGAGAGCGTCTCTGTTGTCTCCCCTCCGCGTCGGCTATTGCCTACTTACTTGAACGGGAGCGTATCTATCCCTTCCGGCGTGTAGGCGTCGTAGGTTTGGATGTCGTAGTACACGCGTTCTCCGTTCTCAACGACCCTCCACACGAGCGCCCGCTTCGGCCATCCCTCCGGCGTGAAGCCGAACGCCTGCGACGTCCATTGGAAGGTCAGCGTGGCCACTTTGTCCCTCGTGGCCGTCCGCTTGTCGGCCAGGCTGGCGCTGTCCCACCACGCTTCGCCCTTCTCATCGATGACGGCCTTCGCGGCCTCCACCATGATCATCAGCGAATCGTAGGCCATTGTTCCGTAGGCCCCCGGGTCGCAGTCGTATCGACCGCGGAACTCCTCAACGTAGTCCAGGCACATCTGCGGCTGCCCCGGGATGTTCGGATCGTAGTGCGTGCCGTAAACCATGCCCTCTACCGAGTCACCGCCTACATCAATCAACGCCGTGGTATCCACGCCATCCGTGCCGATGAAAGCAAGGTCAAGCCCTAACCGCCTCGCCTGCACGGCAATCGTCGGCGCGTCGCGCGGCCACGTCGGAAGCACGATCGCTTCAAGACCCAACTTCTCCGCTTGCGCCTTGATCCGCGTCAGCTGGGGCGAGAAGTCCTCGTCAAACGTCTCGTAGGTGACCACAAGCGGTATCGGATCCGGGTCGTCGGAGAATTCCTTGAGAAAGTGGATGTAGTACTCCGTCAGTTTTGTTCCGTACGCGCTCGCAATGTCTTTGAAGATCGTTGTTTTCTTGTAGCCAAGTTTGTCCGTGACGTACATCGCAACGGCACGGCCCTGGTCGTTGTCGGGGATCGGCGTCATAAACATGTAGTCGCCAACCAGAGGAATAGTCGGGGTCGTCCCCGCAATGTCGGTAAACGCCGTCTTTTTCGCCTGGAAAACCTCTCCGGCCGCCGTCGCGAAGGAGATGTCGCATGCCCCAAACCCAGCGATGACCTTAATGTTATCGATCAGCCGGTGAGCCTTAGTGGCAAACACCGCCGGGTCGCTCTGGCCATCAACAATGGAGACAGACAGCGGATAGCCATTGATGCCGCCCTTGCTGTTAATCAAATCGACGGCCACCAGCACACTTTCCATGAACTCGATCCCCATCTCGGCAGCGTCGCCTGTTATCGAACCGATCATCCCAATCCGGATTGGTTCCTTGTCCGCACCAAAGAGCGCAAAAGAGCCCGCTGCGACCATCAGCGCAGTGATCATGAAAATTCCAAAACGCTTCACTTTAACCTCCTTGCAAACTAGATTCACTTAGACCCTATCCTCTAAACTTGTTCTTTCTTAAATTATCACCTCCCTTTTAAAAAATACTGCTGCAGTAGACAAAAGAAGACTCTTCCAGGATTTCCACGATGTCCAACCACGATGAGAGCACACGATTCTGTGGCATTCTAATATCCTAAGAACTTTAGCATAATTCCTATAGCATTGTCAACCATTCAGATTACCGCACGAAAACAGTGCATTGACCATAATAAACGCTGCAAACGCAAGCACCCACTTCATCGGCCCACTCCCCATCATCGTTATGTGTTATCCTCTTCAAATCTTCAATAGTCTTAATGATGCAAATAGCCTTCTTGTATCTAATTCGATGCTACATCCTTTCTGAGAACTACCCTCTGATTCTTAGACTGTGGATGTATAAGCTGAGCGAGGATGCGTTCTTTGGAATCCGCAATGTGCTGATGCAACAGCTTCCTCGCTTCCTCCTCATTTCTCTCAAATAAAGCTTGTGTAACTTGCTTAGGCAGTTCTCTGTCTTCATCGATGCCACGAATGCTCATCAGCGGATCGCTCATGCGTACGCGCGCACTATCTCGCAAAAGAGCGCTGATGAAACGAGCCAACCGGCGGTTTTCAGAGAGATTCGCTATGCCCATGTGGAACGAATCGTGAAAACGAAGATACGTTTTCGAAGAGAGGCTCTCTTCCCGAGCTAGCTTCTCCAGCCACTTCCGGTTGGTTTCCAACAGGGCCAGCACCTCTTCTTTTGTTGCACGCTTTGCCGCGAGCGCTACTGCCTCTGGTTCCAAAAGAAGACGGAGATCGAAGATCTCGTGTACATCACCGATACCGATGGAAGTTACCCGGTATCCAACGCGAGGAAGCACTTCCACTAGTCCCTCTTGACTAAGTAGCGCCAGCGCTTCCCGGACCGGCGTCTTGCTTACGTTGTATTCTTCTGCCAGCCGCGCTTCCACCAAGATTTCGTTAGGAGTAATCTGCCAGGTGATGATCCTGCCCTGAATCTCTGAGTAGAGCGAATCGGTGAGCGAGACACGCTCTGAAGAGATCATTTTTTTTACGCTTCTCCCGCTCGCTAGAGAGAGCATAAACACGCCCTTTATTATTCACACGTATCTCGTAATATACTAATAAGTATAGCAGTGTCTTGCTTGAATGTCAAGCGCGCGAATTGGGTCACGAAAAGAGCACGCGAAACGGAATCATTGCCCGTCCCAAGGTTCCGCATCGATTAATTGAAGGGATGGGGAGCCGTCGATCTTGATCTTGTGGCCACGGGACTGTACATTCTGTAGGTGGTACAATAGGCAAATAGACAGTTTTTATGATTGATGGCTTATGGTAATTTTATAAAAGAGCTTGTCTTACGAGAGATGATAAGCACTTTGCAGTGTCTCCGCAGCAACTTGTGCTGATGCGATGTGAAAGGCTATGTACTGCCCACTACACCAAGCTAGAGAAGTACTTCGAGAATAAGACTCAAAAGTATAGAGGGTGACAACAATGGCCAGCCATCCTGTAGGAATACGCCGTGAAGACATGTACGCATTTGAGCGACGAGTACCGTTGATCCCAAAAGATGCCAACGAACTTGTGCAAGAACACGGTATTGAGATCATCGTTCAATCATCGCCGAAACGGGTATTTGCTGACGAAGAGTATCGCCGGATTAGGATAAAGGTCAAGGAAAATCTTGCTTCCTGCCCGGTGATCGTTGGAATCAAGGAGATTCCCATCCCGATTTTCGAGGAAGAGAAGATCTACGTTTTCTTCTCACATACCATCAAGGGGCAGCCGCATAATATGCCGATGTTGAAGCGCCTACTCGAACTCCGCTGCACCCTGATCGACTACGAAAAAGTGACCGACGACAAGGGCCGCCGCTGCATTTTCTTCGGCAATTACGCCGGCATGGCCGGGATGTTCGACACCCTGTGGGCGTTCGGCAAGCGACTCGTCTGGGAGGGAATTGCCACTCCCGTTGAAGAAGTCGGTCGTGCCTTGGACTATCCGAATCTTGCCGCTGCGAAGACAGCAATGCGGAAAGTGGGGGAACACATTGAGGATGACGGGCTGCCCGATGCGATCACCCCGCTTGTCGTTGGCTTCGCTGGGTACGGGAACGTCTCCCGTGGAGCGCAGGAGATTCTCGACCTTCTTCCAGTTCGCGAGATCGCTCCTAAGGAGATCCTTACACTCCCTCAGCAAGAAAGGCTGTCAAACCGCTTGGTCTACAAGGTCGTGTTTAAGGAAGAGGATATGGTGGAACCGATCGACGCAAAGCGATCGTTTAAGCTGCAGGAATACTATCAGCATCCCGAGGGCTACCGGAGCATCTTCGAGCGCTATCTGCCCCATCTAAGCGTGCTCGTGAACGGCATTTATTGGGAACCGATCTACCCGCGCCTCTTGACCAAGCAAACTGCCAGGAAAATCTACACGAAGGGCCGGCCGCGCCTGCGAGTGATAGGGGATATTAGCTGTGACGTGGAGGGGGCGATTGAGTGCACGGTGAAAGCGACCGAACCGGATAATCCGGTCTACGTTTACGAGCCAGTCGCCGATCGTGCAATTAGCGGGGTGGAAGGGGATGGACCAGTGATCATGGCGGTGGACATCCTTCCTAGTGAGCTTCCGCGGGGGGCCTCGACGTACTTCAGCGGTGTGCTGAAGCCCTACATCCCGGCGATTGCCCGAGCCGATTTCTCAAGGGGTTTTGATGGCTGCCGACTGCCCCCGCCGATCAAACGGGCCGTCATTGTCTATCGCGGTGAGCTGACGCCGACCTACCGCTACCTCGAAAAACACCTTTAAGCTGGATGAAAATGGCAGTGCAGACCTTGGTGAGAAAGGAGACGAAAACCGTGAAAAGAGTACTGGTTTTCGGTGCCGGCCTCGTTGCTGGGACGTTGGTGCGGTACCTTCTCGATCAAGAAGGATTTCAGGTCAAGGTGGCAAGCCGCACGCTGGAGAAGGCACAAAACCTTATTGGAAAGGCGAAAAATGGATCGGCTGAGGAACTCAATGCGAACGACCCAGCCGCATTGGACCGCCTCATCAGCGAAGCGGATCTTTCTATCAGCCTTCTTCCCTACGTTTATCACCCGCTCGTGGCTCGCTTGTGCGTGGCACATTGCAGGCCCATGGTCACCACGTCTTACGTGAAGGACGAAATGCGGGCCCTGGACAAGAGCGCAAAGGAAGCCGGCGTGATTCTCCTGAACGAGATTGGCGTTGACCCAGGGATTGACCATATGTCGGCGATGCAGGTCATCGACAGAATCCGGGAAGGCGGTGGCAAGCTTGTGAGCTTCTCCTCCTACTGCGGGGGACTACCGGCGCCGGAGGCGAACGACAACCCGTTTGGCTATAAGTTTTCCTGGAGCCCGCGCGGGGTGCTGCTTGCCGGCAAGAACCCTGCCCGCTATCTAAAAGACGGTGAAATCATTAATATCCCAGGAGAAGAGTTGTTTGCCCACCACTGGCCGGTAGAGATTGAAGGCGTGGGCATGCTCGAAGGCTACCCCAACCGGGACTGCCTTCCCTACATGGACACCTACGGGATTCCTGATGTAAAGGGGATGTTCCGGGGCACGTTGCGCTATCCGGGCTGGTGCGAGACGATGAAAAAGATCGCTGAGCTAGGGCTGCTCGATGAGGTGGAGCGTAACGATCTTGTCGGTTTGACCCTCCACGGACTTGCGGCCAAGCTTGTTGGAAGTTCGGGCGAAGCCCTGAAGAAAGATCTCGCTTCGTTCCTCAACGTTGATGAGAATTCGAAGGTCATCTCGGACCTAGAGTGGCTCGGGTTCTTAAGCGACGTCCCCCTTCCTGAAGAGGTCCACTCTCTCTTCGATATCTTAGCCGCTCGGATGCTTGAGACCATGCGCTATGCCTCTGGTGAGCGAGACATGCTCATCATGCAACACGAGTTTGTGGCCCGTTATCCAGATTGTACAAAGAAGACGACCGCCACCTTGATCGATTATGAGATTCCTCATGGCGACTCCTCCATGTCCCGTCTTGTGGACCTTCCTGCAGCGGTCGCGGCGAAGCTGATCCTGCAGGGGGAGATCGATCTTGTCGGCGTGCAAGTCCCATTGGTTCCCGAGATCTACAAACCGGTGCTCGATGAGCTCTCAGACATGTCCATCTACTTCACGGAGAGAGAGGAAGTGATCTCCACCAGACACGATGATCAATAAGGGAAAGTAACCGTTGAGGCTCTCGTAGCCTTAAGCAATCATTCGGGTAATTGGTAATCTCAAGAACGTAGCGTAATTGAGAGAAACGTTCGGAAGTACGGTGATAATGGACTCTAACTCCACGGATGAAGGGAACTGAAAGAGTTCCTGAAAGGGTGAGAAATGGCAAAGTACAAGATTGCTTGGCTTCCCGGCGACGGGGTCGGCGTGGAAGTTCTCGAGGCAGCAAGACTCGTGCTGGAACGGGTCGGTTTTGATGCAGAGACGATCCCCGGAGATATCGGCTGGGAGTTCTGGAGATCGGAAGGAAATCCCCTTCCACAGCGGACAATTGACCTGTTGAAATCGACGGATGCCTGCCTGTTCGGCGCGATCACGTCCAAACCGAAAGACGAGGCCGCCGCCGAGCTCGCGCCGAATCTGCAGGGAAAGGGCCTGACGTACTCAAGTCCGATCGTGGGATTGAGACAACTGTTCAATCTGCACACCAACCTGCGCCCGTGCAAGGCGTATCCCGGAAATCCGCTCAACCTGCGTGACGACATCGACCTGGTCGTCTTCCGTGAGAATACAGAAGGGCTATATGCCGGGGTCGAGTTTCACCCCGTGCCCGACGGGGTACGTGACGCCCTCGCGGCTCATCCCAAAATGCGACGTTTCGAGAACGTGGCCAACGCGGACATCGCCATTTCCACTCGCATCTTCACCCGCAACGGATGCCAGACCATCCTCCGTGATGCGTTTGACTACGCCACAAAACACGGATACAAGACCGTCACCGTGGTGGAGAAGCCGAACGTGATTCGGGAGACCTCAGGCCTGATGATCCGCGAGGCACGCGCGAT
>Ga0114922_10004496_pt1 | contig 12920 bp, 9 predicted proteins | sample AartaG_FD_100975 | JGI IMG/M metagenome (GOLD analysis project Ga0114922, IMG submission 100975) | Deep subsurface microbial communities from Aarhus Bay to uncover new lineages of life (NeLLi) - Aarhus_00045 metaG | ecosystem: Environmental > Aquatic > Marine > Oceanic > Sediment | place: Aarhus... | reverse complement strand
TGCCGCCTGCTGCGTGCCTCGCCGCTGCGAAGCCCGGAGGAGAACCGTCCGGTGATAGGCACTCGTAAGTGGGTCATCCCTGGGCTGACATGCCTCTACGTGGTGTTTCTGGCGGTTGCCAGCTTTCTGCCTTCAGGAGCCAGAGTCCTGAGGGGCTGGGACCGGTCCATCCGCCCGGAGATCCAGAACGCCTTGCACGTGCCAGCCTACGCGGTGCTGGTGATCATCGCGTCGCGCTGCCTGCTGGGCAGCCCCCGCATCCGATGGGCCACGATCTTGGTGGCATTGGCCTGCTGTGCGTACGGGGCACTGCTGGAGGCTCTGCAAGCCCTTATTCCGGGACGAACCGGCTCGATTCTGGACGCCCTGCTGAATGTGGTCGGTGTTGGCGTTGGCCTAGCCGTTATCGTGGCGGCCCGCCTCGCACGGAGCCGGCTGGCAAACACAGCCGGGGGCCGACGCTTGGCGGCACCGGCTGAACCGCAGGAAACGCGATGATCGAAGGCCGAACCATCCTGTGCTTCGCCAGCGGCTACGACGCTCCGCCGACCAGCAAGCATCACGTGATGCACATCCTGGCCGAGCGGAACACCGTGCTGTGGGTGAACTACCACGCATCCCGAGCGCCCACGGCGACTTCCTCCGACGCGCTGCACATGGCCCGAAAGCTCGCCGAGGTATTCTCCGGCCTGCGGCGCCCAAGAAGGAACCTGTATGTCCTGACGCCGCTGGTCGTGCCTCTTCCGGCCAGCCCGTGGGCCCGCCGGCTTAACCGTGCGCTGTTGATCGGCCAAATCCGCCGCGCCCTGGACCGGCTCCGCAATGGCCCGCTCCAGATCTGGTCGTTCACGCCGGACGTGGCCTACGCCCTGGGCCACTTCGGCGAGGAGAAGGTCGTCTACTACTGCGTCGACGACCACGCGTCCTTCACCGGCTACGACCGCCAGCAGGTCCTCCGCGACGAGGAGACCCTCTGCCGCCGCGCCGACCTGGTCGTCACCACGTCGATGGCCCTCCAGCGGGCCAAGGCCCCGTGGAACCCCAACACGATCCTCGTCCCCCACGGGGTGGACTACGAGCATTTCTCGCGCGCCGTTCGCGAGGACCTGCCCTGCCCACCGGACATCGCGGCCATCCCGCACCCGCGGCTGGGCTTCTTCGGGCTCATCCGCGACTGGGTGGATCTGGACCTGCTGGCCGACGTCGCCCGCCGCCGCCCGGACTGGCACATCGTCATGATCGGCGACTCCGCCGTAGACCTGGCCCCCTACCGCAGCCTGACGAACATCCACTTCCTCGGCCGCCGGCCGTACGAGGACCTACCGGCCTATTGCCGCCAGTTCGATATCGGCCTGATCCCCTTCAAGATCAACGAGCTGACCAAGGCCGTCAATCCGATCAAGCTCAGAGAATACCTCGCCGCCGGCCTGCCCGTCGTCTCGACGCCACTGCCGGAGATGAAGCTCTATAGAAAGCTGATCCGGATTGCCGACGATGCCCCAACCTCCCAGTCCGCCATTGAGCATGTCCTCTCAGAGAGCCAGGAAGACACATTCGCCCGTGTCGAGGCAATGCGCCGCGAGACTTGGCCCCAGAAAGTCAACGCCATTTGCGAGGCACGGGGTAGCCTCAACCGGCCGAATGTCCGACCCGGGAAGGGGAAACGAGGATCCCAGACCCCGGCTGGCCAAGCATGCCAATGACCCAGGGGTCTGACCAATGAGGACGAAGAAAACGACGCAGGCCAAGCCACTGAAGGGCCTGTTCATCGGCGTGGACGGCGCGACCGATGACGTGATCGGCCCGATGATGGAACAGGGCCGCCTGCCCCACTTCACTGCGCTCCGGCGACAGGGGGCCTATGGCCGCCTGAAGAGCCAGCCGGGATACAGCAGCCCGGCCCTCTGGACCACCATCGAATCGGGCTACCGCCCCGAAGAGCACGGGATCCTGGGCTTCGGGACCGCGCTGCGAGGAAACCTGCGGAAGCCGAGGATTCACGAGCGCCTCCAGCGAGCGGGCTGGAAGGTAGGGCTTTGTAGGATGTTCTGCAACTGGCCGCCCGAGAGAAACGAGGTCTTCGTGATTCCATCCTTTGCGGACGTTACCGCCAAGGTACATCCCAAATGGGTAACGCCGCTCTGCCAAGCCAGGGATCTCTCCGGTCTCAGAGAGAAGGCCGGATTCCTCTGGCGCGTCGCGAATGCGAGACTTGGTAGCGACACGCTCCGCAAGCTGTTGGCGGCCGGCTTGGCCATGCGTCACGCCCACAAGATCGCCCACGAAGCCTACTACCTCGTGCAACGCGCACAGCACTGGTTGTACTGCCGCATCTTCTGCCGCTTGGTTCGCGACCTCCATCCGGACTACGCCGCGCTGCTCATCGGTATCGCCGACTCCGTAGGGCATCGTTACTGGCACTATCACCACGCGCTCACACATGGGGGCACTACCGGCCATATACAACGTCTCGGTGGAATCGTCGAGGCGGCCTATGCTGACATCGATGAAGCCATCGGGGAAGCGCTGGCACTGACGGACGCGGACACCATCGTGGTGATCGCTTCCGACCACGGCATGGAGTTGGTTGGTAGGGCCGGTGACAACCTGATCCCAACATCATCTGTACCGGACGTTCTGGACCTTCCCGGTCCGGTCGAAGGGTATTACCCCGGCCTGTACGCCTTCCTGGCTCCGGAGGAAGGCGGCCCCCCTTTGCATGAGCTTCTGAGCAAGCTAGCACAGACGCGCTTGGTCTCGACCGGCCAGCCGCTCTTTGATCCGTGTCGCCTGAGCGGGAACCGAGTCGTTTTCGGGATCTCACAGGAGGTCGCTTGGGATCCAGCAGCGAAGATAGAGAGTTGGGGGGGGAAACGCCTAGCTTTGAGTGCACTGGCACGTCGCGAGCCGCGCCGACCGGGAGATCACGGAAACGGACCCGATGGTATCTTACTCTTGAAGGGCCCCGGCATCAGGAAGGGGGCTCAGCTCCTTCGTGCCACTCAGTTCAACGTGGCGCCAACGGTGCTCGCCCTGCTGGGCATGCCGATCCCGGAGAACCTGCAGGAAGGCATCCTGGCAGATGCTCTGGTGCCTGGGGGCAGGGCAGGCCGGGTGCGCGCTGAGCAGGAGGAGCATGTCCCTTCTCGGGCAGTTCAGAGGCTGGATGCGTCAGAAAAAGCCGTTCTGGAACAGCGGCTTCGAGATCTCGGCTATATCGACTGACTGCCCAGCATTGGCGGAGACCAGATCCAGGTACGGGACGCTCCGGCCGCAACGAGCCAAACGTGAAGCAAGTCGAACGAGACAATCCGGGTGGTCCAAAGCAGGCAGAGAAGCCGAGTACAGCCCGTGTCCACGCCCGGAACCTCGCCGCCAACTGGGGCGCGCATGGCGCCAACCTGGTGGTGATGTTCTTCCTCTCGCCGTTCATCGTCCACACGTTGGGGAAGACGGGGTACGGCATCTGGAGCCTCCTGATGGTCCTCACGGGCTACATGGGGATCCTCGACCTGGGCGTCCGCGCGAGCACCGGCCGCCACATCATGCTCTACCTGGGCAAGGGAGACCACAAGAAGGTCGACGAGACCATCCGCACGGGCCTGGGCGTCTACACGGCCGTGGGCGGCCTGATCCTGCTGGTCGGCCTGCTTCTCGGTTGGGTCTTTCCGCAGGCGTTCCAGTCAGTACCCAAGGTGTACTACTGGCAGGTGCAGGTCCTCCTGCCGATCCTTGCGGTGAACGTCTGGATCTCGGCCCTGCGGACGGTGCTGTCCAGCGTCCTGGCCGCCCACGACCGCTTCGACCTCGCCCGGGCCAGCGACCTGGTCATGCTGGCCGTCCGCACCGGTGGGACGGTCCTGGCCTTGTCCCACGGCTACGGTCTGCTGGGCCTGACCGTCGCCGTCGTCGGCTGCAACCTGGTCGGCCTGTTGGCCAACCTCCTGCTGGCACGGCGCGTGCACGAAGGCCTGCGGCTCTGGCCGCTGATTCTCCGCCGGCAGCGCCTCCGCGAGCTGATGGGCTACGGCCTGGCGGCGTTCATCACGGCGATCTCCCTCAGGATCATCGGCCAGACGGATCTCTTGATCGTCGGAGCGTTGATCGGCGTGAAGGCCACCACGGTCTACGCCGTTGGTGCCATGCTTCTCTACTACTCCGACACCCTCCTCGGCCAGATCCCTATGACACTTTTTCCGTCCATTCAGCGAAGCATCGCTCGGGGGGAAATGGGCCCGGCTCGGTGGCTGCTCTTTCGCCAGATTCGGCTTGCGATGGTTCTCGGACTGCCGCTCCTCCTCGGTTTCATCTTGTTCGGGCAGCATTTCATCCGGCTTTGGATGCTCGGGCCCGAATTCCCTGAGGAATCGGTCCTCTTGGCTTCCCAAGTCATGGTCGTCCTGGCGGCCTCGAAGATCCCGATCCTCTTCCGATCGGGAGCTACCTCCCTGCTCGTCGCAATGGGACACATCCGCTTCACGGCGGCCCTGACCCTGACCCAGGCATTTGTGAACCTGGGATTCTCCCTGTTCTTCGTACTGGTCCTCCGCTGGGGGCTGGTAGGAGTCGCAGCCGGGACGCTGGTCGCCCGGCTAATGACAAGCACGGCCATCCTCCCCTGGTACCTCTGCCGCAAGGCAAATCTGAGCTTCTCGCGCTTTGCCCTACAGATCGGTGGGCGCGGGGCCCTAGCCGGCGGCGCCTTCGCGGCGGCCTGCCTCCTCATGCGGCGTGTCGTCCCTGGGGAATCCTGGACGATCTTCTGGGTCCAGGTGTGCTTGGCCCTGATCTGCTACGTGCCAATCGCCACAATCATCCTGGTCCCCGAGAGTGATAGGCGACGCATTGTCGGGAAGCTGCTCCTCTGGCGGCATCGCCCTGGCCGCCCCCCGCTCAAACCGTTCCCTCCTAGTGGGCATTCCTATCAGGACAGGTCCACGGAGACCCTTTCGTGAAGGCAGGCTAACCATGGTAAGGGCAGTGCTTGACTTCGTCCGTCGGTTCCCAGCTAGGGCCCGCGCCATCGTGCGGATGGTCAACGACCCAGCCCTGTCCCAGACCTACTATCCCGATGAGGAAGTCAAAGGTCGCGGTCGCGCCCTGCTGCACAAGCTCTGGTGGCTGCTCACCCGTGAAGGCATAGCCCCGATGTAGGGGCTTGCGAACCCGATGGAACTGCATCCTCTCCAAATTGACGCGTGGCCGAAGCTGGCCTGGGTGGCCCAGTTGACTCCGGGGACGGATCACGTGGATGTGTGCCACGGTCCGATGGTCGAGGTAACAGAGGACTGGTGCGTGGAGGCGGTCTGGGCAGGGCCTTTCGAGGACGGGGACTTCGACACCACGGATCTTGTCTTCGGCACGGGAATCAGGCGCCGCCATGGCGAGGTCGTCTTCGTGAGTTCAGGGGCAACGACAGACCGGCTCTGGCACTGCAAACGTGGAAGTGTGTGCTACGTCTCGAACTCCCTGCCGGCACTGATGTCCGCGGCGGATGTGTCTCTGCTCGATGACCATTACTACTGGTGGGACATCCGCACGATTTGCAGGGGGCTGGAGCATTACTCCCGCAGCATTCCGACGGCCTCGGGTGAAGTTGGCGTTGTCTACTTCGACAACTTGTCTTACGACGGCTCCACCTTGCGCGCGGTGAAGAAGCTTGACACGGCTCCCCGCTTCTCCTGCTACGACGACTACTACGCCTTCCTCCGGGAGACCGCTGCGAAGCTCGCCGCTAACGCGGCTTCACCGGCCAGGCGCCACCCAGTTCGCCCGCTCACCAGTTTGTCCAGCGGCTACGACGCCTCCGCCACAGCCGTGATCGCCCGGTACGCGGGATGCCGAGAGGCCGTCACCCTACGCCAGTCAAGCAGCGTCTGGCGCGGCTCAGACTCCGGCGAGGATCTTGCTCGGTATCTCGGGCTGGACTGCAAGGCATACAACCGCACGGCGCGGCACTACCCGCACGAGGCGGCATTCTGGGCGGTCGCAGGACGCGAATCGCTAGTCAACTGGAGCCAGTTCGAGTATCCCCAACCGCTATGCCTCTTCTTCAGCGGGTGTCGCGGTGACCTGGTGTGGGATTGCGGGGCCGAGAAGATCCCCAACCCGTTCTCGGTGCCCAGCGTCACCGACATGGGAATGACAGAGTTCAGGCTTATCCGCGGCGTCTTCCACTGCCCCGTGCCGTTCTGGGGCATACGCCACGTGGCGGAATTGCGGGCCATCTCCGCTTCCGATGAGATGCAGGCATGGTCCGTCGGGGGACGCTACAATCGTCCGATCGCCCGTCGCATCGTGGAAGACGCAGGCGTACCGAGGGAGGCGTTCGCCGTACGGAAAAGGAACACGTCGCTGGCGTCATACTTCCACTGGCCCTACTCGCCCGACGCCGTTGCGTCTTTCCGGCGCTACCTCAGACAACGCGGCCTGTGCGCGCCGCCGATGTGGCTGGCCCGCATTCTCAAGGGCATATCAACCGCCGACTTGCTTTTTGCTAAGAATGTCACGAGCAAGCTCGGTCTGCGCGGCGATGTTGGGCTCCGGCGTCTGCTCGAGCCGAAGGCCAGCCACCTGCCTTTCCAGTGGGCAAACTCAGAACTGAAACGTATGTACCCCGCGCCTCCAGGCGGCAAGCGAGCCAAAGGCGGGGGTGTTGCCCACCGAGAGGCGGCTCTGCACCCATACGAGGCCGAGCCCTGTCAAGGAAGGATCAAGTGACCCTCACATGTCAGCTTGTCCCGGCCTGGCCCAAGCTGGCCTGGGTTGCCGTGCTCGAACATGGCACGGCCCGTGTCCTTCTACGCCACGGCTCGCACGTCGAACTCGGTGACGGTTCGTGCGTAGAGGGGGTATGGGCGGGTGCCTTCGAGGACGGCGGCTTTGACCGATCGGACCTGTTCTTCGGCTCGGGCATCCGCTGCCGGGGTAACCGGGTCGTATTTGCCTCGACAAGCACGATGCTGGACAGGCTGTGGCATTGTCGACGTGGGCGGCGCATCTACGTAGCCAATTCCCTCCCCGCCCTCCTTGCATGCGCCGAGATCTCGCTCCTGGATGATTACCAGCACTATGCTGCGGACATTGCTACGCTCACAAAGGGCCTGCACGACTACAAACGAACGATCCCTGGCAGGCCGTCCAATATATCGCTGACCTATTACCGGAACCTCGAGTACGACGGGCGAAACCTCAGCGAAGTCGCCAAGCCGGACACCACGCCGACCTTTGCGTGCTATGCTGACTACCATGCGTTCCTAGTCGAAGTAGCGAACCGTCTCGGTGCGAATCTGCGTTCGCCGTCGCGCAAGCACCGGATCGCACCGCTTGCGACCGTCTCCAGCGGTTACGACTCCGGTGCAGCCGCCGCGATCGCGAGGGAAGCCGGCTGCACCCAGACCGTCTCCATCACCAATGCTTCAAGCTTGCTCCCGCGGAGCGATTCCGGTCAGGATGTGGCACATGGCCTGGGCATGGCATGCCGTGTGTACAGGCAAACGCCCGAGGCCTATCGCCGCGAGGAGACGATCTGGTCTGCCGCCGGTGACCCGGCTGGCCTGAACCTGACCGTCTTTGGCTACCCCGAGCCCCTGTGTCTCCTTCTCACGGGCTACCGGGGCGATACGGCTTGGGACAGCTACGTCATGGACGACTGCGCCCCCCTCTCTGCGCCCACGATCGCCGGTCTGAGTCTGTGCGAGTTCCGGTTGTTTCGGGGCCTGTTCCACTGCCCCGTCCCGTGCTGGGGCGCTCTCCACGTTCAACAGATCCAGACCGTCAGTCTTATGCCGGAAATGGCGCCTTGGCGCCTAAACGGCGACTACGATCGCCCGATCCCGCGGAGAATCCTTGAGGAAGCAGGTGTGCCGAGGAAGGCCTTCGGGCTTCGCAAGAAGGCCACCTTCGCGCCGCGTTCGTTCTTCTGGCCGTTCACGACACGCTGTGCGCAGAGCTTTCGGGACTACCTCCGAGAGCGTGGATACTCTGTGCCGCCTCCGCAAGCGATCACAGTGTTGCGCAAAGCCGCCCACCTCGCGATGCTCGTCTACTCGAACACGCCAAGGAAGCTGCGCCCGAAGTTCGCGGATCCCAGAACACTGCTGGCGATCAGAGCGCAGTCCCTGCTATTCCAATGGGCCAACCACGAACTCAAGAAAGGCTACGAGGCCCCGCTGGCGCCGATTGTGACAGAGAACCAGACGACAGGAGCCAGGAGTTGATAACGCCGAAACGACCACACACTCTTGCAGCCGTGCGAGCGTGTGCGTCGCCGCGTCCGCCAGGACGCTGTAGACAGCAGTTGGCCATCGCTCGCCGAGCTTCGGGAGCGGGTCCCGCGAAGTGGACGGCGGACAGGAGGCGATCACAGTGCCCATGAACAGCGAGAACTCTCAGACGTCGGTCGACGTATGCCCGCTGGGGTTCGTGGCTGTTCTGTCTCCCAATGCCGACAGCGCGGCCGAGGATATGCTCAGACGAATTCTGCCGGATCTTGTTGACGGTCCCTATCAGCAACGATCGCTGCCGGGGATGGCCATGGCGGCCAGAGATGACAACCTCTCAATCAGCCTGACATCCGATGGCCAGCGTGACGTGGTCCTTCTGGGCCACTTGGTGTCAGAATGCGTCGGACCCGAGCACGCGGTCTCCTGGGCGGTCTCGGCCATAATTGAGGGCCGCTACCAGCAACTGAGCAAGTGCCAGGGAGTCTTTGTGCTCCTCGTCCTGGACTGGACCACGCGAACCATTGCCGTGGCGGGCGACCTCCTGGGCACCAAACCGCTCTATGTTGCCGTCCGAGAGGGCGTGACGATCCTGAGCGACCGTGCCGAAGCCGCCGTCCGACTCGGCGGCGCGGAGGTGGACCCGCTAGGCCTGGCCGGCTGGTATCACTTCTGCGCGCCGCTCGTCAACCGAACCTTGTTCGACTCTGTCGAGCGACTTCCGCCGGCAACGGTGGTACACTTCGACGGCCGCACGAAACGAGAGGAGCGATTCTGGGTCCCGCCGATCGCCGAGGAACCTATCTCGCCGGAAGACCTGATGGACGGGTTCTGCGAGGAGTTCTCCCAGAGCCTTTCGCGTCTGCTGGCACCCTACGATTCAGCGACCAGCCTCCTCAGCGGTGGGTTCGACAGTCGTCTGGCTCTGCTCACGGCGCTCGCTGAGAACAGGTGGAAGCTCAACGCCATCACCACTCCGTACTCCGATGCCGAGAAGCAGGTGGTGCGCCAGTTGGCCTCGCTAACGGGGATCGACTGCGAGGAGGTCCATATCAAGCACGATTTCTGGGACGAATTCGACCAAATGTGGTTCGTACATCCCGACGGCTTCCCGACCATCAAGACGATGTCGTATCTCTGCATCGCCCGGTCTGGAAGCGCCGGCCCGTTCATCGACGGCTCGATCAGCGCGGTAGCCATTCGCTGCCACTCGGGGAACCCCAAGGATGGCCCCCCGGCCAACGAGGCGGCCGCGCGAGCGTTCGTCTGGAAGGTCCACGCCCATGAATTGCCTTACATGTACTTTCGTCCCGAAGCAGCCCACCATCTCGAGCACCTCGGGCGCCAGGCCGCCGACGAACAGAGCGATGCGATCGGGTGGAATTCCAAGTTCTGTCTGCTATGGGACATGTACGGTGACGAGCGGCGCCTGACCTCCCTCAACTTCCTCCAGTTCGCCCACCGGGCCTGCTCGGTGCAGCCGTTCTACGACAGGTCCTTGATCGAGCGGCATCTGCGGCACCCCCAAGCGATGTCTTCGCAGGAGTTCTACCGGGCGCTGCTCAAGCGGAGGTTCCCCGGCCCCGGCGCGTTGCCCCACGCCGACGAGACGAGCAAGGGACCCAACACAGGTTACCTCTTCAGCCGCACGCTGTGGCGTGAGATACCGGCAGTGGCCGCCTTTGTCCATCGCCACCGAGATTCCCTGAACAGCCGATGGATCCTGCCCCGGCTCGGGTCCTATGCGCTCGGCTGGCGACGGCACATGTATGTCGTTCTTGCCTTGACACGTCTGCTTCGTCTGGAGCAGGAACTGAGTCGGTATGGCCTCGACTTGGACTTCGGCAGCATTTTCGCGCGAGGACAGGCATGAGAATCCCGCGAGTCAGCCCACCGCAGATAGGAGCGATGGACTGCAACGGCGGCATGCCCTTGCCCTGGGACACGGCTCCCGGGCACGTGCGTGCCGGATACGGCCTCGTCATGGTTCTGCCGAACGACAACCTATCCTCCCGCGACGCGCCTTCCAGCCAGCAGCGAGGGAGCCTGCGAGTTATGATCGCACCAGCTTCCTCCCCGGCCTGCGCAGCGGTCCGCGGAGGCTTGCCAACCGGCGGCCGGTGTCGGAGATCGTCTTCGTGCCGCTCGGCTGAGGGACCTCGATGGGGCCGAACTCCTGCTTGAACTTCCGCAGCCCCGTCTCGCCTTCCTTCGAGCCGCCCAGGCTGAGGACGGTGGCCCCCATCTCCTGGAACGTCTCCATCGCCACCCAGATGAGCTGCACCGGGCCGTACTTCCTGTTCGAATCGTCGGTCGATCCGCTCACCATCCCGTACGCCCTGCGGTTGAACAGGCCGACGATGTCGCCATTGACCGGCTGGCCGTCCAGATAAGTGATCAGCAGGCGAATGGTCCCGCTGGCCAGGAGCTCCGCGCTGGCCCGCCTTCGCTTCTCGTCCATGACGATCTGCCTCTCGCCGCGGCGTTTCATGGCGAGGTTATGTAACTCGATGACGAGCTCGAAGGCCTCCAGGCTGTCTTCCAAGCACGTTTGCAGGCCGTGCTGCTCGGCCTTTCGGAGTTGCCTGCGGCGGTTGCTTCCCATGCGGCGCAGGAGTTCCTCACGGTCCACGGTCAGGTCGAAGTAATGCTCCCAGCGGGGGACCCTTGCGTAGCCCAGGGCGGTCAAGACGGGAAGGCTGTGGGGGGAGTCATAGGAGGCCGTGCGGACCACCCAGACGCCTCGCCGCTTCAGTTCGCCCTCCAGGGCCTCCAGCACGGCCTGCCCGCTCTCGGCGTCACCGCCGGCGCTCAGGGGCAGCGAAGGCAAGGAGACCTCCTTGCAGTACCTCGAGAACGGCCAGAGGCTGGACGTACTGATCGTCCCAGCCGCGAGGCCCACCACGTCCCCAGCGGCGTTCCGGGCCTTGGCAAACAGCGGCTCAGCCTCAAGAAGACGTGCGGAGTAGCGCGTGTGGGCGTGGCAGTGGAAAACGCCTCCGCCCAGCTTCGAGGCCAGCCGGTCCCATTCCGCGGCGTCCACTTCCGTTGCGACGCTAAGAGAGGCCACATCCATGTTGCGATTCCCTGCACGATGTCCCGACGACACCCCCCGGCCGTCAGGACAGCCTCGGCGGGCCGAGCGAACTCAGCGTTACTTCCGCGGCGGTCCGTCTCGGCCTGAGAGTCGCTTCGCGGTCACCACCTTGAGGGCCGAGCGGCACGTGACCAGCGCCGCACCGAAGCGGGAGATGACCTTCCCTCCCGCCGGCGCAGCAATACGTTCAGCGGCGAACTTCTCCTTGAACTCGTTCAACCCGACCTCGGCCTTCGCCCCACTGAATCTGCCCCCGAATCCGTTCCGTACTCCGATGAGCCATCGCCTGGAGGCCCCTCGCGCGGCTGAAGGCCACCCCCTGCGACCCGCCGCTTCCCACGGAAGCGCGAGCGAATCCCAGCCAGTCGGGCGCCAAAGGGCGAGATGGCCTTGTACCCGGCCGGCTGGCTGGTCTCGATGGCGCCGAAGTGTTGCTTGAACTTCCGCAGGCTCTCCTCGTTCTCCTTGGCGCCGCCAAGGCTCATCTGCGCGACGCCCTGCTCCTTGAACAGCCGCATCGAGACCCAGAACAGGTGCGCGGCGCTGGCTCTTCGGTTGCCCTCGTCGGTCGAGCCGCCCTCCAGTCCGTACGCCAGGCCGTTGAACAAACCGTAGAGGCACGCTCCGACGGGCTCGTCGTCCAGGTAGCTGACCACCACGCGCACCCGGCCGCTGGCCATTAGCTCGCGCCCGGCCGCCGAGACCGACTCGTCCACGCGCGAGAGTCGCCCCCCCCGCCGCTCCATCGAAACGTTGTGGATGCGGCGCACCAGGTCCACCGCGTCCGGGTCGCTCGTCTCCCGCGTGACGATCCCGTGCCTCTCCGCCTTGCGTACGTCCTTCCTCCGCGTGCGCGAGAAGTCCGCAAAGAGGTCGTCGAGGCTCCGCGTCAGGTCGAAGTGGTACTCGTGCCTGCCGGTCAGCACATAGTCCTGACGGGGAAGGAGCCTGTCGCTGTTCGGGGAGTGGTACGAGGCAACGTCTACCCGGTAGACCCCCCGCCGGCGTAGATGCCTCTCGACTGCGTCGAGGACCTCAGCCTCCGTCTGCGGGTCCCCCCCCGCCACTGGGGTCGCCGGCAGAGCCGCCAAGCCGCAGAACCGCGAGAAAGGCCACATCCTCGACCGAGCCACCGTCCCGGCGGCGATGCCGACACACCGGTCGGCCTCGTCGAACACCTTCGCGAAAAGGGGCTCGGCCCGAACGATTCGCGCTTGGTAGACCACGCTGGCATGACAGTGAAAGAAGCCCCCGCCCAGCGCGGCGGCCAGCCCGTCCCAGTCCGCCTGGTCCACCTTGCTGTCGCACTTCAGCGTTCTGACGCCCATGGATCCCGATCTCCCAGCTTCACGCCGTCAGGCCTGCGATCGCCCAGGCGGTGCACCATTCCGCGGCCCTGCCGAGACTGCCCGAACCTGGACAACAGCCTGCGCCACGGCCGGTTCGGGGCGGGGCCTGGCGGCTCGCCCGACAGTGGAAACTAGCACCAAATGTTTTCTGGCGTCAAAGGGGATGCCAACTTGCTTCCTGAAATGTCTGCCTCCGCATCGGCGAACGTCACTCGCAGACGCCGGTTGCCCAGCCAAGGGATGCGATGTACG
>Ga0114922_10004495_pt1 | contig 12920 bp, 15 predicted proteins | sample AartaG_FD_100975 | JGI IMG/M metagenome (GOLD analysis project Ga0114922, IMG submission 100975) | Deep subsurface microbial communities from Aarhus Bay to uncover new lineages of life (NeLLi) - Aarhus_00045 metaG | ecosystem: Environmental > Aquatic > Marine > Oceanic > Sediment | place... | reverse complement strand
CAATCAGCGCTTCACGCTGCAAGTCGGCGAATTCGGCTTCGGTGCCAGAGATGTCAGCCTGACCGGCCTCATCCATACGGCGTTTGAGGTTACTCAGTTTCGTTAGATAATCTCTACCTCCGGGATACCGGTCGCCGAATGTAGTTATAAGGTCTTCTATAGCTGCTTGTAGCGCGACCCCTCTCTCCTTGGGGGGAATAGACCTTCTACCCGCTGCCGGTTCAGCAAGCATCGCCGCGGCCAGCAAAAAAACCATCAGAGCAGTAACGTGAATCTGTCGAATGTTAGCTTTTCCTCCAACAAACATTACTTTGGCGAAACCTCATTACTGCCCGGGACTGGAGTCGAACCAGCACGAGCCAAAGCTCACTAGCCCCTCAAGCTAGCGCGTCTGCCTATTCCGCCACCCGGGCCTTTCAATTGATTATTGATTCCGTCAAACAACGCCGGATTTCCGCTACGCTACAATATTGATTGCTGACTGTCAATTATCAATTCTGACACCAGCTCAGCTACAGTCCCTTGATTATCCGCTTTTAAGTTCCCCGTAGACCCCGTAAAATCCTAAACGCCAGTGCCGGAGTAATCATTCAGCTAAATCTACAGTACCAGCGAAAAAAAATACATTTTTTGACAATTTTTTCCTCATTTTCTTACAAATCCCCAAAAACAGAACCTCTGATACGCATATTGAGGCCAAAGAATATTAGGATTATCTTAATACTTTCCAATTATATCTTGACTTTTCTGCTGTATGTGCTAATATTTATAATTATGGATAAGAAACTACTATCAACATCCTGTCCTTCTTGTGGCCTGCCGATGCAGACCGCCGCGATGGCTTGCGCAGCCTGCGGGGTCAAAATTGAAGGCAATTTCAGCCAGACTTTTTTCGATAGACTCACCACAGAAGACCAAGAATTCTTAGAGCAGTATCTTTTGGCTGGATTCAGCATCAAGACGTTAGAGCAGAGAAGCTCACTCGGGTATGCGGCAATACGGTCCAGATTAGATAAGTTGATAGCGAACTACAAGGCAGTGAAGAAAATGGATGCTCAGAAAAGGGCCGTTCTGGAGCAGTTGAGAACGGACGAAATTAGTGTCGCTGAGGCAAAAGAGAAACTTGAAAAACTTTCAGGAGATTAAAAAATGGAAAACGTATCAAATGTATCATCAGAGGAGGAACTGTTACAACTTCGCAATGAAGGCAAAATAAGTGAAACTGAATATGAGGAACTTCGTGAGACGCTGCGTAAAACCGCAAAGCTCGATGTTGGGCAAGAGATTCAAGGTGAACCTGAGTCAGGTCAAACCTCCGGCCTGGCAGTTGCATCTCTGGTCTTTTCGCTGGTTGGTCCGATTGGCTCCATCCCTGCTATAGTTTGCGGGCACATAGCTCTGCGGAAAATACGAAAGGAAGTCGCAGTTAAAGGCCGTGGGCTGGCCCTGGCGGGATTGATAATCGGATACGCCGTTCTTGGCCTTTCCATAGCCATTACTGCTCCTTTTTTAATGTTCATATCGGCAAGAGTTGATTCACAACATATACCGGCGGGAGTCAAAGTAACCGAACTGCAACGATTTCCTCTTGACAGTACAGAGTACGTAATAACTCAATCGGGTGTGAGAATCGACAAGCAAATTTCAAGCGATGGCAACGGGTCTCTGCGAATTGAAGCAACGGAACCCACGACGATACGCTTATTTGAAACCGGCGACATAAATATCGAGAACGCACGGTTGATTTATCGTGCGCGGCTGCGAACAGAAGATGTAGAAGGTCAAGTCTATTTGGAGATGTGGTGTCATATAGCCGACCTGGGAGATTTTTTCTCAAGGGGGCTTATGACACCTCTGACTGGCACAACAGATTGGACAACAGAAGAAACCCCGTTTTTATTGGAAAAGGGGCAGAATCCTGACAACATAAAACTCAATCTGGTTATAAACGGCAAGGGTACGGTTTGGATTGATGATATTCGGCTGTTGAAAGGACCACTCAAATAATAAAGACGAGACGTTACTTGCCTCTTTCGTTGTTCCAGAGCAGGACTTGCAGACGCTGGCAGAAGGCAAAGCCGGTGCGTTTGCATAAATCAGCTACCATTGGGGATTTGGCTAAAAGTTCATCTCTTGTAGCTGCCTGCGGCATCAGCATTACCTTTTCTGTATCGACATTCCCTATTTCCTCTATTGTCTGCTGTATTTCCGGCAAATCGGCTTCTGAATCGACGACAAATTTTAGCTGGTATTCATAATTATCAATCAATTCGCGCAAGACGGCTACATCTAATCTTGAGTCTTCGTGAGATTCGGCCAGCTTTGGGTCAGTTGGAGTGGAATTACTCAACTTCGGGCTGATACTCATCAAATCACAGGGCAGAGCCGGTATGAATGCTATGCCTGCCGTTTCAATAGTTATATGCTTTTCAGACGCTTTTAGCTTTTCTACTAATTCCGGCAAATCCGGATTTACCATCGGCTCACCGCCGGTTATTACGACGGATTTAGAGGGCCATTCTTGAACGGCCTGTATGATTTTATCGATACTGTAGTCCCGCCCTGCCATTTCGTCCCACGCATATTTTGTGTCGCACCACCGGCAGCGCAGTGGACAGCCTGCAAGACGGATGAACACGCTGGGGGCCCCTGCCAAAAAACCCTCGCCCTGCAAAGAATAAAAAATTTCGTTGATGCGCATTTCCCGTTTTCCAGCAACGTGGATTCCCGCCTTCGCGGGAATGACAAACTATTCTACGTACTTTATCGGGTCTTTCATGCCTGCTTCGGCAAAGCCCTTTAATCTTAATCTGCAGGAGTCGCATCGGCCGCAGCTTCTGCCCTGCTCATCCGGGTCGTAACAACTATGTGTCAGGGCATAATCGACGCCGAGCCTGATGCCAGCAAGGACAATCTGGGCCTTTGTCATATCAATAATCGGCGTATGGATGCGGTATCGGCCCCTGCCCTGGACGGCTGCTGCGGTTGCGAGGTTAGCGGTTTTCTCAAAAGCAGCTATAAATTCAGCCCGGCAGTCGGGATAGCCGCTGTAGTCGGTGGTGTTGACACCAATGAAAATATCGAAAGCCCCCAGAGTCTCGGCCCAGGCAAGTGCGTAACTCAAAAATATTGTGTTGCGGGCGGGTACATAAGTTGGTGGGATTTGACTTGATTTACCTAACTCTGTTCTATCCTTCGGTACTTCAATGGTTGAATCAGTCAAGGCCGAGCCGCCGAATTGGGCTAAATCAATATCGATTATGCGATGCTCGGCCACCGATAAAGAATGAGCTACTTTCTTTGCCGCCTCAATTTCTCGCTGATGCCGTTGGCCATAACTGAAAGTCAAAGCATAGCACTGAAAACCTTCACTTCGGGCAATCGCCAGGATTGTAGCTGAATCAATTCCGCCGCTCAATAAAACTACCGCATTTTTGTCCGTCACAAATCAGTCCCTGTAAAAAGTTTTCCTGAACGAATTCGCAAGATGCGTCGTATCAGCCGACGATGAAGCAATGCTTATTTAGTCCAACTACTCAGAAAGTATTTCGATGCCGTTAATCTCGGGATTCTGTATGTTGCTAATGAATCCGATAACCAGCTCTCCATTGCTTACGGTCAGGCTTTTGATTGTTTTGACCACAGGCTTTTGGAATCCGCCGGCTTCTTTATATGGGTCGAAATCCTCAAGAACTGTTTTTTCGTTGATTGTAATCGAGAAAACTCTCTGGCCGTCGCCGGTTATTCCATCGTATGTCTCGGCAAAGTGTAGTCGGACTGTATATTTACCGTTGGGCACTTTGAACTTGTATGCCGACATGCTGTAGCGTTCGGTCTCATATATCCTCGGTGCATCGGTACCGGTAATACCAAGAACGCCCCGGTCGACAGTCATGCCGTCAACAACACCCCACGCTTTGCCTTCTTCCATATCCTCATCGAGCAGCCACAGGTTGCCGGCCTTGTCGGTGTAGGGCTCGGTGGCTGCACAATTTACGCGCAGAACGAATTTCGGCACCTTAGACTGTTCGGTCATCGCGCAGCCCGAAAACACCAAAAGAGCCATTGCGACCATACAACTTACTATAGCCAATCTTTTACTCATGGTATCCATTCCTTTCCAAGTAAATTGAGAAATGCACTGCTTACACAACATTAGAACTATCCAATTCCGGCCGGATGAATCGTCAGGCATTATGTTCAGCAGTATATCCTACTGAGCTTGCAAAGACAACGATTTTTGGGAACGTTTATCTTGTACCCCGGATCTTTATTGCTATTGCGGCCAGGGATAGGCATTTGAACCGGCTTCTTTGTCGATAGGCCCCTTTGGTAACGTCTTTTGCCATTTCAGCAGCTTTTCAGAAAGTCTTTTGACAATTTCAGGATGTTGGCCGGCAACGTTATCAAGCTCTGTCGGGTCTCCGGGGATATCATACAACTCAATGCGACTGCGATCAGGATTCATCAGCAGTTTCCACTTTCCATCACGAATGGCCAACATCGGGCACTTATGGGCCATATCGCCAACGACTCGGAATCGCCACTCCCACATCAAAGGTTTTGTTCGCTCCTTTAGTTTTCCAAGCAGTGTGGCTGACATATCTTCGCCATCAGGTTTTAGGTCTCCGGGTAGTTTAGCGCCAGCCAAACTGCAGACAGTCGGGAGCCAATCGACACCTGCGAGAATGCTCGTGTTATCCACCTTGCCGGCAGGGGTATGGCCGGACCAGCGAACGATAAAGGGCATACGTATCCCGCCTTCGTATATACTTCGTTTTCTTCCGCGGAATGGGCCTGTATCGCCAATACCGCTATGGACGGCATTCCCAATATCAAAATCTTCAGGGCCGTTGTCGCTGGAAAAAGCGATAACAGTATTATCAGCCAAACCCAGCTCGTCAATCTTTTTAACCAGCCGACCGATTTGTTGGTCAAGGTCAGTGACCGAGGCATAGTATATCTGTTTTGCTCCCTTGTAAGGCACGCCTCGGGGTGCATATCGCTGGTATGGTTTCATCTGCTCATCGGTGGGATGGAGCGTAGCGTGCGGCACGAGGGTCCATACGTTTACGTAGAACGGTTTTTTGCGATTGCTTTCGATAAACAGAATGGTTTTGTCGACGATTTTGGCTGTGGACCTGGCACGGAAATATGGGTCACCTGTGCCCTCAAGCTGAGGGCCGTTGGAGTTCAGGGTGCAATGGTCATCTATACCATACTCACCCGGTGTGGGAGCACCTTTGCCGGAACCCAGGTGCCATTTACCAAAATGACCGGTGACGTAGCCGGCTTTCTTCAGAAGCCTGGTCACTGTATGTACTTTAGGTTCGAGCCAGTTGGGCATTGCTCTCGCCTCGTTTTGCTTGTGTGTTGCGAAATGGCCGTGGACACCGTGACGTGCAGGGAAGTGGCTGGTCATAATTGCCGCCCGTGATGGTGAACAAACCGAACCATTAACGTAAAACTGCGTGAATAGGATTCCATTTTTAGCGAGATTATCCAGATTTGGTGTTTTGATCTGGCGATTGCCGTAACAACCAAGATCACCCCAGCCTAAGTCATCGGCGAAAATAAAGACAAAATTGGGTTTTTTGCGTATTCCTATCGTTGTTGCACTAAAGGCACAAGATGGTAAAGTTACAAAAAAAGCTGCTGAAGCGCCGAAAGCAGTCAGGAATTGCCGCCTGTTCATAACTGTTGTGTCGGATTCCATATGATATCCTCCATTTTCTCTGCTGGTTTCCTTAATGGTCAAGATTTTAGTTAAAAAGCTGTCAGCGGCATTCTACCGATTTGGTCTGTTCCTGTCAAAAAGCAATGAACCGCATTTTCTCGAAAATCCTGTTGAACAGCTTTTTAATTTCTATGATTGATTATTTCTTGTGTTATCTTAGAATCTGGATTATAATTATATAAAAGGATTTGTAAGAGAGGCCAGGCAATGACCGAACGGGTAAACTTGGAATTGTTTGACAATCCGCATCCTGAGCGAGACTATCGTATAACTATCAGGTGTCCTGAATTTACCAGTGTTTGTCCGCGAACAGGCCAGCCGGATTTTGGCGAGGTCATCATCGAATACTGCCCCGACAAATTATGTGTCGAGCTAAAGAGCCTGAAGTTCTATATGCAAAGCTACCGCAATAAGGGCATCTTTTACGAAGCTCTGACAAATGACATATTGAATGACTTATCGAATGCCTGTAAGCCGCGGTGGATGAAGGTTACCTCTCAATTCAGACCTCGCGGTGGAATGACCACCGACGTAGTAGCGGAATATAAACCGGTCAAATAACCAGGGATTTCGTCAAAGGTGACAAAATGGCGATAGTATTTTATTGTGAACACTGCGGCAAAAAAGTGGAAGCGCCGGACAGTGCCGGCGGTAAGCGGTCCAAGTGTCCCGCATGCCATAACAAACTGTATATTCCCAGCCTGGTTTCAGACGAAGAGCTTAAACTCGCTCCAGTAAATGGAGATGACGAAGCAAAGCAAAAACAGTTGATGGACGAAACATACCATCTCACACAAGAAATACTGCTTGAGCGGGACGCTCCAGACGGCCCACCCGGGAATGCCAAGCCGGCATTCGAGATAAGCGAAAAGGAGTTAACGAAAAACATAATTCTGTACCTGAGACAAATGGCTAACGGAGAACTTGACGAAGCCATAAGAACCGCCGATTCGATAGCTCCTTACAGCCGCCAGGCAGTTGACATCCTCGACAGAATAGCAGTCAGTGAAATACCTGAGCCGGAGTTGGCAGATGTTCCTCAGCAGGTGCTTTCGGGCCTGATAAGAAACCTCCGCACTCGAATAAGCTAACTCGGTTTGAACATACTATTGGAAAGAAACACCTCCATTACATAACTTTTTGTAAGATGTAGCGTTACGTCTCGTTTAATTTTAACCCCTTTTTGCATGTCACTATTTTGACACCAAATTGCACGAATCTCGGCCATCTTTTCAGCTTGATTCACACCCCCATGTTTACGATACAATGAATATTATGAAAAAGGATTGGGTTTACAAAAGAAAAGGCATAAAAGGCTGGTGGGTTGGCTGGTATGAAAGTGGTAAACGAAAAGCCAAGGCTGTACCTACTAAGGCTCTGGCTGAACATTATTGCCAGTTAAAGTATAGCCAACTCAACTCTGATGTATTTACAGGGATTGTGACTATAGGTTGGACGCAGATGGTCGGAGAATACAGAGAAGCCAAAAAAGTGCAGGGAGTCACGGAAGCTACGCTTTATGAAATTGCTCTTACACTACGGCACTTTGAACGATTGATAGGAAAATGCACTTCAAAACAGATTGCACAAAAAAGCATTGATAAGTTCATTCTCCAAAGAGGCAGCGAAATAAAACGGACAACGCTTAACAAAGACATCAGGAATCTGAGAACATTTATTAACTGGTGCAGGAAAAAACGTTATGTGAGCAGTGGAATCGAAATCAGGGAATTGAAGGAAGATGAGCGGCCAGTAAAATCGCTGAACGATGCTCAGGTTAAAAAGTTGATGTCAGTAGCTGAGCCTTATCGGTCAATTAAGATGAGAATTTTATTGGCTTTAGGTACAGGTCTTAGGCGTGGTGATATTGAATCATTAAAAATTAGCGACATCGGTTTCGCGAACAACTATATTTCTACGGCGAGCAAGAAGACCAGAAAAAGTATGGGATCACGTTCCGTGTCAGTTCCAGTAATGACAGAGCTTTCAAGATATGTTTCTGAGTTAGATCCAGGACAATAAGAATTGTTTAACGACAGTTTCAGCCACAAGCGATGGAAGAAGATTTGTGAAGGTGCTGGGCTGACAGATTTGAAATTCCATGATTTGCGTAAGACCTTTGGTTCTATGCTTGCTCAGAACGGTATATCCACTGCTGTTACACAGAAACTATTGGAACATTCTTCGCCAAATCTGACAAACAAAGTGTATACAAATGTTGATCCTGTCTTGCGACATGCTGTAGAGCAAATACCAGTTGGTGATTGGCTATAATCCGAGCTTTGCGAGTTGGGCCCGTCTTCTCTGCAATATCCGGCGTGAGATATTGTGTTGGGCTTCAAGATTAACCATGTTTGGAACCAAAAGATCGGCCCATTTCGGTTCAAAGAATATAAACACTGCGGCGTGTTGTGGTTGAGAGCGTGGACGAATAGTCTTTTGGGCAAAGCTGACAAAGGTTCAGAAATCTTACGAAATATGAAGTTTTTTGTTTATGCTAATGGGCATTTCCACCCCGCATTTTTTTCAGAACAGGCTTTTATCGTTAACGTTACAATCGCTGCGGTATCTTCCTATTCTACCCTGTGAGTCCAAAGCGGCGGATTCCGGAATGCAATTCTCGTAGAAGCTAATATAACCATTCAGAAAAAAAACTTCAAGTTGAAATTTTGTAATCAACATCTACCCTGTGACAAACGCCTATGTAATAACAATCGTGGAACGTGGAAGATTGTCTGGTTAGATGCCCGATGTGCAAATTCCGCATCGTTTGCGCTTCCGGATCTTTTTGAACCACTGCTTGGGGGTATTGAAATGTGCCGGTGGTGCTGCCTGCTGATTCGCCGAGGGGCAGTGAAAGAATGTCCTTCGCTGCGTCCTCGGTATTTTTGTTGGTGAAGGATAATTTCTATGCACCGTGACCATACTGTCTTTGTTCGGGCAATTAAGGACAAGAGAAAAGTCAAATTGGTCTTTCTAAGTGATGCTGGCGGCAACAAGGCAGAAAAACTGTACGGCCCCCTTTTATATAGTCCGCCCATCGCAGGAGATGAAACAGGAGACCAGTCAGACTGCTATTACTTTTGGGATTCTGAGAGCCGAAGCGGCAAACGATTTTTAGGATTTTCATCAAACAAGATAGTCAGTATGGAGCTGACGGAACAGTCCTTTGACCCCGCAGAGTTTATTACCACGGGAGTTGATTAGTTGAATGTAAGAAGAAAACAACAAAGATGAAGAAGCATCAGAAAATGGAGACGGTAATGCTCAGAGCAAAAGACATTATGACCTCAGATATAATCAGCGTAAGAAAAGACACGCCAATATATGATGCCGTTAAGCTTATGTTGAAACATAGTATATCGGGTATGCCCGTGGTGGAAGATGATATGACTTTGGTTGGTATTCTTTCAGAAAAAGATGTAATAATCCTGGTGTACGGAAAAGAAGAAGATGAGAATAAAACAGTTAATGATTTTATGACACAACCCGCCGTTCACTTTGACGAGAACGAAAGTTTGCTTGATATCTGTGACCTTTTGAGGAGGAACATTTTTAGAAGAGTCCCGATCACATCAAAAGAAAAACTGATTGGGATTATCAGTATAAAAGATATCCTTGAATACATTCTCGCACTAAGGCGTGAAATCGCCGGCACGGGCTAATTTGTCCTTCGCCTCCTGTTTTTTATTTAGCCGGTAAGAAGGCTCCCAGCCTCACAATTAGTCTCTGGTTACTATTCACCATTTCTGCCTCACTCTTGCCAATAGATACTCTATTTTGTATAATTCCCCCAACTTTCAATTAACAGCGTTTTTGCAGGAAAGCTCAAAATGCCTCCGTTGAGTGTAAAAAAGAGCAGTGCGCCGAGCAATATCGACCGTGCAGCAGAAATCTTCTCCAAATACGAGGATTTTATTCTTGCGGTTATTCGTTACCAGGTCGGCAATAATGCCCAGGCAGATGACCTGTTCCAGGATTTCTTCCTTTCTCTTGCCTCAAGGCCTATACCCCCAGGCATACAGAATATCAAAAGCTACCTCTATAGAGCTATAACCAATGATATTGTTGACACCGCTCGTCGGGCGGAGAAGTACAAAACTCTAATGCATAAATATTTCGAATGTATTGATTATTCCATCAACAAAAACACTCCGGAAAACGCCTTAATTGAGAAAGAAGAACTTGATAAAACGCTCGCACTTATTAAGGGGCGGTTACCACACAGCGAAGCTCGGGCGGTTACTTTGCGATTTGGAGATAATTTTAGTATCAAAGAAATTGCAAAGAAAATGCATGTAAATAGTAGAACCGCCAGCAGTTATATCTCCGTAGGGTTAAGTAAGGTTCGTCATTTTTTTAACAGTAAAAAAAGGTAATTAGAATGATTGCTCGCAACCCCAATTTGTTATGCAAACAGGCTGAACCGTATTATTATGACTTTCTCTGTGATGACAGCCGTGGACTCATTCCAGAGTCTGTTGTTAATCACATTGAGCAGTGCCAAAACTGCCGGGAACAGATAAACAAACTTAAAGCAGCTTTATCACAAGCCGATGCTATTGAATCTGAGCAAGGACAGGTTCGCTCTGCTGTTACAGCCATGCTGAAACTTCACTTTGACTACGTTGGCAAGCCCGTAACTTGTAATGTCGTAAAGCCTTTTCTTCCTTGTTTGTTAGATCCGGCCTTAGAGATTAGAATACCAACGCCGATAATAACACATCTGCACAATTGTCAACAGTGTTCTGAAGATTTAGATATGATTCGATGTCTAAACCTTAATCGAAAACAATTATGCCGGTTAAGCCAGCTATTTGCAGACGAGCGTGGCAAGTCTAACGTCAGTTGCTGGCAAGCCCACGATGCTGTCGTGGGGGTCTTGTCAATGGTTTTTCGCGAAACCAACCAAGAGGTTTTGAAACACATCTGCACGTGTCCTCATTGTCGGAAGTTGTTGTATGAGTACAGGGAAGCGGCTCGTAGAGAATTTCTGCGTGAGAAAAGAGAGCAAAAATTCCCATGCGAGGAAGTTTCAGCAAGTGATATCTTTGATTACGTCGTGCCATACGGGATTGACCCGGCGAATGACCAATATGCAAAGTTCCGTAAATCGCTTACCTCACACGTGATCACTTGCCCAACATGCCTGGCTAAAATGCAGCAACTGCACAAAACCATTTATAATATTGCCGAAAGGGCCGAATCTGATGTCGTTACAGTATACTACATAGATGAATCCGCTAAGACTGAAGCACGCAGCGAATCTGACGATATTTATACTGGTTTTCCAGTAAGGGTAGAAGCAGCAAATCGTGAAGATAAGGTCAATACCGGGCCGTCAGCTTCGGCCATTGCTTTTGGTGCTGTCTTGAAACAGAAAGTCTCAGCAATGAAGCTAAAATCCCTGGCCAAAGCTGCCGTTGCAGCTGCGGCGGTTATATTGATAGCGGTCGCTTTATTTTTGAGTACACAGACTGCCAAAGCGGTTAGTATCGATCAGATTTACGAGGCTCTTGAGCGAATTAGGAATGTTTATCTCGCCGCGTTTGATGTAGAAAAAACGAAGCCGACTCAAGAAATGTGGGTGTCTCAAGCATTAAACATTATGATACTAAAAAGTGAGACACAATGTGTTTTGTGGGATATCAAGAACAAATCTGAAAAATCAAGAGATTTGGATACAGACTCAATTACAATGACAGAACTGGACAATGATGCTCTTGTGAAAATTGAGAAAACGATGAAAGCGCCGTGGGGTCTATTGCCGTTTGATAATATATCCAAAATTCCTCCAGGTGCCAAATGGCAGCAGGTGCCTGACAAAAACATCGGGAATATTGTCCCCGATACGGAAGTATATGACTTAATATGGATTCCTGAGAAGAAGCTCAGTGACTCCGCAGCCCGTAGAAAATGGCGCGGTTATGTAGACAGCAAGACAAGACTGCCAAAAAGAGTTGAGTGGTGGTTGAAACTGGCTGAAGAAGAAGAGTATAAGCTCGTAACTATAACAACGGTTTCTTATCCTACCGTAGCTGAAGTCCAGGCTGCTGTTAGAGATGTGGGATTTTAGTCAGCTCTGCTTTATCTCGGTAGCCAAAGTGGGGAACGATTACTGTACTCGCCGTTGATTTCTTCTACCAGCAAATCATCTGCCTTAACGCGGCTTACGTGGCCATCCACAAATCCTACGTTGACACTTTTATTCAGGTGGCGCCCGCCTATGGCATCTGCCTCGTGGTCGGGAAATGGAATTCTTGTTTTATTTATTCGCAGGCCCGGGACATAAAAAGAACCTTCTCTTCTTGTATTTTCAAAAGGCCGAACAGATGCATTTGTGGCACCCTTCCAGCTTATAAGGCTGTATCCACTGTCGGTTATGAGCAATGTTTCAGCGGGACGCCGAATCTGATATAAGGCCAATGGGATTCCAACAAATTCACCACTTATCATTCCTGGAGCATCCTTGCATATTGCCCGGTTCACCCCATAATTTCCACAGAGGATGTTTGCTTTACGGCCAGGGTCATTTATGCATCTGGACGGACACCAAACGATGGTCCCTTTATCAAACTCTTCTCCCATAATGTTCGCCAAGAAGTGAAACCACCACCAGCCTGTCTTATCATGTGAAGCATTTCCCACATAACCGTCTGGAGGTGCAATAAGAAAATAGGTTATATCATCGAATCCCTGGGGAAAGGTCTCGTTTTCCTGGCCGTACGCGGTCAGGGCCAAGGACAACTGCTTGAGATTTGAACTGCACACCACGGCTCTGGTTTGTTCTCTTGCTGTGTGTGATATTGGTATGAGGATACCCATGAGCACCGCGATAACCGCGATGACGACAAGTAACTCGACAAGTGTGAAACCACCACGTCTCATATATGCATTATTTTACCAAGACTTACGTGGAAATAAAGGCAAGAATTCAAGGTTGTGTTATTTGGATTTGTGCTATACCTGAAAGAGCTTGTTTTGGGGTTTTTTAGGCGATAAATAGATGGTCTATGAGAAATCGGTGCCCCCAAAAAATTGAAAAAAAGTGCTATTTTTATCAACAATGATGCCAGCGTCAAAAGTGTTTTTTGTCAAAAAAATATCATAACTCATTGTTAATTCTTGTACTTATGTTGATTTTTGGGTTGACATGCGTATAGACTTGAATATAATGTAAGCT
>Ga0114922_10004494_pt1 | contig 12924 bp, 7 predicted proteins | sample AartaG_FD_100975 | JGI IMG/M metagenome (GOLD analysis project Ga0114922, IMG submission 100975) | Deep subsurface microbial communities from Aarhus Bay to uncover new lineages of life (NeLLi) - Aarhus_00045 metaG | ecosystem: Environmental > Aquatic > Marine > Oceanic > Sediment | place: Aarhus... | reverse complement strand
CCCCGGTCGCTCGCTGTGGAATTCCCGTTCGGTCACTCTCTCGGCGAACCGGGCAATGTAGAGCAACAAATGCGGGTCATCCGCCAAGCCCTGGATGTCCTTGAAACAGCGCAGAACCCGGGCACGATTATCCACTCCGATGAACGCTGGCCGCATCCCACCGATCAGGCGATCAAAGCCTGGCAACCAGAAGAACCATCGCCGGTCATCGCCTCGTTAACTCCTTCATTTAAAGAAATGCTGAGAAAACGCCGTAAGATACGGGAATGACTATCTCCGCGCAAGGGGTCATCTGTGCGAATTCCAACCTGTCCTAAGGGCGCCGGTAATCTGCACCATAGGTTTAAACACCGCAGCACTTGCAGCATCCAGCTAGCATCTTTAGATTTATCGTCGATGTTGTTCTGACAAAGCTTATATCTTGAATTTTCGTGGATGATCCATAAAACTTTGCGGAGAGATGGAATGCGTAACGTTATCAGGTTACTAACCGGGCTAATCCCATTGGGTCTACTCGCCGGTTGTTCAGCTTCCAGCTCTGAACCCCTCACACTCGAACCGCCCTCAACCTATCCAATCCTCATCAGCGAGGTGATGGCTGGAAAACAGGGCAACAACAATTATGAATTCATCGAGTTATATAACCCCGGCGATAACCTGATCGATCTTCAAGGCTGGTCACTCTGCTATCGCCTTGCAACGAGCGAGGATGATTTACCGGTCTACTCCTGGAATAGCCGCTCACTTATCCCACCGCATGGGCACTACCTGCTCGTCCGGGCTGGCGAAGACCTTGGCCTCCCTGCAGATGCTTACTTCACACAGGGTCTGAACACCTCTGGAGGGGGCCTCACGCTGCGCAATGCCTCCGGTTCCCCCGAAGACAGCCTGGGTTGGGGGACGGCGCCCGATGGGTTTCTCGAAGGTGCGGTCGCGCCCAAGATTCAGAACAATTATTCACTCGAAAGAAAACCCGGCGGCGAGGCGGGAAACACATCGGATACAGACAACAACGAGGCTGATTTTTTCGCGCAATCTTCCCCCTCACCTCAAAACATAGGCAGTGCAGCAACCCCCTCTCTCTACAATCCTTTCCAAATCGAATTATCCGTGCCGGATTCTCTCAAGCCCGGTGAGCGTTTCCCGCTCGTCGTGACGCTTCGAAATATCTCCGCTAAATCGATCGTTAATCTCATCATCGAGCTCCCCATTCCCTCCGAATTTACAGTTGTCGACTCTCCCGCTGCCGTCACGGTGGGTGAAACGATCGCAACCTGGAAGGTTTCCGAGCTTCTTCCATGGAGAGAAGAGACGGTCCAGTTCACCCTGGAAGTCCCATGGACATACTTCACGACCGCATTTCGAAATTACTACGCTCACACTTCCGATGATGGCACCTACGCTTTCGGTGAACCCTATTGGATCTCTGTATCCACAGGAAGCATTCCGATCGGGGTTGCTCGCTCGCTCATCGGGTCCGTGGCGACGATCGAGGGCATCGCCACGATGTACACAGGCGGGTACTACGCCGGTGGAGGAAACGTTAAGTTCTACCTCGAAGACGACAGCGGGGGGGTACAGGTCTACGTCCCGACGGGTGAAGGCAGCCTCGATGTCCCCATCGGCGCAACTGTACAAGCGCGTGGGGTTATGGAACTCTATCGCGGCGCCGTTGAACTCATTCCTGGCACTCCCGAGGATGTTGAGGTTATCGCCTTCGGTGAAGCCTCTGAAGCAGCTCCTGTTTCGCTGCAGCTGGCTGCGCACGACAACGAAGATCTTCCTGGTAGATTGGTCGAAGTGGAAGGCACCGCCAGTCGGATCGAAGAGTTTTCCTACAGTTTTGAGATCGACCTCGTAGACGACGAAGGTAGTTTATTAACACTCTATGTCGACAAACTTACGGAGATCACGACCGCTCCTCTGGATGAAGGCAGCCTCTATCAAGCCACAGGGATACTGGAAGTGCGCGATGGGATCATGCAGTTAAATCCCCGCCATCAGGATGACCTTGTGGAATTATTCCCGCCTCTGATGCAAATCTCCATAGACGCTCCCAATACGATGGTATCGGGCGAGGTTATCACCATCACAATTAATGCCTCAAACCACACGCCGGAACCAGTTAAAGACCTGCAGATCTTGGCGTCTCACAACCTGGAGGGGACACGCTTTATCGAAGCGCTTGACGATGGCGAAGTATCCGCTGACATCATTCAATGGCTCATCCCTGAGCTCCCAGGAAATGGTGGAACAACCAGCGTGAGCTATCGGGTGCAGGCACAAGCTTTTAATGGCGCTGTCCTCATCGACGGGTACAGAGCTCAAGCGCCATCCTCCGTTGAAATCGCGGTCGGTGAACCTAAACGAATCTTCTTGGGAAGCTACGTTCCCATTTGGGCGCTTCAGGGTCCGGGTGATCGATCACCCTACAAGCTAGAAAGTGTGACAACTACGGGTGCCGTCATCGGGATCTTCCCTGACCTGGGTGGATTTTGGATTCAAAACACAACCCCGGATCAGGACCCTGGAACTTCCGAAGGTCTCTTCATCTCCACAGGCGAACTCTCCGTGCCGGTCTCCTACGGGGATCGAGTTGAGGTTCGAGGAAAAATACGTGAGGTCTCGGCACAGACGCAGCTCGAGATCTTCTCGGCGGATGATGTTGCAGTCCTTAGCTCAGGAACAACACTGCCTACAGCTTTCCCTCTGAACCCACCGACATCTGAAGATGAATCCGCACGTTATTTCGAGGCGCTGGAAGGCATGCTCGTATCCGTTGATGAACCTGCCGTTGTTGTCGGTCCGACTACCCGCTTCGGTGAATATGCAACTGTACTTGCGAAGCACGGGACATACCGCGTCAGGCGCGGTGAACCGAACGGGATGCTTATCATGGTCGACGACGGTTCCAACGAAGAGCACTTGGACTCGTCGACCCTTCCCTTCACCGTGTCAACAGGCGATCAGATCACTGGTCTAGAGGGACCGCTCGCTTTCACCTACGGCCAGTATAAAATTGAACCGAATCATCCCCCTGAGATCGTATCTGCACCCTACGAAACCGGATCCGTTCCCTCTGCTGAATCCCCAAAATTCAGCCTGATGACGTGGAACGTCGAGAATCTCTTCGACATCCAATATCCACACCCGTCCAGTCCACCTCGTCCCAGGAAAGCGAAGTATGACCTCGACCTTACGAAAGTGGCGAACACGCTGCTTGCGGCCGGAGAGCCCACCATCGTGGGCTTACAGGAGGTTGAAAACTTCGCTATCATGGAGGATCTGGCCGCTCATGAACTGCTCTTGCCCCTCGATTATCAGCCTGTCCTGCTCGAAGGGACCGACAGTCGTGGGATCGATGTGGCTTACCTTGTGCGCGGCGATCGTGCTCAGATCCTGGATGTGCAGCAATTCGTTGCGCCGGAAGGGTTAACGAGCCGGCCACCGCTCCTCATCAAAGTCCGGTTGGACATGGGGAATGATGATCTGGTTCTCTACATCCTCAACAACCACTTCACGTCACTCGCCGGTGGGGAGGTAGCAACAGAGCCGCGCAGGGCAGCCCAGGCCGCCTGGAACCTTGAAATCATCAACCGCCTGCGCGCCGCTGACGCGGATGCACACTGCGTCGTAATGGGCGATCTGAACTCCTTCTACGACTCACTGCCGATTTACACCCTGCGCGAGTCTGGATTAAGGCATGTTTTTGAGCTCTTACCCGGGGAAGAACGCTATACGTACATCTATCAAGGAGTTGCACAGACACTCGATCACATCCTGGTTTCACCCTCAGTATGGGCAGCGCTGGAGGAAGTGCATATCCTGCACACCAACGCTGATTTTGCGATGCCGGATCCCGAGGATGATTCCCCCATCCATAAGTCGGATCATGATCCAGTGATTGTCATTATTGACGGCGCGCGTTTTAAGTAATCTCGAGGGAGAGTTATATAGCTAGTGGAAAGCGCGTGAAACGCAAGTGGATTTCTTTTATTTGGGATTCAGACATCTTTAAGCCGGTCACGCGCATCGAGCGCCTGACCGAAGACCATTCCCAGAAAAGCCAGGATGATAACAGCGGCGAAGCCCGCAATGTCCACCCACACGCCTTGAAAGAGATACGGCAGCACGAGCAGGATTACTAGGCCCGCCAACAGTCCGATGACCGCCCCCCTAATGATCTTAGGGAGGTCCGTCCAAATTTTCGTGATAGAAAAAGTTTCAAGGCTATCGCGGTGTTTTTTGGCAACGCTTCTCTGAATCTTCCTATCCTTGATTTTGGGATCGCGAAGTTGGATCTGTCGATCCCTAATCCTGCGTAGGCGCTCCTGCTCATTCTGATTGCTCATATCTGCCTCCGCGTTTCAATCGTACTTACCAAACATCAACTACCAGGGCTCCCATTTCTCATTCCCTTTAAGATTGTAGTCAGAAGCACCCTCAGAGCAAACGATCTCGAGTGAGTCGACTGGAACCGCTGCGCGATGGGGTACATATGCTGATTGGATATCAGTGTATCAGTCGCGCCTGATCCTTGATTGCCCCTCGGTCTTCCAGAGGGATGTTCGTTTCAGGTCGATGGTCTGTAGGTGCGTCGATTTTTGTCAGCCTTACTGCACAAATCTTGTAATCCGGTATCTTTGCTCTCGAATCTACACGATCGAGGGTGAGCACGTTCGCCGCAGCTTCGGCGAAGTGGAAGGGGATAAAGATGACACCTTTGGGGGATCGTCCGGTGACTATAACCCTCAACTGGATCGCGCCTCGGCGTGATGCAACTTCGACCCAATCGCCGGTTTGAAGCCCCATCGTCTCTGCATCTTCAGGGTGGATCTCGACGGTGGCTTCCGGCCAGATTTCATCGAGCGCAGAATTCCTGCTCATCGCGCCGCCATGCCAGTGATACAGGACTCTGCCAGTCGAGAGAATATAGGGATATCTCTCATCCGGCATTTCGCTCTTAGTGCCTAAAGACAACGGCCAAAACTTACCCCGTCCTCTCGGGAAGGATTCGCTGAACAGGAAGGGTGTACCAGGATGATTTTCTGCCGGGCACGGCCAGTGAACCCCGCCCTCACGCTCCAACCTATCGTACGTAATCCCCCGGAATTCAGGAGTTAGATCTCTCATCTCTTCCCATATCTCGGAAGGATTCTCATATTCCCATCCCGCGCTCGCAGCGATACCCAAGCGCGTTTCCATCCGCTGCGCTAGATCGCATAGGATCGACCAATCCGTTCGACTCTCGCCGATAGGGTTAATGGATGCACGGATCCTCTGCACCCTGCGGTCTGAGTTTGTAAAGGTCCCATCTTTCTCCGCAAAGGAGCAGGAGGGTAGAATCACATCCGCCATCCTGGTTGTGGTGTTGGGAAAAATGTCCTGACAGACGATAAAATCTAATTGTTCAATTGCGTTCCGTGCGTGGTTCAAATTGGGTTCCGACATGAGCGGATCTTCACCCATGATATAGAAAGCGCGAATCTCCCCGGAAAGCGCCCCATCGACGAGTTCGGTGACTGTCATACCTGGGGTTGTGCTCAGCGTTTCCCGATTCCACGCTCGGGCAAAACGTGCGCTGATCTCAGGATCATCGACACGCTGATACGCTGTAAAGACATTAGGCAAGCCTCCGCTATCGGAGCAACCTTGAACATTGTTTTGACCACGAAGTGGATTCAGACCGGTGCCTGAACGACCCAGATGACCACACATCAAAGCCAGATTTGTCACCGCGAGCGTATTATCGGTTCCATGCGTGCTTTGGCTGATCCCCATCCCCCAATACACCGCTGCAGTTCCGGCAGATGCATACATGCGCGCTGCTGTGCGGATATCCTCTGCGGGAACACCCGTAACCTCTTCCGCCCACTCCGGTGTGAATGACTCGAGTGAGGGGGCATACGCTGCAAATCCCTCCGTCCGTCCCTCAATAAACTCTTTGTCGTAGAGTTCTTCCTTGACGACAACATGCGCCATAGCTTGCCATAGCGCGACATCCGTTCCGGGCCGCTGCCGCAACCAGAGCGCTGCGAAGTCCGTCATTTCGATTTTACGCGGGTCGATCACGATAAGCTTCGCCCCGTTTTGGCGTACGGCTCGTTTAAGGAAATTGCTGATAACTGGATGGGTTTCCGTTGTATTTGAACCCGTGACGATGAAGGTGTCCAAGTGTTCCATTTCAGCGATCGAACTGCTCATGGCGCTCGAGCCGATGGCAAGCTGCAAGCCGGTCACACTACCTGCATGACAGAGCCGAGCGCAATGGTCGATGTTGTTCGTTCCCAGCACAGCGCGAACCCATTTCTGCATGATGTAGTTATCTTCATTGGTTGCTTTCGCACAAGCGAAGGTGGCGATGCTGTCTCCCCCAAACTGGTTAACGATCTCTGCAAGTCGGTTGGTAACGAGATCTAAGGCTTCCTCCCAACTTGCCTCCCGCCATATTGACTCGACGTTTCGTGGTTCATCCGTGTTTACACGCATTAGCGGTCGCTTGAGGCGAGCTGGATGCGTTGTGAAGTCCGTGCCAAACCGCCCCTTCACACACAACATGCCATAATTCGGCGCGGTATCGAAAGGGGCGCTGACCTTATAAATCGTGTCCGATTTGACATGAAGCGTAATCTGGCAACCCACTCCGCAGTACGGGCAAGTGCTTCTCACTTCGCGGTCGGCGGTGATCACGGCTAAGACCTTCCTCAAGAATCGCTCGTTGTTAAAAGTATAGCCGGGAGTAACTAATTCTGACAAGGTTTGTCCAGCTTTGGCGGCAAGGATCTAGCTTGTCGTGTACTTGCCTCCCTACTAGATTTGGAAACTATACATCTCGTAGTTTAAAAACTCGGACCGCGCGATGCGCGGCCCGAGTGCTACGTTAAGAGTAAGGGAAGTGCGAAATCACCCTTACATCTTCGATCGGAGATATCTTTACTCCAGGGTTTCGGCGTGCAGTTCGTCAACCTCCGCTTGCAATTCCGCCAGCAATCCCGGGATTTGATCCGCAGTGAAGCCCTCCTGAGCGATCTGAGCGATCGCATCCTGCAGAGCGTAGCGTACGGATTGGTAGGATTCGAAGCGCGGCTCAACTTTGCCGTACGGGATATAAGCGAGTGAATCCGCCCACTTGGTGTTGCTCTCCATGTAGTCGCCCAGGAAATCCAACGCCGACGCACGCGTCGGGTAATAGGCACTCGCCTCGATCCATTTCGCCTGGTTTTCAGGCTCCGTGAACCATTTCATGAAGAGCCAACTTGCCAACTGCTCCTCTGGTGTTGAGGAGACCATCGCGAAGGATGGACCGTAAATATCGACAACCGGTGTTCCATCTACCGTGGGCAGGGGTATCGGACCCCAAACGTCATCGTTGCCTGCATCCGCAAAGTCGTTTGTCTGGTAAGGCAGACCAGCGATGCTGCTGCCGAAGAACAAGCCCAGGCGAGCAGCAAACTCAGGATTCGGATATTTAGCTTCAGGAGTCCATGAACATCCTTCTGTGAGTAGATCGAGCCAGAAGGTGGTCGATTCAAGCATCTCCGGGGTGTCTACGCTATACCCAACTCCAGGGATCTCGATCTCACCACCGAAAGCCCAGACCCATCCTACAATCGTTGAGGCCTCCGGCTTGAAGAAGACGCCGCCTGTGCCATCATTGGCCGGGTCGTCATCGGCATTGTTCGCTGCGGCTGATGCGCAGGCCTGTTCTTTGAATTCAGAGGGTGTCGTCGGTGGGCTGTCGAAACCCAATTCCTGCGCCCAGGTGTAGTTGTAGAAGTAATACTGACCGGAGCGCTGGGCGGGGATTCCCAGTTGCTCGTCACCGACAGTGTCGGAAGCCCAGATCGCAGGATAAAAGTCGGCGAGCTCTTCCGCGGTGAACCCGAAACTTGGGTTTTCGACATACGGGGTCAGATCTTCGATGACATCACCGGCCGCATCCCAGGATAAGTACTGGTTGTTGTAGCCAACCACGACATCCGGCAGATCACCCGTGTTGATGGCGGCGTTCATGGCGGTGAACTGCTCGCTGTAGCCAGTCTGATTGATCGGCGTTACCGTAATGCCGTACTCATTGGTTGCGGAGAAATCAGCCGCCATGGCCTCGATGGCCTCGCCAACGCTCCGGGACCAGACGTGCCAGAACTCAACTTCGACACCTTCTAAATCCTCAGCGGTTACCCCAAGCGGTCCGGTTGGTACCGGTGGCTCGGTTGGTTCAGGCACTGCTGTCGGCGGTGGAACCTCCGTGGGTTCAGGCGGGGGTGCTTCCGTTGCTGCCGGCGCACATGCTGTCAGTACAGGTGTAATCGCCAGTAACGTCAGAAGCAGGATACCAAGTATTTTCTTAGACATCTTTCCTCCTCAGGTTGTGTTGGATAAAACCAATTCTGTTGCAGTAGCATTGAATTTTTCCACTGATCAGCTCTCTACTTAACGACACCTCCTTTTTGTGAAAGGTATGTAGTATCAATGGTTGATGGTTTCCCTCAGCCTTTCAAGCCTGTGCGGCTAATACTCTCGGTGAATTGCCTCTGGGTGAGGAAGTAAAGGATCAAGATCGGGATGATCGTAACCACAGCTCCAGCCATCTGGAAATTGAGCCATGAACCAGCTTCCGCATCCACAAAATAATAAAGACCAACGGCGATTGGGCGCCAATCGGGTGTTTTCGTCACGAGGAGAGGCCAGGCGAGCGCGTTCCAGGAACCGATGAAGGAAAGGACGGTTAGGACCAGGATTGGAGCTTTTGAAAGCGGCAGCACGACGCGCCAGAGGAATTGCCAATGGCTGGCGCCATCGATTTGGGCGGCGTCGAACAGGTCGTCGGGTATCTGAGCGAAGAACTGGCGTAATAGAAAAATGGCAAACACGCTGCCCATGAAGGGGATCGTCAATGCAGGCCAGTTATCGAACCATTTCAATGGTCCAATTCGTTCGAACCAAGTTATGCTGAGGAAGTTGGGGATCATCGTCACCATTCCCGGGATCATCATGCTGCTTAATAAAATACCGAAGATCAAATTTCTCCCCGGGAAGATAATGCGGGCGAAGGCGTAAGCCGCCAGTATGCTAAAGACCAATTCTCCGGCCAGTGTGATGAAGGTAATCTGCACAGAGTTTACAAGGAACTCGGAGAAATTACCCTCACTCCAGGCGAAGATGTAATTGATCAACCCTCCACGATAGACTGAGCCGCCAGCAACCCAATAGATCTCGGATTGGTCGGCATATTCGCGAGCCGTCATTTTCAGCTCGTGTACGCCCAGCGCGTCAGTCTCTTTGACAAAATCGGGGATTCCCTCGCTGAGGAGTTTATCCAATTCCCCCTCGGAATAGGTGAACCGCTCGATCAAGGGTTGTTTGGTGATCAATTGGCTGCTTAAAGCCTCGTTCCTCGTCATCAGCGAGGCTGACATCATCCACACAAAGGGAACGATAGATATGAAAGCCCCCAGTGAGAGTATAGCGTAGATAAACACTCGACCAAGACGTCGAGAGAAGAGATACCGTCGACCCGGGGTTTTTTCGGCACTGTTATCCATAAAACACTCGCGATCCCTGAACCTTGTTGTTCACATAGGTAAGCGCCAAGATGATGGCGAACAAAACGAAAGCCATCGCGGATGCGTGACCGAAACGGGTCTTGGTAAAGAATTCATCGAAGATGACGACGCTGAACGTATCCACCGTTCCAAGCGCCATGGGGTCTCTCAAAACATAGATGTGGTTAAACGCCTTGAATGTGCCTATCACTGCGATCAAGGAGAGGAAATAGGTCGTCGGAGAGAGCAAAGGCAGGGTTATGTGGCGAAAAATCTGCCAGCGGTTTGCCCCATCAATGGCTGCAGATTCATTGATCTCATTGGATATATTGCCCAACCCGGCAAGATAAATGACCGTGTCATAGCCAACGTAAGTCCAGATGGAGTAGATGATGATCACAACCAACGCCAGGCTTGGACCTCCAGCCCACGTCGGCAAATCAATGCCAAGGGTCCTACCAAGAATCGTGAATACTCCATTCGCTTCCATCAACCATTTCTGATGCTGTCCTCCAAAAAATGTGATGATGGCGTTGATTGGTGAAGAGGCGCGTGGTCCAAAGATCAGATTGAAGACTACTGCGCTTGCAACCGCAGGGGTAACGTACGGCAAGAAATACACCACACGGAAAAATTCCTTGCCGCGCACTTTCTGGAACAGTAGGTAAGCCAAGACCAAGGAAATACTTAATTGGAAGGGGACCGTACCTAAGGAGTAGAAAACGGTCACTTGCAGACCCTGCCATAGATCTTTATCCCCGGCTTCGATGACGGCTGGCACCTGCCCGATCAGCAGCCAGGCGCCAATAATCAAGAATAGCGCAGCGAGGCCGCGGAATAGAAAAACCCAATCAGACGTATGGGAAATAGCACTGGTCCACAATTTCCACGCTATACCCAGGAGGATAACACCAGCCGCGATACTGACGACTTGGACGCCGATGGGCGCTTCCGAGCCGGCTTCCCATGCGTCAGTGACGGCTTTTTGCATCTCGGTCCATGTAAACCAGGCGGTGATGATCGCCCCCGAGGCAGATGTCAGAGCCAAGGAAATCTGCGCGAGATAGAAATTCCTGCGCAGGGAGGCGATACGTCGCCAAAAGATAAATGTTAGCAACAACGCCAGCGTTAAAATCGTAATCCATTGCAGAAAAGCGGGCCAAACGCTCTCGGCGCGTAGCGCCTCCCCCATCAACTGCATGAATAATTCTCGAGTGCGTTCTAAACGTTTAACTTTGTCGGCAATCCCAAGCACTTCGGGTGCCAGAACCACAATATACCTTAGGAATAAGATAATAGATGCAGCATATAAGCTGCCCAGCAAGAGATGAATCCACGGTTGCTCAGCATGCTCCCGCGCCTTGTCTAGTACCTCGCGTGCGGCGCGTATCGTTAGATAAGCTAAGCCGACTGCCACACCAAAGAACAACACGTATGCCAGGGCATCGATGGCGCTTGCATAATTCTTAAGCCCAACAAATGGACCGTGCGTGATTTTCCACTTATGTAAACTGACATAGAGTGCAAAGCCAACAGGGAAAAGACCGAATGTGAAGATGAGCACCAAGGAGGGTAGGATCATTAAGTACCCGGTCAGGTACTCTCGCAACCGACGGCCGCGACGTCCGGAGAGTAATTTCTGCAACCCTGCGCTGGGGGGAGCTTCCCGCTGAGTTCGTTCGACCGAGCCTTCCGTATGCTGCAATGATCCTCCTCAGGGGCGTAATTACAATGTTGGGTAGAATTATAGGTCAATGTATAGTACTCGACCAGTGAATATCATCTATACTTATCTGCGAGATAAAGCCCATGCCTGATCTCACAAACGCACTCCTTCAGAAGCTTCGTGCCCATCGTTTGCCGGGAATCGACCTGGGGGAGGACGCACAGCATCCCGCATATGATGGCCTCTCCATCCTCAACATCCCGGGCAGTGTGTGTAAATGGTTCGATGCTCCGGATCTTCCCCACCCGGGTCTGGAAATCCCCGAACTGGATGAGCTTGCGCAGGGGGTTGAGCAAGTCGTGGCCGTCCTGGTGGATGCGGTCGCCCTGCACCGCTTTCTCCATTGGCTCAAGGATCGTGCAAAATTCCTTCAACCGCTGGTCGATGATGGCTTTCTCGGCGCGCTTACTTCTATCGTCCCCTCGACCACGAGCGCAGCAACGACCACATTATGGACCGGCCGCAGCCCTACCGAACACGGCATCCTGGGGTATGAGATCTTTCTAAAAGAGTATGGGCTGGTCGCGAATATGATCAACCACTCGCCGAGCGCATTTGCCGGCCGCCCAGGTCTTCTCTACTCGGCGGGTTTGGATCCAGAGAACTTCCTCCCTGTCACAACCCTAGGACCGCATCTGGCGCACGCGGGTGTCGAAGCGCACGCCTTCATCCATTACAGCATCAGTGGATCCGGCCTCTCGCGGATGCATTACCGCGATGTCCAACTTCATTCATTCGGCAGCATCGCGGATCTCTGGATCGGCGTGCGCAGGCTCGCCGATCAGCCAATGAGCAAGAAACGCTATATCTGGGTTTATTACGGCGGGGTAGATGGGCTTTCCCACCGCCATGGACCGGATTCTGAACAAGCGCAAGCGGACTTCGCCTCTTTCACATCTTCGATGATGGAGGACTTTGTGCGCCAGGTGAGTCCTGAGTTCGGTGCGAAGACCCTGCTCCTGCTCTTCGCCGACCACGGACAGATCACCACCCACAAGGACCCTCATTTCGAACTGCGCAATCACCCTGATCTCACCCAGCGGCTTCACATCCTCCCCACCGGGGAAAATCGCCTCGCATACCTTTACCTGCGTCCCAGCCAAAGCGAAGCCGTATCTGAATATATAAAGAAAACTTGGCCGAGGTCTTTTACGACCCTCCCCTCGGACCTCGCACTCAAAACCGGCTTGTTCGGTCCTGGCATCCCTGCCCCTTCCTCCCCCGACCGCCTCGGAGATCTCACCGTCCTCACCCACGGAGATTCCTACTTGTGGTGGGCGGAAAAGGAGAATCCACTCATCGGACGTCACGGCGGCCTATCAAGCGAGGAGATGCTCGTGCCTCTTCTGGCCGCCCGCCTGGGTTGAATTGCAGGTCCGCAGCCTTCTGGACTTCTAAACCCTGAATAAAAAACCACCCCCAATTCCTTGTTAATAAGGAGTTGGGGGTGTAAAAGATTCTCAACACTACGTCTCTATGGCGTTAGCCCACTTCCCAATTCTGGCAGCGGCAGCAGGAAGGGATTATCCGACGGGATCAGCATTACCTGGATGCCCGGCCCTAACTTTTGGATGTATTCAAACGTCAGCAAATCGGGGTTGCCCGGCAGGGCAGCGGCGATGAGATTGAGCGCCTCTGCCTCAGCTTCGGCCT
>Ga0114922_10004492_pt1 | contig 12928 bp, 16 predicted proteins | sample AartaG_FD_100975 | JGI IMG/M metagenome (GOLD analysis project Ga0114922, IMG submission 100975) | Deep subsurface microbial communities from Aarhus Bay to uncover new lineages of life (NeLLi) - Aarhus_00045 metaG | ecosystem: Environmental > Aquatic > Marine > Oceanic > Sediment | place... | reverse complement strand
TGGATGGCATAGAGAGGACTAAACTAAAAATTGTATAAATTTCCCGCCTTGGCGGGATAGAAATTCTAATACATTACATTTTTGCGCCTGTAGCTCAGTTGGATAGAGCAGCGGACTTCTAATGCAAAAGAAGGAAGTTGGCTAAGTAGTTAAAATTACAGCTAACTTCCTTTTTTTATTATCTTTTCTCCTTTTTTCTCCTATCACAGAACATCACAGAAAGTTCCCAAAATCACACTTTTAACCTCAAAAGTCCCATCAAATTTCACAACAGGGTTTTTATGAGGTTATTTGAATTTTTTTTGAAAATTGCATTTTTTCTCTTGACAAGTACTGTTGATAGGTTTAATCTACAGTAACAATATAATTAGCCAATTAACAAAGAGGTGCAAAAATGGTTTCAGCTGAAGAAATAATAAAAAAGCTTCAGAAAGAAGATATTCAGATTCTACGCCGGACATTTGATTACTACAAGCAACAGAAAATAATTTTCGAGGCGGGCTGGACCAGAGGCAAAGAAGGGGGACCTTTGGCATTATATGATATATCTACTCTGAACCGACTACGGGAGATATACAAGCTGAAGGGGAAAGGATTGCGTTTGGGTGCCATCAAAAAACATTTGATAGAAATGGATTACAATAAAGAGGTTGAAAGGATTCGGAATACCTTTTATGAGCAAGACGGACGGTTTTACAAGAAGGTAGAGGATAGTAAGCCTGGCGATGTATGCGAGATTGACGACATAGATGCGCAATTGGAAGCAATTAATCACGAGCTCAGGTCAGATAAAAAAATAAAGCAGGAATTTACAGAAGAGCATTTGGCCATGTTTTACAACAATCGAATATATTACCAAAATCTAATAAGGAATGGCAAATTTGATATGGGAAGAAATTTCCCCTTTTCTATGGCTTGCCTGTTCAAACTTTTCCTTATTTTGAACAGTGATGAAGAAAGACTTCTTGAAATTGATCAAGCAACTGAAAACTTTAGTCTCCCTAGGATTCCATTTTTTCAAGAATCTGATTTTTATACACGTGAGCAACTAGAGTGGGATCGCATGAATTTAAAAAAGGACATTTTCCTCTTTATTCACGAGTACGCTACCGCACTACTCGGGGGAAATCTTTATGAGCTTCAATTTTGGTATTCCTTTCGATATGAAGACCTGGAAACATTTTTTAGGGATTTGAAGCAGGGGCAGTGCTTTATTGCCCTCCCCTTCAATAGTGACAGAAATTTTGTCCTAAAAAAAGAAGATCAAGAAAACCAATCTATAGATTGTGAGGGCACAACTAATGTATAAAAAGAATATATGTCAGATATTTCCTGAGAGATGCCCTCATTGCAGGAAGACATTTGTTTCTCGCGATCATGAGGATCCTGGGAAGTTTGTTGTAAAAATCCGTTTTTTAACATTCCAGGCTAATGAAGATTTTGTTTTTGCAAAATGTAGACATTGCGGGCATATGATAAAAATACAATTTTTGAGACCAATTAATTATTAAAGATTTCCCAGGGTAAAGGCCGACGCAGGCAGGGGTAAAAACCGAGCAATGGCAGAGACCGGGATCACTTTTCAGTGATACTCGGTTTTTTTTATATGAGGTCAGTTTTGGAAGTTTTAAGTGAAGAAATTTGGAACACAAAGGAGGCTGGGGAATTCTTAAAGAGATCCCCTGCAGCTATTAGGAATTTGGTTTTACGGCGCCGGATCCCCTACCGAAAGTTAGCTGGTCGCTTGATCTTTCTGAGGAATGAGATCGAGGAGTGGATTCATGAGGCGCCAGGTTTGACATTTGAGGACCTGAAAAACGGTGATTGAGCAAAAAGGAAATATAGATCTTACTAGGCCTATCATGGATCCGCTTGCGTTGATTGTTGAGGGTAAAGGCCTTCTCAAACAGTTTGAATTTTTAGGCCTCGACTGCAAGAAGGTTGTTGAAATTCTCAACAACTACCATGGACTCAAACTTTGTGATTGTTTTCCCAAAAAGGCACGTGATCCTAACCTCAAAAATCACCACAAGAAGATCTATTTTGATAGAAGATACTCTGCCCCAGTAGTTATTGAGATCTGCAAAATAAGGGGTCTCACAGACAATCAAGGGTTAAACTCATTAAAAAATGAAAAGAAACTGATCACCTTTAACGGTCAGGAAATAGACTGTACAACATTGGTACAGTTACGAAAGGCCATGCGGAGACTGGGAATGAAAAAATATACCTATAATTCATTCAAAAGGAAGCTTTCATATTCCATGCGAAGGTTGAAGGCAGTTTTAAAAGATGAGCTAATTTCAGAGGAAGTTAAGCAAAGTTTGCAGCGGGATAGAGACAATCTTATGCGGATAAAAGAAGAGATTATTGATGGAAGAAATGAAGCAGGCAATAGACTATTCCATGGCGCTGAGTTAAACGCAAAACTCAAAGCAAAGAGTATTAGCCAAATGATCTCGTTCCAAATCTATCAGGTCTTTGAGTACCTGGATAAGTTTAGAGTCGACTGTAGCAAAATGGCCTTATTCCGGCTCATCTCCGAAATTTTAAACGTGATTAATTGGACACCCGAGTATACCCCGGAAAGAGTAAAAAGATGTTTTGACAACATTGTCAACACTCATACTCTTGAAGATCTAAAAAAGTTATCGATTTAAATTGTGAAATAATTTCAGGAATTTATCTCAGCTTAAAGCTGGATTTACGAAAATGAAATCTTAATTTTATTCTTGGTTTAAAAAAAATCAGCCTTAGAATGAAGTCAAGATTTTACAAAATTTTTAAATGGAGGTGCTCAATGTTCGCAAAAATTTTTTTAGACAAAGTTGAGCAGGCGCAAATCACCCAGAATGACTTAGCAAAAAGAGGTGGTTTTTCACGGACTCAATTTTCAGATTTAATAAATGGTCTCCATAGGCCCAAGATGAACGATGAAAGAATTATAAAAATCGGTGAATTCCTGGGCTTAAAACCAGATGAGTGTTTTCTTTTTGATCCATATCTTATGTGTTCGCTGCACATAAAGGATGTGTCCAACTCTAGAAGATATCCTAGCGGATTAGACCTACTGCCACGTTCGAGGGATAAAAAAAAGGGTGAGGCGAGAAGGCAAATCTTCACGCGGGATCCTGATTATCTCCTCTGCAGAGGCGCCGCGGTTGGCCTTTGCAATGACGGCCTGGTGCGTCATGTTTTGCCAGAAAATTACGAAAAGCGGAGCCAACGGTTCACAGGATTTATGCTAACAAACCAATACCCAAATAGGTCTGTCGTAGTTATAGAAGGGGCCTACATGCTTCAAGTTATAGGCCTAAAGGGTAATGACAAGGGAAAACCAGTTTACGCTGTCGGGCCGAATCAATTTTCAATGGATCAATCAAAAGGCCTCAAAATCGGCTATGTGGACTTTGTCCAGCCGGATCAAAGAAATCAGGCCAGTGTAGCCTTTCAATCTAGCAACCAATAATAGCTCTGATATTTTTATCAGACCTAAAATGAAAGGAGAATACTCATGAAATTTTTTAAAAACATAGGTAAGAAACAGGCGACAGTTGATGAGTTGGTAGCAGCCTTCATCGAGGTCGAAGAAGAGGAAGGGAAAACCCGCGAGGAGCTCAATAATGTACGTGGCAGGGTATTCGATCTCCATAAAGAGGCATTAGTGGGAAGTACAAATGAAACTGAGCTCAAGACAAGTGAAATGCAGGTAATAAACTTGCAATCAAAATTGGAGACCCTGGCAAAGCTTAAAGAAGAAACAAAAAATTTGATCGCTCAAAAGCTTAGAGAGAATGGCGCAAAAAGGAAAGAGGATATCTCAAAATCTCTGGAGGAGATAAAGGCAGCCAAGAAAGAGAATTTGCTTAATATTTTGACAGCGCAAGCGAGACTATCAATTCTGCAGTGGTATCAAGATGGCAGACCTATTCAGGCGCCCTCTCACCTAGAACCCGACGCTAGGGATCATTTCTACTTTCAGGTTGATGTCATCAAGAATGAGCTTGATTTTTCCCCTGATATTAAATCTTTAGACTCGCAAAAGACGGCCCTACTCACTGAAATGAATGGAATTGCCTCTCAGGTCGTAGATCCCGAACTTGTCGAAGAGTTAATCAACCAAAAAAGAGCGGAGTAAAATATTTTCACCGCAGATCTGCGCGGAAATATTCTATTGAGATTCATCAAGACATGAAAGGGATGCTATGGATACAAACCAAGCCGATCATGAAAATCTCGTACTTGGTTCTATTCTCCTAAATCCTAGTTGTTTACAGAATGTACGACAAAGTTTACAGGTGCAGGATTTCAATCTTGAAAGAAGCCGAAAGGTCTATAGTGCAATCCTGCAGATTGTAGACGCCGGGGATCCCCTGGATGTTGTAATATTGAAAGATAAATTATCCGAAGATGGAGAACTGGAGAAAATAGGCGGCATGAAATACCTGACCGCATTAGTGGATAATATTGGCACTAGTGCCGCCGTTGATTACTACACAGAAAAGGTTAAAGATGCTGCCAATCAAAAGAATATAAAATTGGTGGCTTTGGATATCCAGGATCAAATTAAAAGGGGCGTTCCGGTTGATGAAATTGCGACCCAGACGAAATTACACCTCGATCAGTTTTCCCAAAAAAACACAGAGGAAAAATCAGAAGGCTCACCCGAGGCCCTAGAGTTCCCAGCCGTAATGGATGGAGTTGCAGGGCAATTTGCGAAGCTTTATTCAGAGTACTTGGAGGTTCCAGAGCATTTCCTTTTCATGTCTTTCTTAACGTGTCTTGGTAGTGTTCTGGCAGATCGTGTAACCCTTAAGAGTGAATTAAAGCCACAGCCCAGACTTTACACGATACTTTTAGGCGAAAGCGCCGATGATCGTAAATCAACGGCTATAATAAAAACGATTAACTTTTTTAAAAAATCAATAGAAAGATTCCACTCGTGTTGGGGTGTGGGGAGCGCTGAGGGATTGCAAGCTCAACTTTTTAAGCTGGAAGAAAAAGACGCAAAAAAGAATGGGAAGCTAGTCCTCATTTTTGATGAGTTCAAACAATTTGTGCAGAAGTGCAAGATAGAATCTTCTGTTTTACTGCCTGCAGTCAATACACTATTTGAGATCAATAGGTTCGAATCCCACACTAAGACAAGCCACGTTGATCTGAAAAGTGCTTACCTCTCGATTCTCGCAGCATCGACCATTCAAACATATGAGCGAATTTGGACCGCAGCGTTTACTGACATTGGCTTTAATAACCGGCTTTTCATTGTCCCTGGGACAGGCGAAAAAAGGTTTTCTTTCCCCCAAGTCATTCCCCGGGATGCAAAACAAGAAATAACAAAAGACTTAGGCGGTATCCTTGCTCTTACAACAGAGGGACTCACACTCGATATGACACAAAAGGCGAAAGCGCGCTATCACGAATGGTATATTAATCTTGAACAAAGCGTTCATACAAAACGCCTCGATACCATTTCCCTACGCTTCATGATATTGCTCGCACTAAATGAATTCAAATCGGAAGTTGATGAGCAGATAGTAGAGAAAGTCATTGCTGTTGCCAATTGGCAACTAGCGGTGAGAAGACTTCATGACCCGATTGATGCCGAGAGTACTGTAGCCAAAATGGAAGAGAAAATTAGACGTGTCTTGAGAGTTGGTTCAAGAAAAGACCGGGAGTTAAAACAGGCTACCAATGCAAGTCGGACGGGATTGTGGTTTTATGACATGGCCATTAACAATCTAAGAAAAAGTAATGAAATCCATTGGTTGAAAGGCAGTCGATCATGGCAGTTTGTAGAGCAAGTGTAGTCAAAAGCGTAGTCACTATAAAAATGGCGGGAAACTTAGGATAGGTCTCATTGTAGTTATTTCTATATAGAGAGGTAGTATAAATATTAATCAAATATATATATCTCTCTTACGATATTGATATAATTCTTAAGTGATTTTAATAAGTTAGTTTTGATTTTCTATATGACTACAGTTTTGACTACAGTAGGATTTAAAAATCTTATGGAGGTAATATGAGCGCCTTTGGAAATCTTAATATGACAAGGGTTTTGCAACGAGCATTGGAAACAGAAATTCAATTCGGTGATTGGTGGTATGTGCCTACTTATAAACTTTTAATTCATGATCAACCTTTTTATCAAATCGACTTGGACGAATGTAAAACACAGGGTGAGATTCTAAGCTGGGTGCAACACATCATACCGAAAAACTGGGCCACTCCGCAAACGATTGGGAATCTTATTTTAGCCATTGACAGTTCCATAGGCTTGCGAGGGATAGCAAAGGATAAAAGCATTGAGAAAGTTCATGAACGATCAGCGCTTTAAACTTTATAACATGTTGAATTTATTAGTTAAAAAGATTTTAAGGGTCCTTCCTAGTAAGCTGGCCGGAGAGGAATCCTGGCTCGCGCTATTCAGCCAGTTATTAAGGGTTTTGGGGGTTGTACTCTTGAATTTTGGGAATAGAGATCTGAAGTATTATCATAAAAGTATAAGGCGGGAAATGGCGGTATTGCTGAATGAGATGGTGTCTGTTTTTGAGGCTATAAATTTGTTGAGGATCTAAAAATGGAGAGTATAGAGGGTAGATTATTCGATCTGAGTGAGTACAAGACCGAGGAAAAAGAACGCAAGAAGCCACAAACCGAGGCACAAAAAAGGCTTGAAGAGATCAAACAAATGGAGGATCGTGACCGCCTAAACCTGCAAAATAAATTGAACCGTGGGGAGATCCTCGCTGCAACTGAAGCGAAAAGGCTCCAGGAATATAGAAAGCGCTTTGAAAGCCAAACTGGTGTTGATCTCCCTCCGGGGTTTGTCAGAACTCAACGTGAAGTAGCAAATTTCTTTCACTGCCACATCCAGACGGTAAAAAATTGGTGTTCACGGGGTATGCCGCGGCACCCGGACTCTTATGAACTAGCCGCAATTAAGGCCTGGGCCATCAGAGAGGGCTTAATCAAAGATGAAGGAAAAGGGCTCGATCAGGATGATCCAGGCGGCACTGAATCAGAAGACCGTGATCGTGCCTATTGGGATAAACAAAACGCAAAAGCCCAGGCAGAGTCAAGACAACTCAAAAACCAAATTCTTGAGAGCAAATTAGTCTACGCCGAGGCGGCATATTCGAAATTTTTCGATGCGGCGCGAATGGCCAGGGATGCAATATTAAATATTGGTCCAATTATAGCTACTGACATCGCACAGAATGACGACCAGAGGCGTGATATTTTGGAAAATTACAACAGCAAAGTTAGTAAAGCCTTAGAAGACCTATCGAGGAGATTTGATGCAAGACGCACAAGAGTTGGTTTATAAAGCCTTCGCGGACGGATTCGCACCGGACCCGGACATAAGCCTTGCAGAGTGGGCGGATTTGCATGCTTACCTATCCAAGGTCTCCGCCAAAGAACCGGGTAAATACCGGACGTCAAGGACTCCATACTTACGAGAGCCTATGGACAACCTTTCACCCTATTCGCCGGTCCAGGAGCAGTGCGTTATGAAGGGAACACAGCTGGGATGGACCACCCTTGGAAACAATTGGATAGGGTACATCATAGACGTATGTCAAGCGCCAACAATGATGGTCTTCCCCACTGTGGATCTCGCAAAGGATCATAGCAAGCAGAAGCTTACACCCACGATTCAGGCTACACCCCGGCTAAAGTCAAAGGTAAAGGAGAACAAGTCTCGCGATTCTGGCAACACTATTTTGGTTAAAGAATTCCCAGGTGGGATCCTGTTCCTGGGCGGATCGAATTCGGCAACTTCCTTCCGTGCACGGTCTATCAGGTTCCTATTCCTTGATGATGTGGACGGTTACGAAGCCGACGTGGGCGGTGAGGGGGATCCTATCAGCTTGGCGAAAAGCAGAACAGATACCTTTGCGGATTTTAAGAAAATATTTGAAGTATCAACGCCTACCCTAAAAGGCATTTCCCGCATCGAGCGTTCGTTCGCTGAATCTGATCAGCGCTATTATTTTGTGCCCTGCCCGCATTGCGGTGAGATGCAGATCCTTGAGTTTGGGGGGGAGGGGTGTGACTACGGTTTGAAATTCACCCGAGATGATAGCGGTAATGTCACCGCGGTTTGGTACGAGTGCGCCTATTGCCATGAACGCATTGAAGAACATCATAAGGCGGGCATGCTTGAGCGGGGTGAGTGGCGCCCGACATATCCTGAAAGGCACAAGCGAGGCTATCACATTTCAAGCCTTTATAGTCCCCTCGGCTGGGTGTCATGGCGACAGATAGTTGAAGAGTTTCTCAAGGCCAAAAACACTCGAGAGCTACTAAAAGTCTGGACCAACACACGCCTCGGCCTACCCTTCGAGGAGCGGGGCGACCAACCGGATTGGGTAGGGCTGAAGACCAAGGCAGAGCCATATGAAATTCTCACCGTACCGGCAGGCGGACTTCTGCTCACAAGTGGTGTGGATGTTCAGGAGAATAGAATAGCAGTCGTAATCAGGGCCTGGGGGCGTGGTGAAGAATCATGGTTGATTTGGTGGGGGGAAATATATGGCAGCCCGGCGGAGTCCGGAGGGGTGTGGACTGAGCTCGACACCCTCCTAAATCGTACCTATCTACACGAATCGGGGGCATGGATGTCTGTTATTTCCCTGGCTGTTGATTCTGGCTATCACACCCAGGCGGTATACAATTATTGCCGTGCACGAAGTCCTAAAGTCATTGCCGTCAAAGGCCAGGCTGTCGCTGGAAAGCCAATTATCGGAAGGCCAACACAACAGGAGGTTACATGGCAAGGTGTGAAGATCCCTAATGGGATTCAACTGTGGCCTGTAGGATCTGATACTTCGAAGGCCACTATTTATGCGAGACTCAAACAGGAAGAGCACGGTCCGGGATATTATCATTTCCCGATCGGAATTGATGAAGAATATTTTCAGCAGCTTACCGCTGAAAAGCAGGTGACAAAATATGTGAAAGGGTATCCCAAGCTCGAATGGGTAAAGGTAGGACCTCGCAACGAAGCCTTAGATTGTGAGGTTTACTGTTATGCCGCCGCTATCCGAGCGGGCATGGCACGGATGGACTGGGATGCGCTTGATCGCACTCTTAAAAGTGGTGGGCCAGACGATGCACCGCAATCCCCGCAGTCGAAACGGAAAACGGGCCCCCCACCTGGCCATTGGCTACATAGAGATGGTGCGAGGCGGTTCGAATGATGATCACATTAACGGAATATTGCCAATCGCGGGGATACTTCCAACAACAGGTAAGGCATTTAATTAAAAAAACCCTATTACCTGAGGATGCTTGGCAAGTTCGAGAGGGAGAGATATTCATCAATGAAGAGAAAATGGATCAAGCTCTGAAAAAATTCAGGCCACCGAAACCACAACGGCCACCTCGGGGTCACTGGATGGCCTCGGTTTATGAAAAACTATGGTCACATGATCGTTAACATTAATCTTAAATAGAGAGGATATCATCATGAAAATTTCAAAAATCGTCAACAGTTTAAATAGTACAGCGCTTGCGATTAGGCCAGAAAGATTAGAAACGATTCACCGCCTGATCGAGGCAAAACAGCAAGGGACGTTTGAAGGTAGCGGTGACCAGAGGCCTGGGCTGTCCTATATGGATATAAAAGACGGTATCGCTATCATTCATATCCATGGAACAGTAGGGCGTCGACAGAGCGTCTTGCAATATTTATTTGGCGGGGTCTCTACTGAGACGTTACTCGCAGATATAAAACAGGCGGTCTCAGATCCGCAAGTAAAGGGTATTCTTCTTCATATCGATTCCCCTGGCGGAATGGTGGACGGTAGCAAAGAGTTGGCCGATGTTATCTATTCAGCCCGTTCAAAGAAACCAATTTATGCATTTGCAGAGGGAGAAATGGCCAGCGCTGCTTATTGGCTGGGATCCGCAGCACACAAAATCTTTTCTGAGAAAACGGCACTTATTGGCTCTATTGGCATTGTCGCTACGCACTACGATCTGAGCGGCTATGATGAAAAACTGGGCGTTAAGAGAACGTACATCTACAATGGAAAATTTAAGAGAATCGCCAATGACGCGGAGCCTCTTAGCCAAGAAGGTCGCGATTACCTTCAAGGGATAGTTGATGATTACTATAAGATCTTCGTCGAAGATGTTGCGCGAAATCGAAGCCAACTCTCTCAAGCCGGTATTCGGGGCATGGAGAGCAAAATTTTTATTGCAGACAAGGCTTTTTCTCAGGGCCTTATTGATGGAATAGGCGATTACTCCTATGCTTATGATCGTCTCAGTAACGAAATTAATGCCAAAACAAGAAGTTCAACTATGGCAAAATCAGCTAAATTAATAACGCATTTGTCCCCCATGGGGGACATTTCAGCCAACGAAATCCAAAGACCAATAGTGGCGAAGGGTCCACTTGCTGGACTTGAGGGGGAAGCGCTCTATCGGGCGAATATGAGCAGGATCCAGAGCTCGCAAAAACCTACGGGTCTATCGAGAGCTACATTGCCTACAGGAGGGCAGATTCCGAGGGACGGATCCGGCGGCTTAAGAAAAGTAAGGAGGCAAAATCAAAAGCATCAATTGATGCTTTTGATAAATCAGCACAAGAAACAGCAGGGATAGTTGGTACAAGTGAAGATCTCTACCGGGCCGAGTACAAGCAGAATCCTAATTTGGAAAAAACCTACGGATCTGTTGAAGCATATGTAGCATATAAAATCGCCGATGCAGAAGGCAGGGTAAAGATTGCCAAGAAAAAGATTATCATTTGAACTTACCTGGAAAGGTTTGTCTGCCAGTTTGGCTTGCGCTGGAGCTTCATCCGCCAGCGATCCAGGTAAGACCTCCATCTCGCTGGCGGAGCAGGCCACCTTTACAAAGGAGGGCTTTGAGTAAATTCGATTTTGGCTATTCTTTCGGTAATTTCTCTTTTTTGTAATCGATGCCTTCTACTTCAAGGTGTCTGATAAGAAGCGTGATTATATAGTTAGATAGAGAACGATTTTCCTTATCAGCTAGGTTTTGAAGGATATCCTTTAACCTTGAATCGATTTTAAATGAGAGGACCATTTTCATACTCCCTTATATAATTGAATTTTTTTTTAAAAACAAGGCAGAAATAATTTGACTTACTTAGTAATATATAATAATAGATAATAAGAAGTCAACAACAACCTCTAAACACAAGCGATGAAAATTAAAACTAAAAATAGTCCGTTCAAGATACCTCATGTCGCGAGGCATGGGGCGGGTGCTTGTACCCGAGAGGAAATCTTGAACGGCTTTTTTTGGCCCAAAGGCCAGGGCGGGGAGGTTTGAAATGTATGACATCTATGATTTAGAGGAAGAGGAACGAGAGATTAGGGCGCTCATGAAACACTCTGAGCGTCAAGCTTTGGTTATTAAACAGGCATTTTCAGGACGTAATTTTACGAAAAATCAACAGATAGATAACATTATCAACCATTATCAATTTGAGTATGCCTATCTAAAAAGAGAACTCAATTCCCTAGATAGTAAAATAAGAGAGGTTAAAAGGGCTGCATTTGGTCAAAAAGCTATAGAATGGTTTCCGTTGTTAGAGAAGCTTGTAGATGATGTCAATTTTGCGGCTTTAATGGATGATCCAAATCGTCTAAGAAATGCCTTCATCAAGGTTTCCAGTGCTCTGGGTATAAAAGTCAAGAAGGGCCAAGAGGAAAAGAAAGGGGAAGTTATTACAGTAGCAGATGTCAAAAAGAGCCTTTCCATTGCGATACGGATTTATAAGAACAATTCAAAAAGGATTATACAGAAAAAGCGGAGGCTCAAAAATCCAGTCGGGAGAATGGGATCTTTAAAGGAAGCCACACTAAAGCAGTACGAATCAATGGTCAAACAATGGGATAAGGAAAAGGATGTCTATAAGAAGGAGATACGAGAATTGAGTACCAAGTTGAAAACAATGAAACATGCAAAGATGCTCAAATTTGATGATGGGAGGTCTCTAATTATCCACCGTGGTGGAAAAATGCCGGCAGTGTAATCATGCCGATAATGCAACAAACTAATTATAAAGGGGGAGAGGGATATGAGAAACCAAAAAGAAAAGCCATATGTGGTTAGTATCTATAAACGACAGAGGGAAATCTGTCACAAATTTGTTGACGATATTTTTGATAGCGGAGACCAGGATATTATTGAGACCATGAGAGTAAATTTATTGGCTTATATGTCATGTATCCAAGTCAATAAAACCTGTTGTGATAGAATTGAGGCCTTGAAATCGCAGATCAAGGTTACCAAAGAGAAAATAGATATTTTGGAGCGTGAAATTTAGGTCTATTTTAAAGCAGATTAAAGGAAATACCAAATTTCGCCCAGGATCGATTTTCTTGGATAGATGAATAGGGATATATGGACTCTTCAACAAAAATTCACGCCGCCCGGCCAAACCAAAGCGAAGGGGTCGATTCCGGGTCCGGTCCAGATAGGAAAAATAAAGAAAGCGAAACAGAAAGGCAATGGATATGAAAATAGAAAATTTAAAAATGATGATACCATTTTATGGGTTATTTCCCATCGATCAGATCGTTGTTTCAGCTATTGCGAAGGACATCAAAAAGATTGGTTACGACTTATCACATCCTGTTGTAATCTGGAAAGGTGAAAATATTGTTATTGATGGGAACACAAGAGTCGAGGCTGCAAAACAGGCAGGGCTGGAGACTATCCCGGTTGACGAAAAGGAATTCAAAGATCAAGATGAGGCCCTTGAATATGCTATCCACCATCAACGTGATCGAAGAAATTTAACCGATGCGGATTTAGTGCTATGTATCAGGGCAGTCGATAAGAGAAGGGAACGAGGGGGAGATAGAAAAAGTGAAAAGGCAAAATCAAAAGGTGCAAGTGAACCAATTGATTCTTCCGCTAAGTTAACAGCGGAGAT
>Ga0114922_10004491_pt1 | contig 12928 bp, 12 predicted proteins | sample AartaG_FD_100975 | JGI IMG/M metagenome (GOLD analysis project Ga0114922, IMG submission 100975) | Deep subsurface microbial communities from Aarhus Bay to uncover new lineages of life (NeLLi) - Aarhus_00045 metaG | ecosystem: Environmental > Aquatic > Marine > Oceanic > Sediment | place... | reverse complement strand
TTTTCACCTTGTATTACGAGCTTGAACGTGCTATTATAAAGTGAATTGAAAAGTTAAGTAAGAATGGGTATTTGGCATTGAGCGTGTTACTCACTACCGTCGAAATACCCGTGAACGGTTACGCAAAAATTTTATAAACCATTTTCAGGAGGTCGCTATGTATCGCTCAACTAAATGTAAATCAAAATGTATCAGTCTTATCACACTAATATTACTTATTTTGATATCCGGCATTCCTGTCACAGAAGCGCGAAAATCAAACGCACCGAAGCTTACAACGCCTAAAGGCGTCAGGCTGCTAAAGAATAAAAGTTTCGATGACAGCAAACAGGCACGAAAAGAAATCCTTGAATTGTACAAGAATTTACGACTCACGGATGTGCTTGACGGCATGGACCTGATTGGCCTGCAGGATATAGGTTTAATGGACAAGAATATCCGATCCCTGTGGCGGGATGTAGAAAAATTTTCCCACAGAGTAATAGGATTTGCCATTACCGTTCGCCATGTGCCTACCGACGTTAGGGTCGGACAAAACTCGTTTCCTGACCTTGAAGGATTTAAGAGATTCAAATCTCAGCAATATAAAAGAGCCCCTGGTGCCTGGCTTGGGACGGCAAAACCCGGAGACATCGTCGTTATCGATGCCGGTGGAATCCCCGAATGTGGTTTCATCGGCTCTAATAATAGTCTCGGCTGGGCGGAAAAAGGTGTCGTAGGAGTCGTAACAAACGGTGGCGCCCGGGACACCGATGAGATTGTTAAGGTCAAGAAGATTTCGGTCTATTGTAAAAACGGATACAGCTCCCGCGGAGTTCGACCCGGAAGACTCATTGCCGAATCCTACAACTTTCCCATTAATTGTGCCGGCGTCCTTGTTTACCCCGGCGATTTAGTAGTAGCTGATGGTGATGGGGTGCTGGTTGTTCCCAGAGAACATGCGCTCAGAGTGGGAAAAATCGCCCGAGAAATTAACACCGGTGACGAAAAAGGGCGTGCTAAAAAATTCGAACGACTTGGCATACAGCCCGACGAAACAGTGATAGTAGAATAGTCTCTCGGACGACATCCTAACTCAATAAAACTTAGAGTAGCACCCTCAAACTTGTTTGGGGGTGGTCTCCGACTCAGAATTTCCGTCAAATCAACCGTTGCGGGTTTTGCAGTTCTTCCATAATGAAACTTAGAAACTCAGCAGCATAGGCCTCGGTTATAACTCTCCGGTCAACAGCAAGAGACAGACTGATTATTTTTCGCACCGTTATTTTATCATTTTCGCCCCGATACATCGGGGTGGGAATGACATTACCTACAGCTAATATAGTGCTGGTCGGCGGCGGTACGATTCCCAAAAAAGAATCAATGCCATACGCACCAAGATTGCTCAACGCTATTGTTTCGCCTTCTATATCCTCAAGCTTCAATTGATTATCACGTGCTTTATTGGTCAGCGATGCCTCCTCACGGGCAATTTCCGGTAATGTTTTTTCGCCGGCATCTTTTACCACCGGCACAACAAGGCCCTGCGGAGCATTAACCGCAAAGCCAACATTCACACGTTCGGCTATCCTTATATTGTCACCATCAAACTTACCTACCGCGAGAGGATACTTTTGCACCGCCAGGCCCAGAGCACGAATATAGAAAGCGTTCGTTGTTATTTTCACACCCAGCGACTTTCTGAGTTTGGGCCGAATGGCCATAAGGTCAGTAATATCCGCCTTCGACCCAACGTAAAAACAGGGCTTGCTCAGCTTGGACCTTAACATCCTTTCACCGATGAGCTTCTGGATTCTGGTCAGCGGGATATGCTTTTTTGTCGGATTATCCAAAGACGCCTCTACAGAACATTCCGACCCGCCACCGGCGGGTATGGATCAGAACCCAGCGTTGCTGGGTCGAATTCCGGATTTTGAAATTGCCAAAAAATTGGGCGATACAGGATTCGAACCACTGACCTCACGGGTGTGATACGTACGTTACCGAAAATCGGAAGTCATCGCCACAAAGAAACTTACAACAATTATTTTTCATAAATACTTCTATATAAATAAGATACAACCTATCACACCTAATCTCATCGTATTACAACTTACCTCGCCATTTCTCATTATTACGGTTTTTTCTTGCATTCTGTCTAAACTATTTTATATGGTTGGAAGATGCAAGAAACCAAAGTTGCGAATCGACGGAGTGTATTATACCACGAAGATATATACACCTGAAGGAAAAAGAACATCCATCAGCTTCGGGCATGTGGATGACAGAACTGAGGCTGAAGTCCGTGCAGCGTTCGCAAAATGATCAGAACTGTATGAGCGTCATCCCAAAAAAGTTCTTTCGTATAAAAGTCCGTATGAGGCTGTTGAACATATCGTAAGCCCTTCCAGTGTGTGCAATGTAAGAGATCTGATGCGCAGATACCTCCAATGGGCCTCAAATACTATGAGACAAACACGGGATGGTTTAGAGAGCCCAGATATGGCAAAAGTGCGTCGTGCTATAAAATTCCTGAATCCATACTCAGACTGGCCAATTGCTGATTTCGGCCCGGATGAACTAAGGAAAGTCCAAAAGGCTCTGCTTGACACTGAATATAAATCAGGCAAGACAATGAAACGCTATACTCGGCGAGGGATAAATGACACCATAAATTGCATCAGATCGGCATGGCGATGGGGGATGGGAAGAGGGATCGTAAAAATTGAGAACGTTGAGGTTCTGAAGGAAGTTAAGCCACTTAAGACTGGTCAGGATAATGTGTATGAGAATCATCGTAGGGGAATTGTCACTGAGAAAGAATTCCGTAAAGTACTTTCTAAAGCCAATCCTGTTGTGGGGGACATGCTTAGGCTTATCTGGATTACAGCGATGCGTCCCTATGAAGTCTGTGACATGAGACCATATGATATACTTACCGATGATAAAGATTGCTGGTTATATATACCTTGGCGAGACAAATCGCCTATAGGGGACCACAAAACATCAAGGTTTGACCGTATCAAGGTGATACCACTGACAAGGGCTGCCCAAAAAGTCCTTAAACCTCGGATTAACGATTTTGCATCAAAGGATTATGTGTTTAAGCCTCAGGAAGCTGTGAAAGACTTGGAGCGACTAACGGTTAAAACAAGGGAGAAGTATGATCGTAACACCTTGTGCCGTGCCTGTAAGAGAGCATGTGAACGTGCGAAAGTCAAAGAATTTGTACCTTATGATCTCCGCAGAACCGTTGCCACAGGCACACGGGCATTATTAAGGATGGCAAAGTCTCATTTACATATCGTGACAGAGCCGATAACAACAATGCTAAGCTTGTGACACTTGCCGCGGATGAATTCATCCGCAGATTTCTATTACATGTATTACGTCCATCTTTCGGCGTCTTGGTGTGATCCCCGACAAGAACCATACGATTATCAATACGGTATGTGACCTTTTTGCCAACGAGCCATCGCCACCAAATGGCCATAGTTGCTTCGACATTCCAGGCCGTGGAATGGAAAAAGTGCAGCAGGCAGGTATAACTTTCTGGTGCCAGACTCAGAGCACGTACAATCGAGCTGACACCGAAGTTATCGCTGCGTAGAATGAATCCCGTGAAGACCACAACAAACCAACAATAGGTTGCCCGCCTTGAGAATGCCGGCTTCATAAATACCAGAAAGCGTTTGAGTTCTTCTAACATGTCAGAGTCCTTTCATAATGTTCTTATTTTTTTACTTGACATTCCGTCGCTCATAGACTATGCTGTATAGCATAGTCACAACCAAACAAAAAGTCAAGCAAGAAAGGATGAGTCAATGGAAAAAAGTGAACTGGCAAAAATGAAACGACGGGTTAAGACACTTCAAAGACAACTGTGCAAGTTAGGTCCCGTGACGCGTGGCAGCGTGGTGATCATAGGAACTCGTAACAAGCAACCCTATTTTTCACTCAACAAGAACAAAAGGACATGCTTGATCTACCTGGGAAAAAAGAGGGAAGATAAAGCCAGAGAATACTCTCAAAACTACAAGAAACTTCTTGATATTGTTGAGGAAATGACTACTATCAACATGACACTGTTAAAAGAAAATGCCTGTCTATAATACGGAACAAGGTAGTAAAAACTTATGACTGTCGAGATATTAAAAGAGTAGAAAATAAGATAGCAAATGCTATACCGCTCGTAGAAAAACCAAAGGTTTATCCTGTTGCGAAGGGAACCGTGAAGAAAAGTGCTATAGTATTTGTGATAGCGTTAATGATATCGATATTTGCTGCTTTCTTATTGGAAGGCCTTAAAAAAAGTCAAGCTCAGACTTCATAGAGGCTGTTTTTTGGCTAAACAGATAAAAATGTCAACGTAATCAGCGGTTGATTGCAATCCACAGGCCTGCCCTGAGCGCAGCCGAAGGGGACGGAGTTTAAGAAAATTTATGGTCTGCAACAAATCAGGTGGGGGCGAAATCACTATCAAATAACTATATCAATTTAAGATGACCTTTTGATGTCAAAATCTTTTTCTATAGGTGGACTATGGCGAAAACTTCAGACAGATGCAAACAGCGCTATAGTGACACGTGGAGCCATCGGAGCGTTCATTGTCAAAGTTGCAGGGGCGGGTCTGCTTTTCGGCGTGGAAGGGTCGTATTAGCGAAACTTCCGGTATAGGTTGCTACACTATTGAAGTTCACATTCAAAACCTCAGAGTATAGATCATGACTCTTTTTCAACAAACAGTTTCAGGCATTGTTTGGTTTTTTTCCGGTCAAATCGCACGAATGGGGCTGCAATTAATTGTACTTATGATGCTTGCCAGACTCATCGAAGTTAAGGTGTTTGGTGCGATTTCCGTATTCATGGCAATTATTAATTTTAGCTCCATGTTTGCGTCAATCGGAGCCGGTCCAGCTTTGATTTTGCATCGAAATATCAACCCCCTTCAATTGAATACCGGGTTTACGATTTCATTGTCGATGGGAATATTTTGTATCAACAGTTGGTATAAATGAGGAAGTAATAAAGAAATATATTCGCAAGCAGGGCGAAGAAGACAGCGGATAAGCTCTGCTTGAATTCTAAAATGCTACGGGTTTTAACCCGTAGTTGTTTACTTAAAAATCATGTTCATTACTGACAAGCTTGTATATATACAATTGCAAAAGACTGGTTGTACTCATATAGCCAAGTTGCTTGATCAAACGGTTGGAGGTGAACTGAAATTAAAGCATAGTCCGGCCACTCCAGAGCTTATGGATTCTTCACGTACATTTATTTCGTCAATTCGTGATCCATGGGAGTGGTATGTTTCACTCTGGAGTTATGGATGTGATGAAAATGGAGGATTTCGTAAAAGGGTAACCCGGCTAAATCGACCTTGCAAGGATTTAGCTAAAAATCCATTTAACTTAGCTATATGGATTTATAATGAATTAACAAAAAAAAGGAAATTGTGGCAGGCCTGTTATGCTGATTCCAGCGACCCTGAATTGTTTCGACAGTGGATCAAGATGATTTATAATCCTGAGTTTAGATTCGATATTGGGGAAGGCTATGGTGAATCTGCTATAAGCAAATTTGTTGGCATTTACACTTACCGGTACTTGAAGCTTTGCTGTAAAAATATAGAAATTCAAGACTACAATGCTTTTAATTCGTTTGAAGACATTTTAATTTTCGAAAAAAAGAATTGTTATATTTCTAAATGGATACGTAACAAATCTCTGGAACATGATTTGATAAATATACTGGTCTCTTCCGGTGAAAAAATCAGCGAAGAAGATAAAAAAAGAATTTTGTCTAGTAAAAAAACTAATACTTCATCCAGATCACAACCAACTAGTTTTTACTATGACCGTGATACAGCAGAGTTGGTTAGGAAAAAAGAAGCATTAATTGTAAAAAAGTTTGATTATTGTTTCCCGGAAGATGAAATATAACTTTTACCATTACACTCTTTGATAAAAGCATTCATAGACAAGTTGTTATGCAGCAAGGGACACGGAGGTGTTCTTGCCCGTGGTGCAGTTGGAGCTTTCATTGTTGAAGTGGCAGGTGCAGGAATATTATTCAGCCTCCACATAATGCTTGCACGATTGTTGGGCACAGAGCAATATGGTATTTATGTGTATGCTTTAACATGTATAAATATTTTGACAATGTTTTGCCTGCTTGGGTTTCACACTTCACTCGTAAGGTTTGTCGCTGAGTACAATATCAAAAAGCAATGGGGTTTGCTTCGAGGGATACTTAGACGCAGCAATCAGATTGTGTTGTGTTTCAGTTTTATAGTTAGCCTTATCGGTATTGTTGTAGTCAGAACTTTAAGTAGCCAGATGACAAATGAAATGTTAATAACGTTTTATTTTTCTTTTATACTGTTGCCTTTTGTAGCCTTTTGCAGATTACGAGAAGCTTCTCTGCGAGCTTTCAAGCGCATAGTTCAGTCTAAATCGCTGATGCAGATTATTAGGCCTGTACTTACGGGTTTGATAGTGATCATTCTTTTTTTATTATTAGGCGATAAATTAAAAGCCAGGCATGTAGTGGCTGCAAATCTGGCAGCTGTTTTATGTGTGGTTTTGACAGGCACCTTTTTTTTACATAAGCTTCTGCCTGGAAAAATAATGAAAACGAAACCTGATTTTTATAGTAAAAAATGGTTAAAAATTTCTCTACCGTTATTGTTAGTAGCTGGTATGCATATTATCCTAAAAAGGACTGATATTGTAATGCTGGGAGCATTGAAAGGATCAGAGCAAGCCGGTATTTATTCCGCAGCTTCAAGGATTGCGGATCTAGTAGTTTTTGCTCTAATCGCAATAAATTCAATTCTCGCACCGATGATTTCAGAAATGTACCATACCGGGCAAAAACAACAGCTGCAAAAAATTGTCACGATTGCTGCCTGGGTAATATTTGCTTTTACATTAGGAGTCAGTACCTTCTTAGTCATATTCGGTAAATTCGTATTAAGTTTATTTGGTCTTGAATTTATAAAAGCCCTTGTTCCATTATTAATATTATTGTTTGGTCAGATTGTGAATTCCCTATCTGGTTCGGTAGGGCTTATTATGTCAATGAGCGGCAGGCAAAAAATGTTGGGCCTTATTATTTCATCGAATGCAGCAGCAAACATTATATTAAATTTTGCATTAATACCTATTCTTGGAATAACAGGAGCGGCTATTTCAACTGCAGCCACTATGATAACTAGAAACATAGCAATGCTTATATATGTCAAATCTCAACTTGGTATAAATACAACTGTGATCGGGAGCTGGAAAAATGCGTAAGGTAAATTTCTTTATTGCGGGAGCTCCAAAGTCTGGTACTTCAGCATTGAGCGAGCATTTAAAACAACATCCTCAAGTCTGCTTTTCAAATTCAAAAGAGACAGGTTTTTTTGATGAATTTTTAAAAGGGTTTTCCGGCACCGAAGAAGATTACTTTAATTATTTCTTCACAACTCTTACCCCAAATCATATCGCAATTGGCGAAGGAAGTGTTTGGTACCTTTACTCACAAAAAGCATTTGAAAATATAAAAAGGTATAATCCCGAGGCTAAAATCATAATCATGCTGAGAAATCCGGTTGATATGATTTATTCACTGCACTCACAATTACTTTATAATTTCATAGAAGATGTAAAAGACTTCAAACAGGCGTGGTTAATGCAGGAAGGAAGGAAATCCGGCAATAATATCCCCAAAGGCTGCAAAGACCCGGCTCTGCTGCAATATAGTGAAATTGGTCTTTACAGCAAGCAAACAAAAAGGCTTAAAAGAATAATCCCAGCCAAGCAGACAATGATAATCCTTTTTGATGATTTTGTTAATTACACTGAAAAGGTTTACAGTCAAGTGCTTTCTTTTCTAAATCTGGACCAGGACGGAAGACAAGATTTTCCGAAAATAAATGAGAACAAAATACGCAGAAGTGATAAACTTGGGAGATTCACAAAATCTTTAGGGCAATTTTTTATGTACCGTACATTTATTCGGAAGATTTTACATAAAGCAGGCATAAGGATTTTGCCATTGCTTGACCGATTGAATACTAAAAAGATAAAACGTCGCCCTCTTGATCCAGAGATGCGCAGTATTCTTATTGAGGCGTTTCGTAAAGACATACTTGAGCTATCCACGATACTCGATAGGGATTTAAGCCATTGGCTTAAATAAACTAATCATTCAACACGAAACTTAGTTAATATAAATTATGTCATTTAAAAACTTAATGAAAAAAGCCCGGAATAGCCTAGCTAATCAAATTATAAATATTGATAGAGAAACGGTTTTCCTCGTATCTTATCCTCGTTCAGGCAATACCTGGACAAGGATGTTGATTTGTAATTTGCTATATCCAGAGGAGGAGATAGATTTTGACAAAAAAGAGATAATGATACCAGGGTTCTCTCTAAAAAAATCACTACTGATACGGAAACTTGAAAAACCTCGAATTATAACATCTCATCAAAATTACCAGCGAGATTGGCCAAGAATCATTTACATACTAAGAGACCCAAGAGATGTCATGGTTTCACTTTATCATTACATGATTCGCGGAAACAAGATAAAGAACAAGGATTTTAATGCTTTTGTGCGCAATTACCTCATCTGGCCTGGAGAAGACACATGGCAGTTCCACGTTAAATCGTGGCTGTTGGATAACCAAATAGATTCCAAGAATTTTTTGATATTACGCTATGAAAAAATGAACGATGACCCTGATGGGCAGGTTGAAAAAATTGCGAGATTTTTGAAGCTTGACAGAACAAAGCAACAAATATCAAACGCAGTTGAAAAGAGCAGTTTCAAGCAATTGAGATATTTAGAGGCGAAAGAAGCTGGCAAGATAAAAAATGAAAAAAAGCGTTTCTATCGAAAGGGCTGCTCTAATCAATGGCAGGAATATTTCAAAAAGGGCACTCTTGAAATGTTCAATTCTAAAGTGAAACCTGTCGAAGAGATGTTATCTAATATCTAATAAATAAAAGTTTTATGCTTGAAACGAAATATGAATAAAAATACGCGTTATTTTATTATAACAGGAATGGGGCGAACGGGAACAACTTGGCTTGCAGGTATTTTCAACCAACATCCAGATTGCTTTTGCACGCATGAAGCATTCAGGCCGCCTACCTGGCCAGACGCATATGAAAAATGGAAGAACACGGACGCACCAATAGTTGGAGACGTTAATAGCCATGCAAGATTCGTGATTGAGCAAATCGATAATGACATTCATCCTCTATGGATTTTCTGCTGGCGAAATCCTCTGGAGTTGATCCATTCTATTATTGCAAGAGGAGGCTCAGCTTTCAACTGGAGGCACAGGGTATTTACTCGAAGTTCTTTCTGGTTTAAATTGAGAATTGTTTCGACATGGGTTTTTGGAGATATAGAGGTTATGTTAAACAAAGCGGAAAAGTTTAAGATAAATGCGACACATTGGCATTTTGATCATTATAAGACTCAAGAAGGCGTACTTGAAATGGCTGAATACATTGGTCTGGATTTTGAAGCACCTCCTGATTTTGATGTTTTTAAAAATACTCACAAAAATCCTCAGCGTGGAAGATTAGGCCTTTTACCTAAATTTCTTCAGCAGATAATAAAGCCTATACCCAAAAATGTCCCGCATTATAAACAATGGTCCGATCAAGAAAAAAGAGCAATTCTAGGTGTAGTTGATTCACTCCCTGCGGTTAGCAAGGCCTATGAAGAGGCGAAAAAAAGATTCAATGCCTTATAGACAAAATCTCGCTCCATAGAAGATTCGAGCAAGCAATTTCTCCAGCGATTCAGAGCTTGATAGTATGGGGAGTATGTACTTCAATTGCATATCTGCTGCTAATGACAATTGGAGACGAGAACTGTACTATAAGGTCTCTTAGTGTTAGTTGCCTTGCTACTTTTGCCTTGTCGTTTCATCTTTTTACACGCGATTCTTTTAAAGATCCATTTCATTGCGATATCATCCTTACTGCCACCCACTTAATACAGTTTATAGTCCCAGCCTTTGTCATTTCCCTGGGCATATTAGAGAAATATTGGCACCATCAAACAGTTGCCGTAAAAAATGACATGGGGAAAGTTGTTTTTGCGATACTTATAGCTCAAGGCATGTTCAACGTTCCCTTTTTGCTTTTTAAACCTCCCACCAGAAAACTGTGCTACACGAGTTCCATTCAATTGGAAATGTTAATGGTAACCCTTCTGGCAATTTGTGTGTGGCTATCTCGTATTTCTCTGTTGGCAACCGATTCATATTTCCATTTTGGACATTCATCTTTTCAAGAGTTCTCTTATTTGTATTCACCTTTGGCAGTTATGAACACATTTGGCAGAATTGTTGTGATATTTTCAGCGATTCATATACTAAAATCTAAAAGTTTCTCCAAGTCCAAAATAGCTTACCTCTATCTATTCAGCGAGCTGATCTGGCATATATTCTCTGGCAGAAGAGAAGGTCTTTTACTGGGAGTATTGTCTGTTGTTTTAACTGGCTCTTTCATTTATAAAAAAGTTACCTTGCGGCAAATTGTGCTCTTTCTTCTTATACTTGTGGTATTTAGCAGTTTTAGTCACTACTATCGCCATTCGATTAGGAGGCAATCAAAATCAGGAGACATATCCGTTTTAACGGCAGCAGTCGAGGGCTCCGAAAACCTTAAAAAGCAAAGCATTTCAAAAACATCTGCTGTGATATTTGAACGACTTAACTCGATAAAATTCACCGCCGGCTGCATGGCGTTCTTTCCTGACGAAAAACCTTTTTTGAACGGCTCAACCTATACTAAAATCCTATGGGCACCAATTCCGCAGCTTTTGTTTCCCAACAAACCTAAAATTGCATACGAATACAATGCAATTATTCAACCATGGATTAAGGGGACATTGGCTCCGTTAACCACAGTTGGCGAAGCCTATGCCAATTTTGGTTGGAACGGCATCTGGTTGGTATTTTTATTATCTGGTGTTGCCTATCGTATCTTTGACTCATCTATCCTGATGGGTACGCATATCTCGCCCCTGCTGGCTTCGATATGGATTTTCTTTTCAATATTATTTGTCAGGATGGCCAACAAACCTGCTTTTTCCGGTTTTTCATGGATGTTCAAGATAGTTCTTCTGATAATAGCTTACCAGGTTTGCAATAAACTATATTCTAATCGTCAAAAAAAATCAGGACTTGCCAAATAGACCTAATACCGTTATGACTCGAAAACAAACAAGGAAAATACTAATTTTCCATGTCGGCCGGCTCGGTGATACGCTTGTAGCCGTACCATCTTTACATGTAATTCGTAATAACTTTAAAGGGACACACCTGACATTGCTTTGCGAAAGCGTCTCTGAAAATAATACTGTATGTGCATCAAACATTCTTAAGCATTCTACTTTGGTTGATGACTTTCTATTATTCCCACAGACTACTTCAAAATTATTAACACCTCTAAGACTGGTATCAATGTTTTTTCTTCTATTGCGTTTACTTGTCTGTCAATTCGACACTTTAATATATCTGGCTCCGACTCGACGCAATAGGCAGGCAGTAAAACGTGATATAAGATTCTTTCGATTAGCCGGTATTTCAAATTTCATAGGAACCGACGGCTTTGACCCCCTACCTGAAAAGATACCAGGGAGTAAATCACCTGTAGTTTCACACGAAGGCAGGCAACTGCTGACACGTCTGTCAAAATCAGGCCTGGAAGTTCCTTCAGATAAAAATGCAAATCTAAGCATAAATGTAAACCATGAAGATCGATATGTTTTAGATCAGTGGCTTAGCAAGCAGGAACCGGATAGTGGACGTAAATGGATCGCCGTAGGTATCGGGGCAAAAATGCCGCTTAAGAGTTGGCCGCAGAGCAGATATGGTCAAGTTTTAAGCAAATTAATCGAAGAGTTTGACATCTGGCCCGTTTTTTTTGGCGGACCTGATGACCAAGAAGCATGTCATTACCTGGCATCGCAACTAACCAGAGGATACGTCATGGCAGGATATCTGGATATACGGCAATCCATAGCAGCTATGGAAAGGTGTGTTTTTTATCTTGGAAATGATACCGGCACAATGCATATGGCCGTCTCTGCAGGCCTGATGTGCGTGGCAATATTCTCTTCTCGCGATTATCCGGGTAAATGGTACCCTTGGGGTGAAGGACATCACGTACTACGAACTTCGATTGAGTGCGAAAATTGCATGTTATCGGATTGCGTAGAAAGAAAAAAACAGTGTATAATGTCTATTACTGTAGATCGGGTTTATAATGCCTGTGCCGAATACTTGAAATCAACAGCATCTATAAAACAATGCTAAACAGGAGATTGCAAATATGAATGATACATTTGATATTACAGCCGAACAACAATATTACGATTCCGGGCCCAAAGATTATTACGAAAGCCCTGCAGCATTAATCGAAAATTTAATGAAACTTACAATAGGAGATAACTGGACCGATCTACTTTCCGGTAAAAAGGTACTCGAACTTGGCGCAGGAGAGTGTTCCTACGTATCTTATATTATATCAAAAAGTAAACCAGCCAGCTATATTGCAAGCGATGTTTTCGATTTTCGTTATAAACACGCTCAAAGTAACTTAAAAAACAGATTTAGCTGTTTACAATTTCAAACAATAGATGCAACAGATATTAATTTGGATGATAACTCTGTCGATCTTATTTTAGGATTCGGGATTTATCACCATATTCCCGATCTTTTAGATGCTTTCAAGGAAGCATGGCGCATATTAAAACCAAATGGTATGCTTGTAATTAGGGACCCTTATCGAAGCAATCCATTAATATACTTAAAACACAAGATTCACAAATACAGTAAAAACGAAAAGCCTCTGATCTTAAATGCCACTAAAAAGAAACTTGAAATGGCGGATTTTCAAATAGAAAAAATTTCTCGCTTTTGGCTTCG
>Ga0114922_10004490_pt1 | contig 12930 bp, 4 predicted proteins | sample AartaG_FD_100975 | JGI IMG/M metagenome (GOLD analysis project Ga0114922, IMG submission 100975) | Deep subsurface microbial communities from Aarhus Bay to uncover new lineages of life (NeLLi) - Aarhus_00045 metaG | ecosystem: Environmental > Aquatic > Marine > Oceanic > Sediment | place: Aarhus... | reverse complement strand
TTGCCTGGCCGATCGCGTTCTTGACGGCGTCCCGGTCGCCAATCTCAACCAGGTTGCTGGTGTTCAGGTCACCGGCCAGCGACCGGACCTCCACGCTGCCGGAAGCATCCCCGCTGAAGGTGACCCGGCAGCAGGTCTCGTCCGGCAGCGGCGGGTCGTCGAAGTGCACCGTGACCATGGCGCCCGCCGGCGAGTCCACGGTCATGGTGCCGGTGTAGGTCACCGGGCCGATCGCGTCCCAGCACTCCAGCGCGGCACCGACCGTACCGCCGGTCAGGTCCGCGGAGAAGTCCACCTCCAGCGTTTCGATCCCTGCCGCCCGCGGTTCGATGTTGACCGTGGTCAGGTCCTGGCAGCCGTAGTAGGCGCCGTGCCAGTGGCAGTTGCGGACCGCGCTGGGCTCGACGGTGCATGCATGCGTTCCGGGGGTCGTGTAGTCCTGCAGGAGCTGGATCCGCTCTGGATCGGTCGGGGCGTCGAGCGCCCCGTTCCCGGCGATAAACCACTCGAGGGGATCGAACGTGATCGCCGGCCCCTCGTCGGGCAGCCGGTAGGCGTACGAGTCCTCGTAGGCCCAATCCATGGAGTAGTCACCGGTGCCGGTGCACTCATCGATCCGGCCGTAGATGTCCACCAGCCCGACCAGACTGTCGTCGGCCGGACCGTAGAACAAGGCCACCACGTCGTTGCCGTTTATCTGAGGGCCTTCGCCCACCTGATCGGGCAACACGCCGGCGCCGTAAGCCTGCTCGAAGGTGACCGTGTCTTCGTCATAGAGGAAGACCCACGAGTCGCCCGCCTCCAAGCTGGCGGCATCCAACGCTGTGGACCCGGTGACGGACGTGCTACCATTGTTGAAGCGGGCGATGGTGTAAAAGCCCAGGCTCGCCGCGCTGTCGCCGCAGTTGGTGATCTCGACCCACTTGGGCTCGCCGCCGGGCAGGTCGCCGTCCACGATCTCGCTGATGATCAGCGTCTCGGTCACCGGGCACTCGATGCCGGTACAATCCTCGGCCTCAGGATACCAGGTTCCACCAAGGATCTGCTCGCACTCGCACTGATACTCGACCACGCACTGGCCGATCGGCAGGCAGCAGGCCCTCTGGTCCTGCACGTCGCAGGTCACCTCGTCGCAATCCTGATTGAAGTGCCATTCGCCGCAGGCCGCCAGGCAGACCTCCTCCTCGCACATTTCGCAGGTGCCGTCCGACAAACAGCAGGCAAACCCGCACGGAGGACCCGGTTCATAGCCCGGGTTGTGGTCGCGGATATAGCCGGGACTGCCCAGATCGTCGGAGACCGCCGACCGGACATGGTCATCCTCCGTGGTGTATTTGCTCGGGTCGTCCTCGGGGGTACCGGCGAACTTCCAGCGAAAACCGGGGTCGTTGGTCTCCGTGGTCAGATCGAGGAAAAAGTCGTAGACCAAGCTACGACCGATATCGCCGGACTCAAACTCCGGCATTCCCTCCCCGACCCACACGACGTCCAGCAGAGCGGGCGGGGTGCCCTCGGCATAAAGTGCCACCAGCGAGGGGGTATACGCCTCGATCCGCTCCCAGGTGTCGTCATCGACGGAGATGATCTCCTCCTCCCGCAGGGCCCATTCGCACCGGAAATACTCCCTATCTTCCTCGGGCGCGGCGGTGATGATCTTCATCTCGCCGGCCGGGATCGTTTCCCCGACCAGGTTGCCGCTCACCTCCGGGGTCTCCTCCGAGTCAATCAGGTTCCCCGCCAGGGCCCAGAGGTTCACGTCCGATTCGCCGGTGTTGAAGACCTCGATGTACCCGTAGAGGTCGTCACCGCCCGAGGGGTAGTGCATGATCTCCGAAATGACCACCGTCGTGTCCTGCACGCAAACGTAATGCACCGCCGCGTTCGAGGGCACCTCGCTGGCCACCGCATCGAAATCGACCTTCGCCGTGCCGGTGAAGGTGGGATCGGGCGGCTCACCGGGCGGGTTGTAGGTCAGGGTGCCCACGATCGGGTGCGGATAAGTCGGCCCGACCGGGCCGTCGTCGTCGCTCAGCGTCCCGTACTCTGCGGGCAACGCATTGAGCACCTGGTACGTCAAGGCCCCGATCCCGCCGCTGGCTTGGAGGTTGACGGGAACGTCGGTGGCGCCCTTGATCACTCTTTCGGCTCCGCCCACGGCGGTTGGTGCCGGCGGGCCGTTCGCCGTACCGGGAGTGTCCGCCCCCCCGGCCGGATCAAACTCGCCGATGTACCAATCACCGGTGCCGTTGACGTAGCGGAACGCATGGCCGGGCACATACGACCCGTCCGGGCCCAGCGTGTCGGTGCCATACCACCATTCGGTCCCGCTCGGCGGTTCATCGAGATTCTTCACCAGCGCGATCATGTCCACGATTCCGGTCCAGGGCGTTACGTCAAAGTCCCCGTCGTCGTCGGGGTCCAGATCATCGTCGAGGGCACCGGTGAAACCGCTGACCAGCATATGGGTTACGTTGTCGTCGTTCTCGAAGTTCAGCGTGGCCTCCAGATCCGCCGGGGCGCCGAAGGTGTCGTCGTCCTCGGCCACCAGGAAGTAGCCGTCAGCCGGGATGCTGTAGCCGGTCAGCTCGACCACCGCCTCGATCACGCCGCTGCCCGCCTCGGAGGAGCCGTCACCGATGACCAGGTAGGTCAAGCCGTCCAGCGTTTCGCTGGCGTCACCGGCCAACTCGAAGTACTCGTCATTGTCCGTGCTCGGCTGGTCGATTCGAATCTCGTTGATCGTCACCGCAGCCCCAGCGGGGATGCACAACACGCCGACAGCAAGCAAGGTCACAAACCATTTCATCTTTACGCCACTCCTCAACAGTCGTTTCCAGGGGGACCGCCTCCATCGCGAGCCCCGCTCCAAGAGACCCCGTGCGCCAAACCTTCTGAGTATTGCCGGACCTGCCCGAGGCGGCGCTTCGCTCCTCGAGCGCAGGTCGGTCTTTTCCGGGTGTTTCCTACGGTACCTACGACTCACCCCCGCGGGCCGTAGCCGAATGCGACCATATTCTGTAGTGGGGAGGGCAATGAGGAATCCGGCTACCCCGCTTCTCTTACCCAGAACTCCTACTCCCCTCGGCGTCGCACTTATCAGTATACCCGCTTGGGCGTCGGCGCTAAGCGCGCTGCGCCGGAGTTTCGCAAGTTCTCCTAGCACGACCGGTGCCCGTCGTGCCGGATTCGCAGGCCGCCGGTCGCTGTCGTCCGACGGACTGACCGATTCTCGCCCAAACGAGCCGCGAACTTCAGTTCGCGCGGTGTTTCACGCGGGTGGAGGCGCGATCCTTGTTCGCTGCTCCGCGCGAGCTAAAGCTCGCGGCTCAATGGGATTAGAGATGTTTCGTCCGACAGAATCGGTCAGTGTGAGTACCTTAGTGGAGCGGGCTCTGCCCGGCGGTGAGCGCCGCGCGGCGCGGGGCCCGGGCTACGTTCCGCAGCAGGCGTGAGAATCGCCTGATTGGCCCCGGCGCGCCGTCTCCCCGTATAATCCCCGGCCGAGGATCAACGAGGTGTGCGGAGGCAGGCAGCGATGATCGCAGTTATCGGCGGGACAGGTCTTGGAGAAGCGATAGCCGACGACGGCGGCGAGACGATCGCGGCTGACACCCCCTTCGGCCCGCCCAGTGCGCCACTGGTGCGGGCTAACTGGGGCGGGGCGGAGGTCATCTTCCTCGACCGCCACGGCCCGGGGCACGCCTTGAACCCCTCGACCGTCCCCTACCGGGCCAACATCTTTGCCCTCAAGGCCGCGGGCGTCACCACGGTCATCGCCAGCGGAGCGGTGGGCAGCCTCCGCGAGGAGATCAAACCGGGCGATCTGGTGGTCTGCGACCAGACTATCGACAAGACCTTTCGCCGGGCCGGCACGTTCTACCACGGCGACCGGGCGCCCGGCGGCGGTCTGGCCGTCCACGTCGAGTTCGCCGAGCCCTTCTGCCCGGTGCTGCGCCGGCGCATGCTGGACCAGGCCGACCGGGTCGGCCTGACCGTCCACCCCCGCGGGACCTACGTCTGCATGGAAGGCCCGCAGTTCTCCAGCCGGGCCGAGTCAAACATGCACCGCGCCTGGGGCGGCGACCTGATCGGCATGACGGCCATGCCCGAAGCCAAGCTGGCCCGGGAAGCCGAGATGTCCTACGCCCTGGTGGCCATGGTCACCGACTACGACTGCTGGCGGCCCCACCAGACCGCCGACAGACAGACCCTGCTGGCCGAGATCCTCAGCAACCTCAAGCAGGCCACGGAGAACGCCATCGCCTTGATCCACGCTGTGGCAGCGTCCTTGAACGAGGCGCCCATTGAAGATTGTGAGGCATTCCACGCTCTGGAACTGGCCGTCTGGACCGATAAGAGCACCGTACCGCAGCGAACTGTCGAGCGCCTGCGCCCGTTGATCGGTCGATACTTCGGCAATAGGAGCTGATGACCGGCACCATGCGATTCGCCCTGGTTGTAGTGGTTGCTGCCTTTGCGTGGTCCGCCCTGGCGGACCTGGCCACCGCTCAGGACGCGCCTCGCCCCGGGCCGCTGCCGGCGGACCATCCCGACGTTTATCTTCGGGACAGTTTTGAGGCTGAGGAATGGATCGCCCAAGCCCGGCGGCACGCGTCGAAGGGCGACTGGGCCGGAGCGTCGTCCAACTTGCACCGCGTCGTCGAGGTGCACGCCGACAAACTGACCCGGGTCGCAGCCGGTTACTACGTGAGCATCCCTCAGCGGGTCAGTCGTCTGATCGCCTCCTGGCCGCCGGAGGGTTTGCAGGCCTACCGCCGCGAAACCGAGCCCCAAGCGCGACAACAGTTGGCCGAGGCCCGGCGGCAGCGGCGGATCGAACCCCTGCTCGCCGTCGCCGATCGCTACTTCTGCACGTCAAGCGGCGCCGACGCCGCGGACCTGGTGGGCCAGTTGGCCCTGGAGGCGGGGGATTTCCCCCTGGCCGTCATGATGTACAGCCGGCTGCTGGCCGAACACCCCGATCGCGCCGCGCTGCGGGTCAGAGCGCTTCCCCCCCTGGCCATCGCCCATGCTCTGGCCGGGCAGGCGGAAGCAGCCCAAGCACTTGCCGCCCAGGCAGCCCACGCCCCGCAGGGGTCGCCAGAGGTCACCTGGATGGGCCGGTCGCAACCATTGGCTTCTCTGATTGAGTCCCTGCTGGTCGAGGTACGACCGGCCGCAGAACCTGAGGTTGCATTCTCCTGGCCCCTCTTCGGCGGCGATCCCGCCCGAAACCGCGCCGCCGCTCTGGGCGTCGATCGCCTGGCCATCCTCTGGCGACTCGAACAAATCGGAGATGCCACGCTGGTCCCGGAAGAGGACCGCTCCACCGCGTATCGCCGGGCCCTGGACCGCGGACGCTTCTTGGCCATGAACCCGGTGGTGGCGAACGAGACGGTCTACATTCAGGACAGCCAGCGCGTCTGGGCCCTGGAACTTCGCAGCGGCAAGCTCGCCTGGCGCTACAACGGTTTTGCCGAAGCCCGCGGCGATTCCCTCTCCGCCGACACCGAGCTTTCCCGATGGTACGCCCCGACGGTCTTCGGCTCGCGGGTCTACGCCTGCCTGGGAAGCGAGGTCGTCTCCTACTACGGCTACGAACCGCCCGAGAGCACCTCCGCTCTGGTTTGCCTGGACGCCTCCAGCGGGGAGGAGCTCTGGCGGGTGGACCGGGCCCGTCTGGGATCGGCCTTCGAGGAGATGGACTTCGAGTCCACCCCCATCGTCCAGGCGGGCAAGGTCTACGTGGTGGTCCGGCGGAAAAGAAGCTTCGGCTTCGAGGATTGCTTCCTCTGCCGCCTCGACGCCGACGACGGAGCCGTCGAGTTCCGTACCCATCTGGGCAGTGCCTCGACCGGCGGCTTCGGATACCGCCGCTCGACCCTGACCATCCCGGCCCTGTTCGAGGACACGGTGTACGTGGTCAGCAACCTGGGCACCATCGCCGCCGTCGATGGCCACAGCGGGCGGGTGCGCTGGCTGCGCCTCTACGAGCGTATCAGCGAAGCCCAGTGGCGGCGCCAGGGCCGGGGCTCGACGCAGGACCTGCGCCCCTGGGAGTTCAACCCCTTGATCTGTTCCGCAGAGCGGCTCTTTGTCCTGCCCACCGACGCGACTTCACTGCTGGTGCTCGACCGGACCACGGGCGACGTGACCCACAGCGCTTCGCTCGAAGAACTCGCCTGGATCCAGAGCCTGCTGAGCGTTGACGGTTCACGGATCTACGGGGTCGGCAAGCAAGCCTTTTGTTACGACCTCGAAGCGGGGACTATGGTCTGGCGGTCGGAGCTGCCCGAGGACCAGGAACCGCTCGGCCGGGGCATCCTTACCGATCAGCAGTTGTTGGTCCCAACCGGCGGCGGGGTGTGCGCCTTCGATCGCCGCAACGGCGGCGTTGCCGTGCAGCCGGGCGAGGTGTCGGGGGGCGGCAACCTCCTGGCCTTGCCGGGGCTCTTGCTCCAGGCCGGCAGCGACCACCTCACCGCCTACGCCCGCAAAGGCGACGTTCTCAACCGCCTCCGCAGACGCCTGGAAGATTCTCCCGCTGACCCCATTCCGGCACTTGACCTGGCCGAGCTGCTCTTCCGGACGGGTGACACGGCCGAGTCGCTGGCCGCCCTCGACCGGGCCATCGCCCGCGCCGGCGGCTTCGCCAGACCGATCAAGGCCCGGCTCAAGCGGCGTATCTTCGACGACTGTCTGGCCTTCGCCGAGGCGCTCGCCGACCGGCCGGACGTGGAGGCCAAACTGACCCACGGACTGTACCGCCGGGCTGCCCAGTGTCCGCCCGATGCCCTGGCGCACCTCACCTACCGCTGGCGCTGGGCGGCGTTGCACGAACGCGCCGGCAGCTTCGGCGAGGCCGTTGACCTCTATCAGCAGGCCATCGCCGACCGCACCCTGCGGGAAACCGAATACGCCGCCGAGGGCGACCGGCCCGAGCCTGCCGGCCGACTTGCCGAGGCCCAGATCGCCCGGCTCATCGGCCTGCACGGCCGCGAGGTGTACGAGCGTTTCGACAAGCAGGCGGCTCAATGGTTGGCCGCCGCGGCCAACGCCGAGGACCTCGGACTGCTGGTTCGCTTGCTGGAAACCTACCCCAATTCGCAGTCCGCACCGGCGGCGCTGGAGGCCCGCGGACGCCTGTTACTCCGTCGGGGTGACACGCTCGAGGCAGTCCGCGCCTTCTACGCCGCCCTGTTCCGCTACCCGCGACAGGCCGACGCCCCGGCCCTGATGAAGCAGATCGCCGACTGTTACCTACAGGCGGGTCACCCCGAGCACGCCTGGCGCTGGCTGACCAAGGCCGCCCGAGAGCATCCGGAAGCTACCGTGGAGATCGACGGCCGGCGGCTGACCTTGCGCCAGTACCGCGACCGCCTGGGCGACATCCGCTCCCGCGTCGAACCGTCGCGCCCGCACCTCGATCCGCCGATCGAGGACGGATACCAGCGCCCATTCAATGAACCGTTCTGGCTGCTCGACCCGCTCTTCGCCGCCGCGCCGCAGGCGAGCTGGCGGACCTTCCTCGTCTACGTCGCACAGGGGTTGCGTGCCTTCACCGCCGAAACCAACGAGGAACTGTGGGAGTCGCCGGCTCCGTGCCCCCACCGGCCGGAACTGCTGCTGGTCACGCCCCAGGGCATGGTGCTGGCCACCGGTCACCGGATCTTCGCCCTCGACGCGACCGCCGGCCGGCGCCTCTGGCAACACGGTCGCCGCCCGCCGGAGCTCGACGAGCCTCAGGCTGACCCCGAGGATTTCGCCGCGTTCGTCTCCTTCGGTCTTGCCGGGCGGACGCTGGTCGCCCTGCGTGAAGACGGCGGGGCGATCTGCCTCCAGACCGACACCGGGCGCGTGGTCTGGCAGAGACAACTCGAGTATCACCCGGCCGGTGCCGTAGCCATGAGTTCGTCCCGGATCGTCTACCACGCGTTGCGCTTCGGCCAGCCCATCTACTGCCTGCTGGACGCTGCCAGCGGGGAGCCGATCCGGGTCATCGAGCCCGAAGACGACCGCCAGCCCGAGCATCTCATGTTAACCCTCGAGGGCTTCGTCCTGGTGGTGACCTCCCAGACGGTGGACTGCTTCGATCCGGCCACCGCCCGGCGGATCTGGCACCTCCGCCGCGATGGCGGCATTCTGGCCGGCGCGGTGAAACTGGATGTGGACGGGCTGTACCTCTCCGACGACGGACAGCACCTAGAGAAGCTGCGCCTGACCGACGGACAGACGATCTGGCGATCCAAGCCGCCTTCGGACCCCGTCCATCGCGGCACCGACAGCATGACCATCGGTCTCTACGACGGGCAGGTCCTGGTCTCGACTGAGAGCCGGGTCTTCGTGCTTTCCTCCACCGACGGGCGCCTCCTCTGGGAGGGCACCGTGCCGCGGGGCATCCGCTTTGGCCACCGCTTCCTCACCGAGTCGTACTTCGTGGCCGCGGACAACCCGCCGGAGAACTTCCAGAACCAGCACGTCGCCTACTTCTACGACCTCCGCAGGGCCAGCGGCCTGATCCCCGCAGCCGGGGGCATCAAGACCCTGGGCGTCTTCGACGATCTCAAGCGTATCACCCCTCGCGACGGCGCCCTGCTCCTCCAGGACGGCCAAACCCTCCACGCCTGGACCTCAGCAGCCCCGGAAGGGCAATAGAGGGCAGCCCAGGGCAAAAGCCTTGGGTTCGCGGCTGCACCGACTGCGCGAGGATGCGGACCTGCCGGGCGAGTGCAGCGGGGGCGTGCAACCGCTGGCTCCCGTCCGGGTATATCAGAATGCGATCGACCTGGATCCCGGCGGTATACTCTCTGGAGGCGTGTCATGATGATACTTGTACGAATTCCCCTCACCTGTCTTGTTGCGCTGTTTACGGGCGTATCTGCCTTCGCGGCCGACAAACAGCGGCCGGAGTCGCCACCGCGGGTGGGAACCTGTGAAGTGGATTTGGGGGTCTACAAGGAAGCCCTGCGCTTCGTCGAAGCCCTGGAGGTGCTGGCCAAAAACCATCCCCGCTGTTCTGAGATCGCCTTGCATACGGGGCGCGACGGCACGGTTCGCATCACCGCGCCTGTGGGTTTCCTCGATCACCTGGGCGCCTTGACGGGTCACCGGGCGGCCTTCGCCCCACCGCCGAAGGAGAAGCGCAGCCACCGACCCGAAGGGGCTCGAGGCGAAGAACTCAAGCAAAGCCAGCGCGGCAGATCCAAAGAGCGACGAGGCGAGCAATCCCCAGGGCCTCGGCGCGGTGCGGACCCACCGCGCAGAGGAAAGCGGCACCAGAAGCTGGAGGTTCGCGTGTTCGAGCTCATGTTCGCCGATGCCCGAGAGCTGGTGAAGTACGTGGACATGCTGCGCATCGGGAGTCCCGCCCCCTGGGCGACCGCCTTTGACGAACGGACCAACTCCATCATCGTTAAAGGCCCGCCGGAGCTGGTGGACCAGGCCGCCGACCTGACCGAACAGCTCGACCGGCCCGCGGACCGGGAGGGCGAGTCCGCCCTGGTAATGAAGCTCATGCCCCTTTCCCACGCCGACGCCAGACAACTGGCCGGCGTAGTGGAACACGTCCTCCGTGCCGGGCGGCGGGGTCCCCCACCGCCGGTCGAGGTAGTGCCTGATCGGCGAACGAACACCATCGTTCTGGCCGGTCCCGAACACCTGGTGATGAGAGCTTCGGACCTGATTCGGGAACTGGACGGCAAGTCCAGAGCCGCCAAGAAGAAAAAAGGCGAAGCCAAAGGCGGCAAGCCCAAAGCCGCAACCGCGCCCAAGCCCCCGAAGAAGGCCAAGGATCAGGCCAAACCCCTCAAGGAGAAGAAGGTCAAGAAGGCTAAGAAGGCCAAGAAAGGGCAGAAGGAGGCCAAGGCCGCCGGCGGCAAGAAACCCAAAGCACCGGCCAGGCCGGCCCCGCCGAAGAAACCCAAAGGCGGCAAGAAAACCAAGCGCCCTAATGCCAGCGCCCCGGCGGCCAAGCCAGCCGAGCCGGTGGACGCCGCCGCCGACAAGATACCTCCAGGCAGGGACGTCTGACCGCCCCGGCGGGCGGATCCGCGCCCCAGCCCGCCGGGGACGCTGCCTTCCTCCTCCCAAAGCCGCAGGCCGCCGTCGGTGATCATCCTTCGCTCACCGACGGCGGCCCTGCAATAGCACTGGCAGCAAACACCCAATAGCACGCCTCAGGAACACGCCGGCAGCGCAGGAATCAAATGGGTGCAACTCGCTTCGGGCCCCGCGGCGGCTTCCGCCCGCCCGATAAGCGCGGGTGAGCGTCAGTATATTGTGGGCAGATGCGGTTTGGTGCGCATTGCGCGGTGCGCCGACGATCCGTAGCGGCCGGCGTCTCGCCGGCCGTTCGGATGACGACACACTACCGGCTGAACGTCCGGCGGGGACGCCGGACGCTACGACTTCACCGACTAAGATGACGCCCGCCCGATAAGCGCCCGGATAACGGGTTCATGTTGGGCGGGCGGCGGAAAGCAGCGAAAGTTTGCGGTTTGTAGCTTGCCCTTTGGTCACCGCATATTGCATGTTTCTCTGTGAGGCTGCGATCTGGTAACGGTTGCAGCCGAAACCGGGGAAGAGCGACGTCTCAGCCGTCGTACGGACCGTACGGCCTGAGGCAGTTGCTGCGAGCGAACCCGCCCTGGCACAGATCGGCCCGGATCGGCTGACGGGCGGAGGGGTCAAGGCCGTCGAGTGCCGGACCTGTCTCGAAGCGTGACGTTCCCGCCGTGCTCGTCGCGCTCACCGACACAAAGGGATGGGGGGTACCGATGGCCAGCACGGGGGTGGTGGGCGCCGGGTGGGCCGCCGCAGCGGCGCTGTACCTAGGACTGAGCATCACGGGATGCGGCGTCCCCCGGTCAGCCTCGGGCGCCGCCGCCGAGACCACGCCGCCGAACACGCCTACCGTCGAGGGCGACACCGAAGCGACTGCCGCAGCGGCCACCGGCGACCCGTTCGCCAAGACCATTCCCTGGCGGGTCACGCCCGGCGTACGATCCTCACTTGCCGGGACGCTTGGTTCCAGCGAACAGGTTGACGTATTCGACATCGGGCCGGCGTACGCCGGCGACCGACTTCACGTCGAGGTTCTGGCCTCGGCCGAGCTGGACGCGGTCCTGGCCGTCTTCGATGCCGATCAGAACCTCATGATCGCCAACGACGACCGCAGCTACTACGGCGGGCTGACTGACCCGCTGGCCGATGCCGTGGTCATGCACGATACCCCGGGCTGTCTCGTCGCGGTTAGCACCAGCCCGACGGCGCCCTCCAGCGGAGCCTACACACTGGAGCTTCTGCTGACCGAGGACGAGGCCCCGGCGCCGCCCGCGCCGCAGCGGGTCTACCTGAACTTCGACGGAGCCTCGGGAGTGACCATCGGCACGCGCCCTCCGGTGGAGGTGCCCGTCTTCGACGCCGCCTCCATCGACCCCTCCTTTGCCGGAAACAGCGGCCAGATCGCCGACAACGTGGCGGCGATGGTCCGGGAGGATTTCACCGGCCTGGACGTGCAGTTCTATTCGTCTCGCGACGGTTCGCCCCCGGCCGAGCCGTACACCACGATCCATTTCGGCGCTTACGACGCCGCCCTGCTGGGGATAGCCGAGAACGTGGACGAGTACAACGAGCAGCCCAGCCAGCAGGCCATTGTCTTCGTGGACACCTTCGCCGCCTTTGCGGTGCTCGAGCCGAGCGTGGAGGAGATCTCCCAGGCGCTGACCAACGTGGCCAGTCACGAGACCGGCCACCTGCTCGGGTTGCAGCACACCTGCGACACCCGCAGCATCATGGACATCACCGCCAATCTCCGCCAGATGCTGGGCGACCAGTCGTTTTCCCGTTCACCGTTGAACCCGGCGGACGTATTCCCCATCGGGTACCAGGACGCGCCGCGCTTGCTCTTCGAGAACGTGGGCGGTGACCTGGCGGTAGCCAGGCAGGCCTCGTTCATGAAGCGCATTGCCCCGCGGACCTGGTACGACGAGGGGGTTGGCCCTCCGGCTCGGGACCGGCTGATCTTCGGCACCTGTGGACACTGCATCCGGGCCAAGGCCAAACGACAGGCCGCCCTCCACACCGCCCAGGGCAGCGCACCCGGGCGCTGATCCCCAGCTCCGCTTCGCTATATCGACGTGCCCAAAAGCATAAGAGCGTGTTTGACAAGCCTCGGTCAACGCGTGCGGCACGCCCTTGAGAAGGCGTTGTAGCGGCCCTTCGGGCTCCCGCCTTGGTCGCCCTCAGCCTCGCAGGCCGTTGGGAATACGGTGTTCCGGCGCCTCGACGGCCGGCGGGGACGCCGGCCGCTACTTCTCAAACACCCTCTAAGAATGATCCAACCCCGGAGGGCGAACGACGGGTTTCCCGGACCCGCCTCAGTCCACCAGCGACGGGGGCTGCGCTCACCTGCCCGACCCGCGGAGGCCGCGCGGATCGTCCGGCGCGGATGCCTCGGTCGCCGGGGCCGGCAGGCGGTCGGCCTCCTCGCCCGCGCCGGCGCGGGCTCGCAGCCAGCCGGCCAGCAGAGACGAGAGCCCGACGTAGAAGTACCCCACGCAAAACAGGACCAGGAACGGCAGCCCGATGGTGACCCAGTTGGTTTCCATGCACAGCACGGCGCAGGTTAGCAGATAAAACCCCATGCACACCTCAATGCAGGCCTGCCAGGGGATCTTCCGCTGCTTTTTCTTCTGATACGCCCGCCGCCGCTTCCAGCCTGTCTCGGTGGCCCGGGAGACGCCGAATTTCGGCGTGCGTACGAACTCACTGTCCCGGCCGAAAAAGCCGGAAAGCATCGCCCGAGAGTTGTTCAGGGCAATACCCACCCCCAAAGCCATCAGGAAGGGCAGGTATTTGAGGCTGTCCGACCAGGTGCGCAACAGCTCGCGCTGGCTGCAGTAGTAGAAGCTGCTGGCGCTGCAGGTAGCC
>Ga0114922_10004489_pt1 | contig 12932 bp, 10 predicted proteins | sample AartaG_FD_100975 | JGI IMG/M metagenome (GOLD analysis project Ga0114922, IMG submission 100975) | Deep subsurface microbial communities from Aarhus Bay to uncover new lineages of life (NeLLi) - Aarhus_00045 metaG | ecosystem: Environmental > Aquatic > Marine > Oceanic > Sediment | place... | reverse complement strand
ATGAAGTTGAGGAAGAGGTTGATGGCGGTGGTCTTGCCGGCGCCGTTGGCGCCCAGCAGGCAGTAGATAACCCCCTTCTCGACCTTGAGGTTGAGGTGGTCCAGCGCAAGCAGGCCGTCCTCGTAACGCTTCGTCAAATCAATCGCTTCGATCATTTTGGACTACTCCTTTCGAAGATTCCTTAACGTGGGTCGTAGCACAGCAACGCAATGAAGGCGATGATCGCCATCTGTAGATTAACCATAATAAGTAGAACGAGTTGCCAGAATGGCCATGCCCTCTCGATAGCGAGACCTTCCTGTAACCATAGTCTGTTCCATCTGGGTACTTCGGAAAGCGAAACCGGTTTAGCCGATAAAAAGCCGGTATGGCTGTTACTACCGGACGATGAAACAAGATGCCATGAATCGGGGTCGGTGCTGTCCTTTTCGACGGTGAAGTCATGGAGCTGCTGCTGGTATCGACGGGCGTTCCGCATCAGCGTTTCGTAGCCGAATACACCTGTTCCTGAGAGTTCCTGCAGCGAACTGTTAAGCAAGCCCGTTGGTGAAATGTGCGTAACGATGTTAAGCAGCACAGCTTGGTGAATTCTCTCCTCGTTCGAGTTGACAATTACTCGTTGAGTAGCGGTCAACCTTTCATTCAACATTTGTGCGCGCAGGGGATAAGTATCGCGGTATTCATCGCCCGGAATATCGGAAGCTTCATTTGGTTGCCTGGCGACGACGGCCTCGATGGCGGCTTCAATCTCCCGTTCGATTTCGAAGTTGGCGCGAACCGGGGCCAATCGCTCGGCGATCAATCGGGCTATGCCCGGAACCACGATGACAACAGCTATCCACCCGATTAAAGCCACGACCAACGCGACAGCCGGTCTGCTGACCATGCTGCTTACGGCCATGCCGAACAGTATGAAGATCGAGATGCACAATATAGACAGGCATACGACCCAGCCCAGCGTTTGGAGGACGGCTTCAGTCAAAGGCAAGGCGTTATTTGTGTAGAGGATCACGACGCTCAGAAGCCCACCCAGAAGGAAAGGGATGACCGTTGCTGCCAATAACCCCAGGTACTTGCCGAAGAAAAGTGACATACGGGAAACCCGGGAGGAGAGAATCATCCTCAGTGTGCCGCTCTGTTTCTCCCCGCAGATCGCACTGTAACTTACCAGGATGGAAAGCAAGGTCATCAGCGTGCCGACGATGAAACTCCAGTCAAAAGAACCGATCACAGGCATATACCTGTTTCCCCGCTGGGTTCTCTCGGGATCACGGAAGATGAAAGCGTTGACTGACCAGGTATCCGGCAGCTTGCGCATGCCTCCATCGGCCAGAAATGCAAGAGCGGACGGCGGCTTGACCACTTTCTGGGCATAATTGGAAAGGTCCCGTAACGATCCGCTGTTTTGCTCAAGCATCGCGCTTGTCGTTCTCTCGGAGCGCGAGAAGCTCTCTCTATCCTCCCGGAAGTACCCTGAATACGAAAATGCGTTTATTACGAATGCGATCAGAACCAAGGTAGCAATGAAGATGAATTTTGCGTCGCGAAGACCTTCGGACAACTGGAACCCGGCTATAGTGATCATCGTTCTGCCCTATCTCACGTCGTAACGGGAAAAAGCGAGCATCCCCAAGTAAAAGGCCAGTATTGTGGCAATCAATAATGCCGTGATCGGCCAGCTTGCAGCCTCAAAGTCAGGATTCCCTCCCTCGAACACAAACTCCGGCACCAATCCGGGCGGCAGTTCCCCCCAGAGTCGGGGATTGATAAAAGTATCTTCCTTTTCGCCGGAGTCCTCTCTTGCACGGTATTCGGCATAGCGCCTTGCCCAGCCTTCCTCGGAGAGGGCTTCCGCGAGCGGGCGTCTGGAGAAGAACTTGAAAACATTTTTCCCAAAGAGGCCCTCGTCCCACATCCTTTTCAGGAATGCACTCCTGAATCGGCGTGCGCTCTCGATGAATTCGCGGTTGACCGAGTAATCGGTGCCGGACAAGGCCGTGAGGGCTGTCCGGAGGTGGTAGGCTGGGGCCGGTGTGCTTAGCAGTGACGCGAGCTCAGCCTGTCTGATCATGGCATCCTCGTGTTTCCTCGATACTTGCCATACTTCTTCCGCCCTTTTTTGATAGAGCGGCTCGCCGAACTTGAGCACGTCGGCAAACCAGCGGTACATGGCGGGATTGCCATCGAAGAGATATGGCTTGGGGATAACCAGGCCTGACACACCCATTATGCTAATATCTCCGTCTGGCCGTGCACTTATGACATGTACCGAGATCTTTTCTCTGGTTTCCCGGTAACTGACCTGCTCAAATGTCGTAATCTCCGTGGGGTCGGGCAACTCCTCCAACATCGATGCGATGTTTGTCGCGGCGTCGGGAATCAACAGAACGCCGGTCGCCCATAACAGCAGTGAGAGGATCAACGATGTCGATGAACGCCTGGCCAGGGATGAGCACAGCATTCCCAGAGCGAAGAACAGGGCGCCGTAGATCAGGCCTACAAGTATCATGAGGAAAATCGCCAGCCACTGCACCAGCGTGAAACCGATGCCATGAACCATCTGCAACACCAGCAGCGATCCGATGAAGCTGATCAGAAAAGGCAATGCGATGACGCATACTCCGGCGGCGAATTTGGCTAGAAAGATCTGCGCCCTGGACGTTTTTCCCAGGCAGATGAGCTTCAGTGTCCCGCGCTCTCGCTCTCCGTTAATGGAGTCATAACTCATGAGGATGCCGAAGATGCTGATCACCATCGAGAAGATGGCGAGCAGGTCGAATGAAGGCACCGCGTTAAGGAGCACGTTGTCGGTGAGGCTGTCCGTGGCTCCACGCGGCACTTCCCACCTGTCGATGACGACACTGTTGCCGAGATGCCGATCCTCGCCCTGGGCGAAGATGCTCAGGGGTGAGGGTGGATAATGAACGACGGGGAAGAGGAAGGAGGGAACAAACACCTCGCTCTCGGCTTGAGCGGCCCTCTCCGCAATGCGGTTGTAGTTATCGCGTCGGCGGATGTAATCGTCTCCAAGGATCCAGACGCTCATCAGAACGAGGGCGAAGGTTGTTATCAGCGCGGCTCCGAAGCGAAATGTTTTTAGGTGCTCGCGAATTTCTTTGCTGAACAACACTCCGAACATGATTTGTCTTCCTTAACGTGTGTCGTAGCACAGCAACGCGATGAAGGCGAGAATCGCCATCTGCAGGTTAAGCGCAAACAGAATGACCAGCTGCCAAACCGGCCACTGTTGCTCCCTCGGCAGGCCGCCGTCGGCCCACATCGTGTGCCAGCGGGGGATGATGGAAGAATCCACCGGTTTTGTGGAGAATGTGCGGCGCTCGGTCTGCCCATCCGACCCGCAATAGACTAGATGCGCCGATTCGGAATCGAGACTGTCCCGTTCCACCACCAGGTTGTGAAGCTGGTTTCTGTATTTCCCGGCGTAGTCGATAAGGTTATCAAAACCATAGACACCCGTATTGCAGAGGCACTGCAACGAATCGCTCAACAGCACAGACGGGGAAGGGGACGAGAAAATATTTAGCGCCTTCATCTGCAGACTTTTCTGAGTCAGCGCCGAATCGATTATTCTCTGTTTTGCAGATACGATTGACAGGTGCAGCTTAGCGCGGCCGGGCATGAACCAGTCGAACGGATCGCCCGACCAGTTGCCGGCGCCGTCAGGAGAACTCTCCCAGAAATTGATTTCGGAATCGCTAATATTCTTCTCTATTTCATAAGGCGAGGGCACAGCCACGCTCTGTTCCGCCACCATGCGCGCCAGGCCCGGCACTGCGATCAGGATAATTACCCAGGTAGTCGTGATCACCACTAATGAAACGGCCGGCCTCGAGACGATGCCGCTAACGGCCATCGCCAGCAGGAGGAACAGCGAGAGGCACGAGACCCCCAGTAAGAATGACCACAACAACACAGTGACGATCTGCTCGTTCAGCATCATGATTCCGTTGAAAACCAGGATGGTGATGCTTATCAGGCCTCCAAGCAGCAGCGTTAAGGTGATGATTACCAGCAGCCCCAGGTACTTGCCGAAGAACAGCGAAAGGCGGGAGACGGGATTGGAGAGTACCAGCCGCAGCGTGCCGTCGCGCTTCTCGCCGCAGATCGTGTCGTAACCCAGCAGAACAGCTAGCAGCGTCATCAGCACACCGACGATGAAGCACCAGTCGAAGGCCTGGATTAATGGGATCTGCTCGTTGTCGCGGCTCTGGCGTTCTATTCCTTGGATAAAGAAGGCGTTGACATTAATTAAATTCGGCATCCGCACTGCACCGTCGTCGGCGATGAAGCTCAGCGTGGAAGCCGGTCGGGTCACCCTCTGCCAGAAATCCGACATCTCCTGGAGGTTCCCGCAGTTGGTGCCAAGGTCGGCCAGATTCTTGTTGACGAGTTCCTGCCAATCGCTCCGCTCGTTGGCTATTTTCTCGGCGTAGATGAAGCCATTGGCTGCGAATGCGGCGAGCACGACAGCCGCGACGAAGAGAAATTTGAGATTAAACAGCCCTTCAAGAATCTGTTTTCTGGCGATCGATAACATGTATCGGCTCCCTATCTGACGTCGTAGCGGATGAAAGCAGCAAATCCGGTGCTGAAGGCGACGGCGACCATCACGAAAAGAAAGATCAACGGTTGGAGAACCGATGAGTAGTCGGAGCGATTGCCGGAGAATTGGAATGGAGGAATCAGGTCGTCCGGAAGGCTTTCCAGCGCGTCCCAGTTACTTGTGCTCGACATGTCGAACCAGTCGCGGTCGGTTGCCCAAAGCCTGCTGTATTCCGCCTTTCGTACCTGGTATTTTTCGTCGGTCAGCTCTTCGGAATCGCGCCTGGAGAAGAACTTGATAACGTTTTTGCCGAAATAGCCCTTCGCCTCGAAGTTGTTTAGGAACGTGTGGCGGTAACGCCTGGCGCTGTCGAGGAACCGCGAGTGCTGAATGAAGTCGGTGTCGGCCAGCCGCGTATAAACCATCCTCAGGTTGAATGCCGGCGATATTGAGGATAATGCAGCGGCCAGATCGGCCTGCTGTTTTTTGCTGGCGTTTTGTTGCAGGGCTATATTCCAGATCTCTTCGGCTCGACGCTGCCAAAGGGGCTCGGCATGGCTGATAAACAATGAGGCCCACAGGAAGGCGTTCGGATTGCCGTCATAGAAAACCGTCACTGGCCCGCCGGCTTCATAGTCCATATGTCCCCACACAGTGGTCTCGAAACTGCCCGGGTAACTGCTGCGGGCATAATCGCGGCACTTATTGGTAAGTTCTTCCTTCGATGTGTCCTCATATTTCTTGATTTCCGTGGACGGGTCGATGGGAATAACCGATTCCGCAAAGCGCGCTCCAGCCGCGGGGATCAGGAAGACACCGAACATCCAGAAGAGCAGCGCGGTGATCAGCGCAGTGGATGATCTTCTAACCAGGGCGGAGAACAGCATCCCGGTTGCCACGAAAATCGCGCCGTATAGCAGACCGGCGAGCACCATCAGGGCTATCGCCAACCACTGCTCGGCGCCGAATCCGATGTTAAGGACAAACAGCAGGATTATCAGCCCGCTCAGCAGGCTAATCAGAAAGGGAACAGCCAGCACGGTGGTCAAGGCGAGGAACTTGGCGGCGAAGATCGAGCCGCGCCTTGCGTTGCCGGTGCAAATCATCTTCAACGTGCCGCTCTCGCGCTCGCCGGAGATGGAATCGTAGCTGAAAAGGACGCCGAAGAGGCTAACCACGAAGGTGAAAATGGTGAGCAGGTCGAAGGGCTGAACCGATTGCAGCAACTCATTGTTAGTCAAGCCCTCCTTGACCTTGCGGGGTACTTCCCAGCGCTGAATCTCTGCGAAATTGCCGAAGCGGCGCTGCTCGCCCTGGGCAAAGATGCTCAGCGGTGACGGCGGATAAGAGATTTTCGGCACCGCCTGCGAGGGCACCCAGATTCCCCTCAACTCCTGTTGATAGTTCTCCGAGAGCGTGTTGTATGTGTCGAGCCGGTGAGTGTAGTCGTTGCCCAGCATCCAGACGCTGACGGCGACCAGGACGAATGTAGTCACCAGCGCCGTGCCGAAGCGGAACGTCATCAGGTGTTCGCGTATCTCCTTCCAGAATAAAGCACCAAACATTTTTTTCCCCTATCGCGGGTCGTAGCAGGCCAGGGCGATGAAGGCGATGATCGCCAGTTGCAGGTTTACGGCAAGGAAAACGATCAGGTGCACGAAAGGCACTTCCTGCTCACTATAAAGGCCTCCCGATTCCCACAGGACGTGCGAACGCGGAAAGGTGCCGAACTCCACCGGAAGGGAGGAGAACGTGTTGGGCGTAACTCCGAATCCCCAGGAGTAAACGGTATGGGGCGAGTGGGAGTCCAACCTGTCCCGTGCGACGACGAATCCATGAAGCTGTTGCTGGTAGCGCCTGGCGGTTTCGAAGAACGCCTTGTAGCCGTGGATGCCTGTACGGCAGAGCCGCTGCAAGGCGTCGTCGAGTAAACCTGCGGGAGAGACGCAAGCCAGTGTTCGGACCATTTCGGCCTGCTTGATGCGGGCATCGTTAACACGGTTCCTGATCTTCTGGTCCTCCGAGATTATTCTGCTGACCGTCTCTGCCCTTAAGCGCGCTGGTTTGGAAAAGGCGTACTCGGGATTGCTATGCCATGAACCTGCGCCTTCAGGGGCGTTATACCAGATATCCTCGAATGAAGTTTCCAGGTCGCGCCGGACCTCGAAGGGCGTCGGTACCGAGACGGAGTTTTCGCCGAAAAGCTTGGCCAGGCCGGGCACAGCGATAATCGCCACGAGCCAGAATATCATTAAAACTACAAGTGAAACCGCCGGCCGGTGCGTGATACTACTGACGGCCATACCGAGAAGCAGAATTACGGATATGCATAGAATAGATGTCAATATCGACCAGCCGATCGCCAGCAGAATCTGCTCAGATAACGGTAACGCTCCCAGAAACAGCAGCAGCGTAATGTTGACGGCCGCACCGACAGCCAGAATCACGATTATTACCATCAGCAGGCCTAGGTATTTGCCGGTGAACAACGAAGCTCTTGAAACAGGATTTGACAGGAGTTGCCGGAGCGTGCCGTCCCGCTTCTCGCCCGAGATCGTCCCATAGCTCAGCAGCAGGGCCATAAGAGACATCAGAGTGCCGACAATGAACACCCAATCGAGGTTTGGAAGCAGCGCGAACATGTCGTTTCCACGGCTTTTAACACTAGGATTTCTATAAACGAAGGCGTTAATTAATATACCGTTGGGTAAACGATCTTCACCTCCGTCAGCGATGAAGGCCAGCACTGTGGGTGGTTTCACCAAGCGCTGAGCGTATTCGGAAATGTTTTGGAGATTGTCTGTTCTGGCGCTCAACTGTTCAGTTGTTGTGGCAATGCTTTCCTGCCAGTCATCCAGGGCAAGCTGATAGCGCTCGGCGTAGATGAATGAGTTGGTGATGAAAGCGAGCAGCACCAGCGCGGCCATAACCAGGAACTTTGAATCCCTCAAGCCATTAGCAAGCTGATGTTTCATAATCGTTATCATGGAAATTACCTCAGCGGACGTCGTAACGGATGAAGACGACAAATCCCAAGGCGAAAATCCCGATGATCATCAGGGCCAGCGAAGCTGTCGGCCAGAGCGCCGCCTCGAAATTCGGCCCCCCGCCGGAGTAGTCGAAGGGCGGAAAGTAATTCGCCGGCAATGCGCCGAAACTCTCGATACGCCAGGCGAATTCGTCGCCGCTGTCCGCTCTTCGTCGGCGCTCCTGGATGCGTTGTTCGATAATCTCCTCTGAAGCGAAATCGCTCATCTCATAGCGCGTGAAGAACCCGTGAATGTTCCTGTCGAACAGGCCTTTGTTGCGGAAGTCGTCGAGGATGGCCTGCCTGTATCGCCTGCAGTGCTCGAGAAATTCGGCGTGGGTCGAATAATCGGTGTAGGCAAGAGCTGTGATGGAGTGACGCAACAGCTGCGCCGGGGAGATCACCTTCAGCAATGATCCGAGATTGTATTGTTCCTTCTTGCGGGCGATATAGCTCTGATACAGTTTCCAGAGCTGATCGGCCCGCTCCTGAAAGAGTTGCTCATAGAAACCGATGTATTTCATATGATCAAGGAGCCATTGCAGCTCGCCGTCAAACCAATATGGCTGCATGCCGCCGATATAGCTGCTGCCGTTACTCGAAAGATTAATATTATTCTGAGTGATGAATTCGGCCATTTTCGTTCGAATCTCAGTGTTTGATTCCTGGACGAACTTGCTGAGCCCTTCAGTGGAATCAAGCGGAACAATCATTGCAGCGAGGCTGTTGCCTGCGCTGGGGATCAGGATCACGCTCAGAGTCCAGAGCAGCAGCGCCAGGGCGAGCGCCACCGAGGATCTATTCGCCAGCGTCGAGCAGATCATTCCCAGGCCGATAAACAAGGCTCCGTAAAGTAATCCCAGCAACGCGATAAGGCTAATCGCTACCCATTGAATCTCAATGAACCTGATTCCATGGATAAATTGCAGGACGAGTAAAGCGCTGATCAAACTCAAAAGGAAAGGCACGGCCAGGATGACAACGCCCCCGGCGAACTTCGCCGCGAAGATCACCCCCCTTTTCATTGTGTTGGTGCACAGCATCTTCAGAGTGCCGCGCTCGCGCTCCCCGCAGATTGAGTCGTAGCTGAGTAATATCCCGAAGAGGCTGATCGCGAAGACAAAGATCGTCAGCAGGTCAAAGGATGGGATCGAGTGCAGTAGGTTGTTGACAGTGAGATAATCATCGGCATCCACGGGAACGGACCACCTGCTGATCTGTACAGCGTTTCCCAGGTGCTCGTCCTCCCCTTTAGCGAAAATGCTCAAAGGCGAAAGCGGCCTCAGCACAACGGGGGAAATCTGGGAGGGAACGTAAACCTCCCTGTTCTGTTGGGCGAATGAATCTGACATCTGGTTGAAATTGTTGTTTCTGACGACAAAATCCTCGCCGAGAACCCAGACGCTGACAATCACCAGCACGAACGTGGTGATCAGCGCCGCGCCGAAGCGGAATGTCAGCAGGTGCTCGCGAATCTCCTTCCAGAATAGTGAACCAAACACGGCTGTCTCCCGGTACGGGCTAACGATTAACGTTATGACGCCGGGCTATTTGCCGGCGCAGCCCAAAGGTCTTGTCCAAATGTAATGAGCAACAGCCGTGCCAGCTGCCGCACCTATTTCATTGGACGGATAACAGCTTGAAAACGTTGGCTTTATGGATTAGGGGGGCAAAACGCCTGCGGGAATGTGTTCCACTGGCGGACCAGCAAGATGTTCCGCTGATGGGGCAATTGGGTTGAAAGATCAACCTCGGCAACGCATACCGATACGCAGAATCAGGAATGTTTGAGTAGGGCTGGTTATTGATTCTTATGGAACTCGCCGAGGAAGAATCTTCCTACCGGGAAAGCCCTCCCCTCGCTCGTGGTGATCTTTCTCAGGCCCGCGTTTGCCATCAGGTCGATGATTTCAGCCGCCAGCATGCCGTGGCTCCGGCTTGTCGGTTCGCGGATGTAGAGCACACCACCGGGTTTAAGCGCTTCTGATAGAGCAATGACCGCTTCCTGCCGCTGTGCCTTGTCGATTTCATGGAGCATGAAGTGGATGGTAATAACGTCGAAGTCGGCCTTCATTTGCGATAGTGTGTTCTGGTCTCCGGCGATGAACTCGATGTTCCGATATCTCCTCAGCCTTTTCCTGCCTCTTTTAATCCACCCCTCAGAGGCGTCGAGAACAACTACGCTTCCACCGTCCTGCAGGCGTTCGGCCACGTGGCGGCTCAGCGCTCCCGTGCCTCCGCCGAAGTCCAGAACCTTTTCGCTCCCCTTCAGATCGAATGTGTCCGCGAATTTTTTGTATGCGCTTTTCATCAGGCCGTGCATGAAAACAGCGTCGACGAACCTGTGCAGCCGGGATGAATGTGCGAAACTCAAGTCTCTATTCCCCTGGAATTAATTGAATCCCTTTCAAACGGTTTTTCTTGATCACTATCATCCAGTTACACGAAACAGGGGGCAGTGAAGTTCACTAGCCCCCTGTTTCTCACCAAAGTTATAACTGTCAGGTTTTTCAACCTTTTGGTGTTTTGATCCGTCGAACGCTGTTGCTGCGGCACTTGGGGCAGGTACGCTCCTTGACCGGCTCACCCATCAGCGATGGATCGGTGAACTCGTGGCCGCAACGCAGGCACTTGAGATAACCCTCCTTTTCAGCCATTTTAGGCTCTCCAGGTTTATCAGGACGAGGCCACAGCCGCGGCGGCTTTCTTCGCCGCCGCCGTGGCAGCCCGCTCCTGCTTCTTGCGCTCCTCTTGCTCGAGGATTCTGACCGTCTCGGCCACCTCCTCGGGTTTGACCTGCTTCAGCATCTCGTCGAGCTCACGCATCACCTTGGCGAATTTCTGGCCTTCCGCCGCGCTGATCCATTCGAGTTGCAGGCGCTCGGGCCGGATGCCGAGGCGCTCCATCTTGTCCCATACCTTGTCGATGCGGCGCTGCGTCCAGTTGACGGCGTTGATGTAGTGGCAGTCGGTGAAATGGCAGCCGGAGACCAGCACCATCGGTGCGCCCTTGCGGAAGGCATGCCAGATGAACCTGTCGTCGACGCGGCCGCTGCACATGGTGCGGATCAGGCGCTGGCTGGCGGGGTACTGCAGTCGCGCGGTGCCGGCGGTGTCGCCTCCGACGTAGGAACACCAGTTGCACGCGAAGGTGACTATCACCTTCATCGGATCCTCGCAGTCAAGTATGGCGTCGATCTGCGAGATCATCTGGTTGTCGGTGAAGTGGTTCATGGTGATCGCATCAGCGGGGCACTCGGCGCCGCAGGTTCCGCAGCCGGCGCAGGCTGCCTCGATCACGACCGGCAGTTTTTTCGCCTTGCGGTCGGGCGGGATGATCGCGTTGTAGGGGCAGACCTTGGCGCACATACCGCAGTAGGTGCACAGATCCTCGTCGATCATCGAGGTGATCGCCTCGATGGTTACCTTGCCGGTGTTGAGCAGGATGCTCGCCCTCGCTGCTGCAGCGCCTGCCTGAGCAACGCAGTCCTTGACGTCTTTGGGCGACTCTGCGCAGCCGGCGATGTAGATGCCGCGCGTGGGCGCGTCGACGGGGCGCAGCTTCGGATGGGCCTCCATCAGGAAGCCGTCCGCCGTCTTCGACAGCGTGAGCTTCTGGCGCAATTCGGGGCTGTCGCCGCGCGGGATGACGCCTTGCGCGAGCACCAGCATGTCGAGCTCGTAATCCTCGAGCCGCCCCGTGGTTGTGTTCTCCACCGTCAGCTTGAGGTTCTTGGAGCCGGGATCCTCGACCACTTCTCCGGGTATGCCGCGGATGTAGCGGACGCCCTCCTCCTTGCTGCGCATGTAGAGGTCCTCAAACTGTTTGCCGAAGGCGCGGATGTCCATGTAGAAGACGTGGCTCTGGACCTCCGGGTAGTGGTCCTTGAGTAGCAGCGAACTCTTGATCGTCACCATGCAGCAGACATTGCTGCAGTAGGGATTACCCCGTTTCTGCGAGCGCGAGCCGACGCACTGGATGAAGCCGATCCGCTTCGGCAGCTCACGATCGGAGGGCCGCAGGAAGTGCCCCTCGGTGGGGCCTCCGGCGCAGATCAGGCGCTCGAACTCCATCGCCGTGATCACGTTGTCGTAACGCGTGTAGCCGAATTCATCCAGCTCGGTGGGATCGTAGACGTCCATGCCGGTGGCGACGACGACCGTGCCGATGTCCAGCTCGACGAAGCGATCCCGATCGTCGTAGTCGATGCAGTGCTTCTCGCAGACCTCTTCGCACTTGCCGCAGGCGATCGGGTTGTTGCCCAGGCAGTCGTTCATGTTGAGGACGTAGGAGGACGGCACCGCCTGCGGGAACGGCAGGTAGATCGCCTTGCGCGAGGAGAATCCCTGTTGGTACTCGTCGGGCACCGCCACCGGGCAGACTGCGGCGCACTCGCCGCAAGAGGTACACTCATCGGGATCCACGTAGCGCGCCTTCTTGCGTACCGTTACCTTGAAGTTGCCGGCGAATCCGCTGACCCGCTCGACTTCGCTGTTCGTCATCAACTCGATCCGGGGATGCCGACCGGCATCCATCATTTTAGGACCGAGTATTCATATGGAGCAGTCCATCGTCGGGAAGGTCTTGTCGAGCGCGGCCATGATGCCGCCGATCGTCGGCTCCTTCTCGACGAGGTAAACCTGGTGGCCGCCGTCGGCGAGGTCGAGCGCGGTCTGGATGCCGGTCACGCCGCCGCCGATAACTAGGCAGCTGTCGGTCACCGGCACAACCTGCTCGTCCTGGGCCTGTAAATTGCGCGCGCGCGCCACGGCGCTGCGGACCAGGTCCTTGGCCTTCTCCGTCGCTGCTTCTTTCTGCCCCTGGTGAACCCAGCTGCAATGCTCGCGGATGTTGGCCATCTCGAAGAGATAGGGATTCAGCCCGGCGTCGGCGACGCACTGGCGGAACGTCGGCTCGTGGATCTTCGGCGTGCACGAGGCCACCACCACGCGGTTGAGCTTGTGCTCCTTGATTGCTTTCTGGATCTCGTTCTGGCCGGGATCGGCGCAGGTGTACTTGTTCTGGACGACGCAGGCGACGTCGTCGAGCGTCTCGGCGTATTCCGAAACGGCGCAGCAGTCAATCGTGCCCGCGATGTTGAGTCCGCATTCGCAGACGAACACTCCGATGCGTAGTTCGTCGGTGCCCAAGTGGATCACCTCCTTTCTCTCTCTGGGCCCGGCACCCGGTCGCGCGGGCGCCCGGCTCGGTTATTACTCAACTTCTATTTGGCCTCCAGACTCTCGGCCAGCAGGACGCAGAGGTCCTCTACTTCCATTTCCACGGACGGCCTGTCGTTCTTCTCGTTGGTGGCGCAGGTGAAGTGTATGTAACACTTT
>Ga0114922_10004488_pt1 | contig 12933 bp, 9 predicted proteins | sample AartaG_FD_100975 | JGI IMG/M metagenome (GOLD analysis project Ga0114922, IMG submission 100975) | Deep subsurface microbial communities from Aarhus Bay to uncover new lineages of life (NeLLi) - Aarhus_00045 metaG | ecosystem: Environmental > Aquatic > Marine > Oceanic > Sediment | place: Aarhus... | reverse complement strand
TTCCTATGTAATGCTTTGTGTCTAACACTTTTTCAAAGTTGACCTTTCTAAAAGCAATATCAGCTTTTAGTCGGTTAATTAAATCGTTTGGTCTGCCGAATTTTTTTACCTGCGCGGCAGCGGCGTGTGAATGCAGCCTTATTTTCTCGTGCAGTTCCTGTCTGTTTCCGCCGGCCTTGACCGCTGCCATCAGGATATTTTCGGTGGCCATAAAAGGCAGCTCCGCTGCAATACGGGCCGCTATCACCTTCGGATAGACAACGAGCCCACCCGTAACGTTGATAAGGATTTGCAGAATTCCATCCACCGCCAGGAATGCTTCGGGGATGACAATCCTTCTGTTGGCCGAGTCATCGAGAGTTCTTTCGAGCCACTGTTCGGAGGCAGTCATCTGCGGGCTGGAGGCGAGGCTTAATACCAATCTGCTAAGTGACGTTGCCCTCTCACAGCGCATAGGATTTCTTTTATAGGCCATCGCTGAAGAGCCGATTTGTGTCTTTTCAAACGGTTCCTCAATTTCTTTGAGGTTTGCAAGCAGTCGAATGTCATTGCACATCTTATGTGCTGATTGGGCGATTGAAGCTAAAGCGTTGACGACAAGGGCGTCGATTTTTCGCTGATATGTCTGGCCGGTTACGGCGCAGGTTTTTTTGAAGCCGAACGCAGTCGCGACGAGCTTATCGAGCTGTTTAACTTTGCTGTGCCTGCCGTCGAAAAGTGCCAGGAAAGAGGCCTGTGTGCCGGTGGTGCCTTTGACACCTCTAAACGGCAGTGTTACAAGCCGGTGTTCTATTTCCTGCAAATCCATCGCGAACTCGTAGCACCACATCGTTGCCCTTTTGCCGACGGTGGTCAACTGGGCCGGCTGAAAATGTGTGAAACCTAATGTGGGAAGCGCACGATGTTTCTTTGCGAATTTACTCAGCAGATTTATTACCGCCGCCAGCTTTGCTGCGATTAGCTGCATCGCCTCTCGCATTACTATTAAATCGGCATTGTCACCGACGTAGCAGCTTGTTGCACCGAGGTGAATAATTGGTTCAGCCTTTGGTGCCACATCGGCGAAGGTGTAAATATGCGCCATAACATCATGACGGAACTGCTTTTCATAGCGGGCGGCTCTTTTAAAATCAATATCATCAAGATGTTTGGCCATCTGCTTTATATGGCCTTGTTTTATATCATCCAGACCGAGTTTTTTCTGTGCCTTTGCCAGTTCCAGCCAGAGTCTGCGCCAGGTGCTGAACTTTTTTTGTGCTCCGAATAGCTCAGCCATTTCCCTCGAGGCATTTCTCTCTACCAGCGGACTTGTGTACAGCTTTTGGTCTTTTGCCATTTTTTCCTCTCGCACATTGTCATTCTAAAAAAAATTGAAGAATCTCAAAACTATCACGTTGCCGTTATACTCCACTACGGCCAGATCCTTCGGCTTCACCTCAGGATGACAAACTTAAACTAATCGGCTTTATTTTATAGTTATTTTTCTCTGACGGTCGGCTAACAGCTTTTCGATTTGCTCGATATCCTGCTCGCTCAAATCCCAGTCCGAAGCCGGGGCGGTTTCGAGAATCTGCTCGGGCCTGCGTGCTCCGACAATGGCGGCGGTAACTTCGGGCCGGCGAAGAACCCAGCTAATAGACAGTTGCGCTAATGTCTTACCATTGCGTTCTGCAATAGGCCGAAGCTGCTCAACAAGCTCCAAAGTCGCGGTAAATTTCGGCTCGTGAAAATCGGGGTTTCTTCTTCGATGGTCATCCAAAGGTAAATCCGCCAGTCGTTCCTGACTGAATTTGCCGGTCAGCAGACCACGCTGCATCGGGCTGTATGCGACAACGCCGATGTTGTTCTGAGCGCAGCAGTCCAAAAGCTCATCCTCGACCTCGCGATGGAGCATACTATAAGGAGGCTGAAGCGAGGCAACGGGATGAATCTTTTGGAGGCGTTTGATTTGCTCGACGTTAAAATTCGATACGCCGAGGAATCGAATTTTTCCTTCCTGGGCCAGCTTAGCCATTTCTTCCCAGGCCTCTTCGATGTCTTCCTCAGGCTGGGGCCAGTGAATCTGGTAAAGGTCGATTATATCAACGCCGAGTCTTTTTAAGCTGGCGTGACATTCCTCGCGAATACTTTTGGCTTTCAGGCAGCTTACTTTTTCCCTTTTTTCATTCCAAAGCAGGCTGCATTTTGTTGCTATGATTGGTTTTTGGCTTGTTGCCTTCAGTGCTTTTCCAACAAGCTCTTCGGAATGGCCGAGCCCGTAAACAGGGGCGGTGTCTATCCAGTTGATACCTATCTCGAGCGCCTTGAGAATTGTAGCCACAGCCTCATCGTCGTCCTGTGGTCCCCAGCCGAACTGCCAGGGCCCACCCATCGCCCATGTACCCAGGCCTACGGTGGTAAGTTTCAATTCGGTATAGCCTAATTGTCGCGTCTGCATAATTAAGCCCCTAAAAATTTTACAAAGACGAATCATCCTGTCAGCTCAGTAGTATATTATCAGCTTGGGCGTTGAGCAATACTTTTGTGGTTTTGCTTGAAAGAAAGCGAGTAATGGCCTAAACTTGTGCGTGTTATAAATCGGTTTTGAAGGTCCTTGCGAAAGAAACCCGGCCTGAAAGTTATTACAGGAATAAAGTCCCGGCTATGTTCCGGGCGGAGCAGTTATGAAGAAGAGCGGTTGGAATCAGCGAGTCATTTTCGGCCTGGTGCTGGTATTGCTTTCGGTGCTTTTTTATGTGTTTCACTACGTGGTTTTCCGGGATGCGCACCATATCTTTATCTACCTGGTCGGCGATATCGCGTTTGTCTTTATCGAGGTTTTGCTGGTAACGCTGATTATTCATCAGGTACTGGGCGAGAGAGAAAAGCGTTCGATGCTGAAGAAGCTGAACATGGTGATAGGTGCATTTTTCAGCGAGGTCGGCACGCCGTTATTGAGGCTCTTTCGAGAATTCGACTCGGATTCCGAGAAGATTTCCAGGCACCTGGTGGTAGGAACGGAGTGGTCGCCGGAGCATTTTGCACAGATGCAGAAGGTTCTGGAGGATCACAATTCGAAGATTGACCCGCATGCCGGCGACCTCGAAGGCCTTAAGGATTTCCTGGTGGATAAGCGGGAGTTTCTGCTGAGGCTTCTGGAGAATCCGAACCTGCTGGAGCACGAGCGGTTTACGGAGCTTCTCTAGGCGGTTTTTCATCTGGCGGAGGAGCTCACTCACCGGGCCAGGATTGACGAGCTGCCGGACAGTGACTATGCGCACTTAGCGGGCGATATGAACAGGGTGTACGGACTTCTGGTTCGAGAGTGGCTTGCTCATATGGAGCATTTGAAGAATGAATATCCGTACCTATTTTCTCTTGCGGTCAGAACAAACCCGTTCGATCCCCAGGCCCGTCCGGAGGTGGGATGATTTCTCAGTGGTAGCCGGCACCGGGATAGAGTATATTCAGGGCGATTGTGTGCACGGGGTACAGTATATAGCCGAGGACATTCCAGGCGATAATAAGGCCGACGATTCTATACGCAGGTTCCTGCAACATTGCCTCGTATCGTTGTGCGGCCCGGTCACTGAGAAAGAAGGAAAGGATACTGCTGCCGTCGAGCGGAGGAAGCGGAATCAGATTAAATACCAGCAGGACAAGGTTGAGCGAGAACAGGATGCTCAAGAGGATTGAGAGGCCGTTTGCGAAGCCCGGGTCCGCGGCGGTGATATGGTTGAAGCTGACCTGGTCGGGGGCCTGAAAGAAGCCGAGCAGGATTCCAATACGGATTAACAGAGCGGCGAGGAGAATAAGGACGAAGTTGGCGGCGGGGCCGGCCATGGCCATTAATGCGGCCTTTCGACGATTGCTTTGTGCCCAATATGGGTCGTAAGGTGCGCTGGCCCATCCGATCATCCATCCACCGAGGATGAAAGAGAGAATAGGGACGAGGACCATACCGAAGGGCGACCTTCTTATATGCGGTATTGGGTCCAGGGTAACCTGCCCCTGGTAATAGGCGGTCGGGTCCCCGAACTTTAAGGCTGTAAAGGCGTGCGCCGCCTCGTGAAAGGTAAGCGATATTATAAAGACCGCATACCAGAGGACTGCGAGGGCAGGGTTGAAGTCCATAAAATCACCTGATTTTTGGGCAATACAATATACGTTTGGCCGGGCCTTGTTTTGAACCGGACAACATTTCGCCGGTGAGCAAGAGTTTTAACCGGCTTTCCGTTGAGTTTTATTTTAACCGGCACGTTGGTTCGTACCGTGCATATTTTACCAAGCTCAGAGTGGATAGAGGCACTTTTGAGCGTTGCGTGGTCCCATGCTATATCAACTTCGAAGCCGCCGCGTGCTCGCAGACCTTTGACGTAGCCATTTGGCCAGGCCTTCGGCAAAGCGGGAAGTAAATGGATTTCGCCGGCGTGGCTTTGCAACAGCATCTCTGCGATGCCCGCGGTGCCACCGAAGTTACCGTCAATCTGGAATGGCGGATGAGTGTCGAACAGATTTGGCAGAGTTGACTTTCGCAGCAGTTCCAGCACATTTTCACCGGCTGTGTCGCCATCCAGCAGGCGGGCCCAGAAGTTGATTATCCATGCTCTGCTCCAGCCGGTATGACCGCCGCCGTGCGCCAAGCGGTATTCCAGTGACTTGCGGGCCGCTGCCGCCAGTTTCGGCGTGCCGGTTGGGCTAATCTGCCTGCCTGGGTGCAGGGCAAATAAATGTGAAAAGTGCCGGTGGCCCGGCTCCGGTTCCTCTAATTCTTCGTTCCATTCTATCAACCGACCGTCGGAGCCTATCTTTGGCCCGGTTAAATTCCGGCGAAAGGCCTTTACCTGCTTTGTGAACTCATCGTTAGTTCCGAGAACCTTGGCCGCATCGATGCAGTTTGTGAACAGGTCATAGATAATCTGCTGATCCATTGCAGGGCCCATGGTGAGATTGGAATTCCTGCCTTCTGGTGTGCGAAAGCGGTTTTCGGGCGAAATCGACGGGCCGGAAACCAGCTTCCCTGTTTTCGGGTCTTCGACGAGATAATCGAGGAAGAACTCGGCCGCTTCTTTCATAATGGGATATGCCCGTTTTGTCAGAAATTCACTGTCGCCGGTAAACAAATAATGTTCCCATAAGTGCCGGCTGCACCACGCAGCGCCGGTGGGCCACATTCCGTACCCTACATTTCCTATGGGACTGGTCCACCACTGAGCATCGGTAGTGTGATGAGCGACGAATCCGCGACAGCCATAAACATCTCTCGCGGTCTTTCGGCCCCGGGGGCGGAGATTGTCCACGAGGTCGAAAAACGGCTCGTGACATTCGGAGATGTTGCACACCTCAGCGGACCAGTAGTTCATCTGGACGTTGATATTTATATGGTAATCACTGTTCCACGGTGCTTTTATGTGGTGGTTCCAAATGCCCTGAAGGTTGGCCGGCATACAACCCGGGCGGGAGCTACTGATAAGGAGATAGCGTCCGAACTGAAAATAAAGTGCGCAGAGCTGTGGGTCGTCGGCACCGTCTTTAATCCCGTTAAGGCGCTTGTCCGTCGGATTGTTCGCCGCATTCGTAACACCAAGATCCAGCGCCACCCTTCGGAACAGACGCCTGTGTTCGGCCACGTGTGCACGTCGCATTTCTGAATATTTTTTCTTCGCAGCCGAAGTCATTTGTGTTTCGCATAGATCTTTCGGATTGTCGCCGCGATAATTCGTTGAGGCGACTATCAGGAAGGTTGCCGCGTCGGCCTTATCCAGTCGCAGGCCATTGTTGGTTACGGTTAATCTGCCGCCCTGAGGAATAATCCGCAGATGGGTTTCGTATTTGACGCCTTTATGTTCACCCTCCTGAGTAGCCTGGCCTTTCATTACGATACGGTCCGGTGCGATTGTTTCGACGGTGAAATCCTCAGGTCGGGAGAGATTCGCATCGAATGTAATCATAGCCGGCTTGTCGCACGAAAGGCGCATAACGATGCACTGGTCCACAGGGCTGGCAAAGACCTCGCGCGTAAAGGTGGCGTCGTCGGCACGATAGGTAACAGAGGCAATCGCCGTGTCGAGATCGAGCTGACGGTGGTAGTCGGTGACGGGCCGGCCGGTCTTACATTGAAGTCTCAAATCTCCGAGCGTCTGATAGCTGCGAATAACACGTGGGCCCATAAACTCCCGCTGCATTATCCGCTGAGCCTCGGTGTATTTTCCTTCGAATATTAAATTCCGAGCCTCGGCTAAATGTTTGTAAGCATCAACACGGTCACGGTCAATAGCATTACCTGCCCAAATGGTATCTTCATTAAGCTGAAGCTGCTCGTTTTCCGCTCCGCCAAAAACCATCGCTCCGAGTCGGCCGTTGCCGACGGGCAGCGCTTCGGTCCACTGCTTGGCGGGTTCATCGTACCATAATTTCAGGCTGCTCCATTTCTCGTCGCTTTGTGCGCCTGTCTGGGTGCCGACCATCGAGCAAGCCGCAATAAAGGCGCCTCCAAAAAGTAATGATGAGGCAATTGCTACTCTCAGATTTTTCATTTTATGCTTTTTCCCATTTCATTGATCAGTTTTTATCAGTTAGACAGAAGGACGTATGTTTTTCCGGCTTTTGTATCGAACTCGATGACATTTTCCTCCGGTTTTGTTGTTTTTACCACTTTGCCTTTAGATGATACCCAAACCGGGACGTTTGTGCGGATTTTGCACTTGCCGCCCAGTAATGAGCGGATGTTAGCAGTGACAAGCCTGTTATTTTTCCAGGTGATGTCCACTTCGAATCCGCCGCGTGCGCGCAGACCTTTGATGTATCCGCTTTGCCATACAGAAGGCAGAGCAGGCAGCAGGTGGAGCTCGCCGGTGTGACTTTGCAGGAGCATCTCTGCGATACCGGCTGTGCCGCCGAAGTTGCCGTCAATCTGGAACGGTGGATGGGCGTCGAACATATTGGTATACATCCGCTGCGGAGTCAGCAGGGAGCTAAGCATCTTGTAGGCGTGGTCGCCGTCCTCGAACCGTGCCCAGAAATTGACTTTCCAGGCCATCGACCAGCCTGTTCCGCCATCACCGCGAAGTTCCAGCGATTTGCGGGCCGCTGCGAAAAGTTCGGGTGTCCCGCGACGGGTAATTTCTTTGCCCGGATGCAGCCCAAACAGGTGCGATACATGGCGGTGCTGGTTTTTCGGGTTGTCCTTGTCTTCGAGCCATTCCTGGAGCTGTCCGTATTGTCCGATCTGATTTGGAGCGATTTGGCTGCGAAGCTCGGTCAGCTTTCGGCGGAAGTCGGTGTCCACGCCGAGCGTTTTGGACGCTTCGATGCAGTTGTTGAACAAGTCACGGATGATTTGATGATCCATCGTCGGCCCGGCGACAAGTCCGCCAATTTCCGGCGAGTTGGAAGGTGTGCTTATCAGCCATCCGGTCTTCGGGTCCTCGATGAGAAAATCGACAAAAAACATTGCCGCCTCTTTCATTATGGGGTACGCCCGCTCTTTGAGAAACATTTTATCGCCGCCAAACAGGTAATGCTCCCATAAATGCCGGCAGAGCCATGCCCCGCCGGTTACCCATATACCGTGGTTGGAGGCATTGATTGGCGCTGTGCCCCGCCAGAGGTCGGTGTTGTGGTGCAGCACCCAGCCGCGGCAGCCATAGTGTACCTTTGCGGTTTTACGTCCCGACTGGGCCACGTCCTCGAGCAGGTCGAACAACGGCTGGTGACATTCGGAGAGGTTGGTTACCTCTGCCGGCCAGTAGTTCATCTCCGTGTTGATGTTGGTTGTCCACTTACTTTCCCAAGGTGGGTTGATTTTGTCGTTCCAGATGCCCTGGAGGTTTGCCGGTTGGCTGCCCGGCCGGGAGCTTGCAATCAGCAGGTAGCGACCGAACTGAAAATACAGCTCCATCAAATGCGGGTCATCCTGTTTGGCGAAGTTTTCGACACGCTGGTCGGTGGGCTGCTTTGTCGCCTCGGTAGTACCAAGGTCGAATTCAACCCTGCGGAACAGACGGTGATGGTCAGCGATGTGGGCCCTGCGTAAATCGTTATAGCTTTTGCGAACAGCTGCTATGATAGTTCGGCGGCAAGCGGTGGCCGGGTCGCTGCTGACGTCCCTGTAGTCCTTAAAACTTGTGGCGGCAGCAAGTATCAGTGTCACCGTATCGGCTTTGGTAACGTCTATCTTTTCAGAATCAACAGTGAGCTTGCCGCCTTTGGCCTTCGCGCGCAGGAGCGCCTCAAACTTCAGCACACTGGGCCTTTTTTGCTTCGCTCGCTTATTCATATACCCATGAAGTTGTCCTCGCAATGCTAACGTGTTTTTATTCACGATGAGGATCTTTGTGTCCGGATGAGGACTATCCAGTTTTGCAGTGAACGTCAGTTGCCCGGGTTTGTCGCTGCTCAAGCGAACAACAATCACCTTGTCCGGGAAACTGGAGAAGACTTCGCGGGTGAAAGTTGTTTGGCCGATGCGGTAGCGAACTGTTGCCAGCCCGGAATCGATGTCCAGCTCCCGGCGATAATCGACCGGCTCGTCATGAGTCGGAAAGTACAGATGCAAATCGCCGAACGGCTGATATTTTTCCTGCCGCAGCGGTACGCTCATCATTTGTTCCATTGCCAGTCGTTCAGCCTGGCGCTGTTCGCCTTCGAACAGCAGCTTGCGGACGGTCGGGAGATACTTGACCGCGCCGGCGTGGTGATATTCGTGCGGCTCTCCGGTCCACAGCGTATCATCGTTGAACTGCAGTTGTTCGTGTTCTGTGCCGCCGAAGACCATCGCCCCAAGACGTCCGTTTCCGACCGGCAGAGTTTCTGTCCAATTCTGTGCAGGCTGGCGATACCACAGTTTGAGGTTGCGCCACTTGTCCGTATCGTAGCGATTGGTATCACCCTGGTTCCCATAGCTAATTACACAACCTGTTATTATCAGGCAAAAAGCTAATAAGTAAAAAGTGAACGCTCCTGAATTTCGAGTTACTCTGCTTGTTACTTTTGGCTTTACTTTTTCTGGTTTTACTTGTCCACCTTTCATACCGGCCCCTTGTCATAATAAGCAATTAGTTATCTTTGAAACTCAAAGTCTTTACGATGCGCTTGAAGGTCCGCTCAGCCATCTCGGCATCGCCCATAATCTGGTGCACTTCGATATCGAGCTGGTAATTGTTTGGTAACTTTGCGGTCCCGAAAATAAAACTGAGGGGGGTCTGCGGTTTTTCTATAAGTGCCCAATCAAAAATGAGTGTATCCATCTGTGTCTGGTCCGTTTTTACAATCCGGCCTTCAACTTCAGAGGCCTTTTGCTCGAACCGTATCTGTGGAGCGGTTGTCTCGGCGACTAAGAGGTATCGACAGTTGGCCCAGGCGGTGGGTCTGTTGGAACCGAGGGCGAAAATACTGCTTATAGAAAAGGCATTTTCGTGAGACTTCCATTTCTTTTCACTTTTCCAGCCGTTGCCCGCCGGCATTGATACCGATAAACCGGCCAGAGTTAATTTTATCGGCTCCGAAAGAATAAGAGCGGACTTTGAAGCGACTATAAGACGGGCAATGAGCAGCGAGAAAACAAAAAGTCCCAAAAGGGCTATTTTATCGCCCCCTATCTTTTTTGTATCGTAAGTTTTGTCCATATATACGCTAATAGTAATTGCCAGGCGTTTTTTTTGCAAGTTTACTCCGTTAGAAATTGCAACCGGGTACAAAAATGGAAGATTTCTTACGAGGCAAACCCTTTAAACTCCACCCTTTCGATTGAGAAAACTACGGTTATGGGACCTGTGTTTTGTGCCTGTGAGATGTGACGGCAGGGGCAGGCCTGTGTGCCTGCCCAGGGTAACCAACCTGGGTTGCCCCTACAGCCTGCGTATGGGATTTTTTGTTCGGAATGACAATTACCGCAAAATTTAATGTAAAACGCCTATTGTTTATAGCCGAATTATATATATATTTTCTAATAGAGAGAGGTTGATATGAATAAGGTGATGTTGCTGCGCGGGGACGAGCCGGAGAAAATCCTGCAAACCGCGATTGATAAAAAAGTACCTGCCATAATGTCATATTTGTCCAAAAGCAAATGGCACGTCGCAAAGGTACTGTTGACCGGGCTTGTGGAGGACAGGCTAAGTGTAGACAGTGCCGCCCCTCAGAAGAAACAGCACCCGCTAAATATACAGGCTAATCAGCCGGTCGGCATATCCTTCAAATATGAATACGGCAAGTTTGTTTTTGATACGACTGTGCTTGGTTTTGAGTCGTCGTTCAGCCCGGAGGCTGACGAGGGATGGGGTGGAACGATGATACTCTCGGTGCCTGACCGGATAGAAGTTGTCCAGAGGAGAAGTTATTACCGTGTTAACGTGCCCGAATCACTGAAGGTAAAAGTGATAATGTGGCATCGCAGCGGCAGACGCGAGGCAAAAAAACAGATACAGGATACTACAGAGGATATTCACAATTATTGCCATGGGAGGCTTGTTGACATTTCCGCCGGCGGTGCGCAGGTTGTAGTTTCGTACTCAGATCAGGCGGGTTGTCCTGAATCTGTCAGGGATGAGTCCAAATGCAATACGTCCAGGACTTTTTGTGCCGGTGAGCTGGACTTCAAGAAAGGCCAGTTTGTTGGGATGCGATTTACACCTATGCCTTATGAAACGCCATTGGTGGTTAGTGCCCAGATTAGAAATATCCTGCCGACCGCAGATGGCAAGAGCGCCTCTCTTGGTTTGCAGATTGTTGGTCTGGAAGCAAGTCCCGAAGGTCATGAAGTTCTGGCGCGGCTTATTGGTATTGTCGAGCAGTATTATCAGATAAATCAATCCGGGGCCAGGCAGCAGGATATACAGCCGGTTCGGAGCACAGTGTAACGCACAGGCCAGAGCCGCACGGATTCTCTTTATCCCTCTATAATCCCAAAGCACAAGTAAGAATATTAGGAAATCAGCGTGGAGGATATCAGAGAACCAGGATACCAGAAAAAAACAAATCTCGCTGTGCATTTATACCGCGCAGCTGACCTGAAATCCTGGTAACCTGATACCCACTACCTGATACCCTGGTAACCTTCTTTAGGTGATATCGTCCTGGTGGGCGATTTGGCCCTTGTCAACAGTCGTCAAAGCTGAATTTGCTGCCGAGACGAGGCTGTGCTTATTGCGGATTACTTTGTAGTAAAACCATTTCACGAAGCTGCTTGCCGCAAAGCTGCAGAATATCAGCACTAAAGCCACCTGTATGCGACAACCGTACACAAAAGCCAGTAGCAGCAGCATCCTTATAAGGTATTCAAATGGCTTCTTGCCCTTTAGGTACTGATTGATGATATGCGGATATCGAATCCTGCTGACCATTAGCACCGCTACGCCCAGGGCCGAAAACGGCAGGGCATAAATAATTACGTTCAGGCTCGGCAGTGTTTCCTGATGGAGTATTACCAAGCTGACTATTACCCCCGCAGCGGCTGGCGTTGGCAGACCTATAAAGCTCATGTGGGCGGATTCGTCCTCCTCGTTTTCCACATTGAACCTTGCTAATCGAATGGCCGCACAGATTATATATCCTGCCGCTGCCACCCAGATGAAACGCTCCAGAAAAGTCTCAGTGGCCGGATAAAGTCCGGCAAAGCCGGCCAGCTTATATTCCAGAACTTTCAGCATTAAAAATGCCGGCGCCACACCGAAGCTGATTATATCGCAGAGGCTGTCGAGCTGGCCGCCAAAGCTGGAGGTGCTCTGGTGCATTCGTGCTAATCGGCCATCAAGCATGTCGGCAATCATTGCCAGCAGTATCATATAGCCTGACATCGCAAAGTAAGAATACTGCCCGATGCCGAGCTTAACCCCTTTGCCTGCAAAGACAATGGCCGTGAAGCCACATACGCCGTTGAGAATAGTTATCAGCGACGGCAGGATGGCGATGTACTTTAACCTTTGCCTTCGCACCCGCCGCAACAAACCCTTTTTGGCCGTGCTGCGGCTGGCTCTGTCCTGACGAGCAGATTGGGTTTTTAATCTCGGCATATCTCGTACCTCATAATGGTCAATTGGTGAGTTGACTTCTGCTCACCACTCACTATTTACTATTCATCAATTTCGTATTTCACCAATGGTGTCAGGCCTGCTTTGACTTTATCGCCTATTTGGACCAGGCACTTTGCATTTTCGTGAATGGGCACGTACAATTCTGTTCTGGAGCCGAATTTTATCATCCCGAATTTCTGACCGCCGGTCAATTCTTTGCCTCCCACTCTATCGCAGACGATTCGCCGGGCAATCGCCCCACTTATTTGCCGGACAATCAGTCTGTCTTTTGGGCTGTCGGTTCTGAGCATATCCAGGTCATTGGACTCATTGACCCGGCCGGACTGCGGATTCATTGCGTTTTTGTATTTGCCTTTTTTATAGGTGATTTTTTCGACTTTCACATTGCACGGAGCGCGATTAATGTGGGTGTCGAATATGCTCAAGAATATTCCAATTCGCAGTGTTGTTCCGCTGATGAAGTCATTTTCCTGAACGGTTTCGATATCGGTGATTTTGCCGTCGGCGGGCGCTAACAGCAGGTTCCTGTCCGAAGGACAGCGGCGCTCAGGGTCGCGGAAAAACATCAAGGACCATATCAAAATAACGGTTAACAGCCCTGCACCAATTATGCGTGGGCCTAAGCCCAATCGGTGCTGGGTGCTTAGAAGAAAGACAATCATTACCGTAAGCAGCACCGCGGGGTAGATAACCACCTGTGGCCAGCCATATTTTGTCAGCGGAATTCTCATAATTACAGATTAACACAGATTCAAGCCGATTAACATAAAGAAATTTATGAAATCTATCGTCACAAATCCGTAATACAATCTTGTATATTCTTGTTTTTTATGCGTGATTTTTGTTTTAAGCGATTGTATCATCTTTAATTACAATAGGTTATGGAACATTTTGTTTAGACGAACTTTTGGTTGCGGCTACG
>Ga0114922_10004487_pt1 | contig 12934 bp, 9 predicted proteins | sample AartaG_FD_100975 | JGI IMG/M metagenome (GOLD analysis project Ga0114922, IMG submission 100975) | Deep subsurface microbial communities from Aarhus Bay to uncover new lineages of life (NeLLi) - Aarhus_00045 metaG | ecosystem: Environmental > Aquatic > Marine > Oceanic > Sediment | place: Aarhus... | reverse complement strand
CGCACTGCTGCTAACACTTCTTTTCCTCGACCTTTACCCGCAGCAGCACCCAAAATTATTCCAGGTAAATCAATGAGCTGAATCCTCGCATCTTCAATATCCATCATACCAGGTATGGCTGTTACAGTAGTAAAATCATACGCTGCAACCTTTGAGTTAGTATTACCTTCAGTCAACAAATTTAATAATGAAGATTTCCCAACTGAAGGAAATCCTATGAAGGCTACCTGCGCATCTCCTGTTCTTTTAATACCGAAGCCAGCGCCGCCACCTTTTTTAGAACTTGAAATGCGAATCAAATCATCGCGGAGTTTGGCTAGTTGGGCTTTAGTATAATTTATGCTTTTTTGTGTGGCTTTATTTACTTTAGTGTTCGCTAACCGTTCTTCTAACTCTTTAATTCGATCTTCTACTTTTTCTGACATCTTATACATATAAAAATATAAAGCAAAGTCAAAAAATTTTTCGAAAAATTCTGCTCAAAGAGTTGAATACTAAAAAGAGATAAAATGAAAAATAAAAAATTAGCAAAAGTGAATTAATTCAACAATTTATGCTAGAATTCGGACGATTGCCCTAAGGGAACGAAGGTCTTGATGATGATCTTTTTCAAATCCTAAAAATAAAACATTATTTTGTTAGTTTTTCTAATTTATCTCCATTTTTTGATTATAGGACAATTTCATGTTCGAAATGATGTAAATTTAAATACCTAGTTATGATTAAGAAAGATAACATATTGATATTAATATTTTAGAAGTGAGACAATAATAACTATTCTTAAAAATCCTAATCGATCTGAAATTGAGCATGCAATTGAGTTCAATTTTTATAAATTAATAAGGATTATGTCTACTATCGATTTAGAAGATACTATATATGAAGAGACCGAGTTTTTCTCCAGATACTCGACGGGGATCCCATTTTTTTTACTTAATGCGGTTTGGAATAGTCATGTTCCCTCAGAAGTTGTTGTTAAAAAGATAAAGGAGAATATCACTTTTTTTGAAAAGAGACAAGTCCCTTTTCTTTGGGTAATTGGCCCATCAAGCAGTCCTAAAAATATGGGGGACTTATTAATCAAAAATGGACTCACCGTTAACAAACAGCCAGGGATGGCTCATGACCTAAAAACTTTGGGTGCAGAAAGGGAAATTTTAAACAAAGTAGAGATAATAAAGGTTGAAAATGCTGAAACTTTTAAAATATGGAATGATGTTGTTTTAACTGGTTTTGAAATGCCAAAAGAACTTCTTTCTGATTTTTTTAGTAAAGCTTTCTCATTTATGCTTCTAAACGATACTCCCTCTGCAAGTGCATTCTTAGCATATTATAATGGAAATCCTGTTGCCTCTTCAGTAGTATGTTATGAAGCAGGTGTTGCAGGTATTTATAATGTTACAACATTAGAAGAAGCACGTGGTAAAGGGATTGGTACTGCGATAACTCTTGCTCCACTATACGAGGCTAAGAAGTTAGGATATGAGATTGCAATTCTTCATTCATCTGAGATGGCTTTAAATATTTATAAACAGATGGGTTTTAAGGAATATTGCACAATAGAATGGTTTGTATGGCAGCCCGGTTCAAAAGAATAAGTTAGAACTAAAATTTAACCCAATAAAATATATTCAAAACAACTGAAGTGGTTAATTTGTGAGTTTTTCTAACTCATCTACAGATAAAAGTAAAAATAAAATAATATTAAGTTGTTAATATACCTTAATCTGAATGAGCAGATATGATTAAATCTGCGAAAAGTTTCATGTCGTTAAGTAATACATTCAGTTTATCTTGAGAATCTCTATCTAATTCTTGCGTTTTCATAACAAATACAGAAATGATATACTTAAAGATGTGGAGCTCAATCCCCTTTCCATCTTCACTCTGTCCCATGAAACGGCACGAATCGGACATGAAAATATTCTCCCTTACCGTATTTGCTGCGTCAATGAAATCCCTCAAATCACCTCTTAGCGTTAAACCACTACTTACACCTTGAACATTATGAACTAACACATTTCCAGATACATCGGAAATAATTATTTTTGCTTTAATTTCTTCGAGTTGGCTTTCTGCTTTTTCAACAGATTTCTTTAAATCTTTGTAAGACGAAATTAAGATATCCCGAAATATTTTAGCTAATTCGTCTTGTTGATAAATACTCGTCAATTTCAAATCGAAATCATAATCTTTAAAGGTATCGAGAAAGAGTTCCTTAGCGTGCTTAACGTTGGTATCTAAAAGTTCTTTAGGATAATCCGTTGTATCGAATTTATGGAGGAACAATAAAACCTTTGGTTTTTCGTTGTTTTTCCGATGGATATCCAATAATCCTTCAAAATATTCCTTCGCTTGATCGAAAGTGTTAGGGTCGTGCAAATCAACTATACAAATTAGTATATCCGTCCCTCGGAATATTTCTGGTTTCTCCATATATTCTTTTCGATATTGCTCTTGGCCACCAAAATCAAAAATTCCTACTTGAAGTCCAAGAAAAGGATGTCTTCTTGTTTCGTAGAGAATTGTTGGGCTTAATTTCTTCGTGTCTTCCGGAGTTTTCTCAGCAAAAGCTACTGAATACAAGCTAGTTTTGCCACATCCCCCCAAACCTACAAGAGATATTTTAATAGTAATCTTCACCTTTTATTTAATATTGTTTTTAATTTTCCATCTAATTTAGTTCTTTATAAAATTAAAACTTATTTTTCTTCTTTTGGAGCTAATTTAAACGTTTTTGAGAACACTTTACCGTACTTATCAGTTGACGCTTCCACTAACACGTTACTGTAGACAATTTCATTATTTACAGTTTCTAGTGGATAACCTATTTCTATAGTTTCATATGGGAATAATTCTCTTATCGTTGTTATCCATGGTTTCTTCTCAAATAACTCTTCGACTATTACGATTCTAATCTTGATGTCTTCTAATAAATATCCGACTGAATTAGTTAAAGAGATTTTTAAGATTTTTTCTTTTTCATCAATTTTTTTTGAAACACTTATAAATTTTCTGGAACCAAGGGGCCTTACAACCGCTTGTTCTTCTTCCGGTTTGGTCTCAACTTTAGGCTCATCAATTAAACTAGGCTCTCTAACGATAAACACTTTACGCTTTTGAATATTGTATTGGGAAACTTTTTTAAGTTTAGCGAGAAACAACACCGCATTTAAATTTATTGCGTTATACGGTTCAATCGTAAGATATCCTTTTTTAGCAGCATCTTCAATAATCTCTGTTCCAATCCCCGTTCTTGCAAAAGCAGTGTTTTTCTTAGGACCGCTTCCCACAGATCCAATTGAAATGTCTGCGTTCTCAGCAGTCAAATCTGTACAGAAATTACAACTGGACGATTTGAATTTATCTAACTGTTTAATGGTATATGATTTTATCGGTTCTCCTTCATGATCGTAATAAATGTGAAATTTTCCTTTGTTGATATCCATTTTTACTATTTTTGATAAGTCTATTCCGTCGTTCTCAAAAAATGGGTAAAGCGCTTCAGGAGCAAAAGAATCCATACAAAATAATCCTATTTTTAGGACATGGGCTCGCATAAAATATTTTAACATACCTGCTGGAGAACTCATCATTTTATCAACAGCATCTATATTACATGGAGTACCAACAAACGCGATCGATCTGTAATCTTGTCGTATTGCGTCCATGAGAGCTTCGACCGTTTGAGAGTGGCAATAAATAGAACCAGCTGCTTTAATTGCGTCGTCTTTATTTGTTATAATTTGTGCCACGGGATGCCATGGGTTATCAGGATCCTTCATTGAAACAACTGCTGCATCAATTAAATGTTCTTCGAAAAGATAGGTAAGCAGAGATGTTACTGTCCCACCATCTTGAGCTCCAATAACTTCTGGAATATTGGTATTTGATACATATCCAGTTTTAAACTCGCCCATCAGTTGAATAGGATCAGTAATAGTTCGGGGGCATTGATTGTAACAGATTCCACATCCGGTACATTTTCCGATTAATTTCGGTTGTCCTGCTAAATGGTCCCATTCGAGCACTGGACATACTGCAGCACAAGTACCACACTCGGTGCAAATTCCTGCCCGGATAATTTCCTTCATTAACATTCCATAGGAATCCTTTTTCCCTTCAAGTTTCTTTTGGATATAATCAAAAGAATAGTCATATTGAGTGGATTCCGACTCATCTTCAATTGGATTCTCAGTCATTTTTAGTAAATCACTAAAAAGTTTATATAAGCTTAATTTAATAATTTGAAAATTATGTAAGGATATGGATTACCAATATTAAAATTTACTCAAAAAGTGACAAAACAGTGTGATCACGACTTTTTAGTCACTAAAAACTATCAAGTTTTCCTTTTTTCGTATTTCTACTTTCAAGTCAAAAACAAGCTTAATTAGAATTATCGAGACCTAACCTTTCCTCAATTTTATCTTCGATTTTCTTAATTGCATTGCTTGCGTGTATCCTTATAATTCGAGGGAAATCATTTATTCTGGAAAGCAAAGCGCTTAGAGCAGATTTCTCTCCATAAATTTCCAGAAATTTAATCAAACTTACCTTAACTTTTGTATTTTCGGTTTCGCTCTGTTTTAAATAATCGATTAAGGTTCCAATATATTTATTTAACATGCGTTCTAAATCCTCATCTTCGCCTTTCACTCGATACCAATTTCTTTGAAAAATGTTGTAAATAGCATCCACAGCAACTTTTTTTATAAGCCAATAGGACTCAGGATTCTCTAGTATTTCAATTAGGTTAAGAATCGGTTCTACGATACCTATTTTTCCTAAAGCGATAATCGCATTCTTTTTTACGTCTAAGGTTCTTACCTTTAACAAATCGATAAGAGGTTTGACAAAGGCCTCATTTCCAATTTCGCCTAAAATAAACGCAATACTTTCTTTTAATGTGTCGCTGTCGGAATTTAAATGCGAGAATAAAATACTAAAGTCAGCGGATTTATTAGCAGAATAAATCTTTTTAACTGCGTCCATGATATAAAATTTCATATCGATATCAGTGTATTCAAAGCTTATATCTTCCACATTTAAAACTTCGAGTAGCTCAGGCACAGCTGAAAGATCTCCAATCTCTCCTAATGCTTCGATCGTAGCTACGCTTACTTCGCTATATATGTTATCTAAACCTGTTATTAGAGTGTCTACGGCATCCTTTAACTTTAATTTACCAATAAGTGTGATAGCATTTTTCCTAACGATAAAGTCGTCGCTCAGTAATAATTTGGTTACATCCTTGTTAATTTCAGGGCTCAACAATTTCAAAATTGAAACGGCAGAATTTAGTAATTCGGAATCCTCTTCTCTTAAAGTTCTCGTTATTTCGTCTAAAAGACTACTTTTATTTGAAAACAATTTAGAAACTAGTTCTGGGTACTTGACTTTAATGTAATCCATATCCTGAAATGCAATGTTAATGCTAGAAAGCTCGTATCCGATTAATTTGATAATTTCCGATTTGTGTTCATTTGATATGTTTTCATTTTTTAGATAAGCTAATAGAGATTTTACTAAAATTTCTGGTTCAATTCCAACGAGGTGGTTTTTGACAAATTCTCTGACATGTTTATATCTGGAATCTAGTTCCTTAATAAACAGATTTATCTGGGGTTCTTCGAACTTGATTTTAGCTATCGCTTTTAAAGCAGCTAATTTAAGATCCGCATTATCAATTTTCTGTTCCAGTATCCAATTTAAGGGTTTCAGTGCTTTATCTATTTTTAGATTGCCTAAAGCTTTCGCAGCTTCGCATTTTAGATCGATCTTTTCCTCCGATATTAAAACATTTTCTATAATCGCAAAGCATTCATTCGTTAACTGGGGATTGGAATTACTTATACTACTAAGAAACTTAACCGCTTCTTTTCTCTTATTGTTATCCTTTTCTGTATCAATAATATCAGCTAGCATTTCAACAGAATTCTCTAATCCAAATTCATTCCTTTTCTCATATATATCCTGAGGTGAGGGTTTTGGATCTGACATAAGTTAATAAAAAGTCCCTTTTGAAAGCTAATTAAATTATGATTATCTAAAATATTAGGTCATCCGCTAATAAAAATATTTTCAATAAAACTTATGTTTCAAGATAGAATCATTAAGAAATAAAGAAAAAAATAAAAAAAAGATGAGTTTTATATGTTTGGTATTCCTTTCTCGTTCCAATTTCGTTTTTGATAATAAGTCTGGAGTAGTTCGTCCAAAGGAGGTACGTTTTTCCTACTACCCCCTTTTTCGAGTGGTGTATTGAATCGAGATCCATAAGTATCATCTTTTATGCTAATACCACACTTCACGTTAAACTCCCGTTTCATATTAACAATTTTTTGTCCTGCTTCCATGAAAGAATTTACGGTGTAAGATCGACCCGTAATCCCGTTAAGACCATCAATCCATGGTTGAAGTTTATGAATAAACCAAAAACCAAATATACATCCCCCGCTAGCAGAATACGCTTCACTAGCATCCTGAATTTTGATCACTGCTTCGACTACATCTTCACCTGTTCCAAACTTATCAACTCGTTCCGTTAATCCAATTTCTTCTTTTTGGTTCATATAGGAAGACAAATGCATTGGTTCGTAGCAGTGATATGCCCCACGAGGAGTCGTAGCATAATCTAAGGCCGTTAAATTGTTAGCACGCGGTTCATGAGCTGGAACTTCTAACCCTTTTCCATGTATGGAAAGTTCTTCTGGTAATTTCTCGATTTCACAAAACTTTTTAACGCCTTCAGCTAATTTATTTCCTACTCCTTCTCGATAGGCAATCATCGGAATCACATTCTCAATTGATTTTGTATCTCCCCATACTTGTTCCTTTTTAAAGCCCAATTGACTATATTCTGACGGTAATAACTCCCTGTCAATACTCTCTAGGAGACAACCGAGAACACCTCCAAGTGAAATGCTGTCCAAACCAAGATCGTTCACGAGCAGGTTCAACTTGATAAGTGCTTCTAAATCATCAACCATTAAATTCGATCCAAGCATTCCAAGAGTTTCATATTCAGGCCGAGAAACCCATTCGCCCTCATACTCTACATATCCACGACACGCAGTTGGACAATTGAAACATCCATGCATTTTTATTTCCCCTCGTGCATTGAGTGCTTTTGCACCAATTTGCTTAACGCCAATCCATCTTCCGACTGTCCAATTTTTTACGTTAATATCTCCTACACTTGCCATGGAATCTAAATGGACTGGTGTTCCAGAATCCGACATTACCATACCTAGAGCTGATTTGCTTAATAGGCCTCTAAGTTCCTTAGCTGCATTTAACACTTTCTCTTTATCATTAACAGAAACCTTTTCTGTGCCTCGAACTGCTATTGCTTTTAGTTTCTTACTGCCCATTACAGCCCCTAACCCGCACCGTCCGGCAGCATGGGTTTTATCGTTGATGATGCAAGCATATTTGACCAGATTTTCTCCAGCAGGTCCAATTGTAGCGACTCTGATTTTGTCGTCTCCAAGTTTTTCTTTAACAGCTTTATCGGATTCTTGGGTACCTTTACCCCATATATCTGTAGCATCTATAATCTCTGCATTTCCATCGCTGATGGATAAAATTACGGGAGTTTCGCTTTTTCCTTTGATAATTACAAAATCAAAACCAGAAGATTTTAATTCTTTTCCAAAAAATCCTCCCGAAGACGCCTCACCCAGAATGTTGGTTAATGGTGATTTGGCCATAACGAAATGTCGACCACAGAAGGGAATAGCAGTACCACAAAATGGACCTACTGATAATATCAAAGGATTTTCTTCACCAAGAGGGTCCACATCGCTCGAAACTTCTCGAGTGAAAATAGCTGTAGATACTCCTATACCTCCAATAAAATTTAATTCATCTTCAGCTGAGATCTCTTCTTGAGAGATATCCTTATTGCTCAAATTTATTCTAAGTATTTTACTCATTTTCATTACCTATTGTTACTAATTATTGATGAGATTCTAGTATATATGCTTATTACTAAATTATAAGAAAGTTCCGAGAAAATACTCCATTGCTAAATTCTTGGCAGTCTTTAGAAGTCGATTGACAGCTGATTCTGATATTCCAAAATGAGTAGCTAATTCGACCGCACTTATCTTTTTTGGAGTTTTAAAAAAGCCTTCTTTAGCCGCATATGCAGCGACTTCTTGCTGCCTCTTCGTAAAATTGGGAAATGGAATTGCAGATCTCCAGATTGTCTGATCTACCTCATCAAGTTTATCCAAATCAGTCATACCTACGATTTCATATTTCTCTGTAAACGAACTAATAACATCGAATAATTTATTGATGTATTCAGTTTGAGAGATTATATTGATTAAGAGGACTTCTTGAGAAATATGAATAGGGAAAAGAAATGCCCATGGACCAGAATCGACAATAGGAAAAAATCCGGAAGTTTTATTCTGATTCATAATACATATGATTTCATCTCTAGTCTGATTTAATAATTGGAAAGATTGAGGATTAAATTGCTTTTTTATATACTTATCCAGTTCCTTAATTATATTAGGTTTGAACTTTATCCTCTGAAGAGCAAAGAAGTGATTTTGGTCGTATTGAAATGCGTTTAAAATTTCTATAAATTCTAAATACTGAAACAAATCCGCAAATCCTACGTGTTCTAAAAAATTGCCCGGTATTTGTAGTCTTATAATTTTCATTATGATTGTAATATAATTTTATTCTATTATATGTTGCGATCGCAACCAATCGACTATTTAGTATGAATTAATTCTAATATAGTAGGTATGAAAATATTATTAACAGGTGCTTTTGGAAACGTAGGCTTAAGCACATTAAAGGAATTATTAAATAATGATTATAATGTCAGAGTTTTTGAAGTTTACAACAAAAAAAATAGAAGGATCGCTAAAAAATTCAAAAATCAAGTAGAGATTATCTGGGGTGACCTTAGAAATAAGGATGATGTTAATAGTGCCGTTCAAAATCAAGACGTTATAATCCATTTAGCTGCGATTATCCCTCCGCTAGCAGATACTAGTCCCAGTTTGGCTGAAGCAGTAAATGTTGGAGGAACTAGAAATATTATAGATGCGATGAAGAATCAGGTTCAGAAACCAAAATTATTATTCACATCCTCGGTAGCTGTTTATGGAGATCGACGATACAATCCAATGATAGATGTTAACGATCCTCTTACTCCGAGTAAAGGAGATTATTACGCAATCACCAAAATTATTGCTGAAAAGTTGATTAGAGAAACAGATCTAGATTTCGCTATATTTAGATTAACTTATATAACATCCATCGATAAACTCAATATGGATCCTCTAATGTTCCACATGCCATTAGATACTTCAATCGAAATCTGTGACACTAAAGATGTTGGGTTAGCGTTAGTCAATGCTATTGAGTGCAATGAGGTGTGGGGTGAGACTTTCAATTTAGCTGGAGGAAAACAATGTAGAATAACATATAGAGAGTACCTCAATGACATGATGGAGATTTTTGGGCTAGGTCGAAATTTCCTCCCTGAAGAAGGATTTGCTGAAAAAGACTTTCACTGCGGTTTCATGAATACCGATAAATCTCAATCCATCTTAAAATACCAAAAACATACGCTTGAAGATTATTATGGAGAAGTTAAAAAGAAAATTGGGTCTAAAAAGCATTTTATGCCTGCAATCAGGTGGATGATTCGAATAAATCTCTTAAAAAGGTCGGAGCGATATCGAAGGTATAAGTTTTTCAGGAAAAAAGCCGGAGCTTTTACTGTTTCAGAAAATAAACTAATAAGAAAAATCTTAGCAGCGAACTTTAATAGGATAGAGCTACTAGAAAAAAAAATAGAGAAGTTAGAAGAACTAACAAAGGATATAGACCAATTGAGATACGGATCGTCCACTGTAAATCAGAGTCAAAAAGTTTAACGAGCTACCTTACACTATTCGGAACTATCGCTTCTTACAATCTTCCTACCGTTTATCATTTGAGGTGTCGCAGTAGAAATTATTCTAATACTTTTAATTCTGAATAGTTGATGGCTCCCCAAATTCTCCTGTTGTAATTCTAACTTTTTCTTTTTGGCCTTTTTATGTTCAATCTTTAATCCAAGAACTATTCCACCAATAAGGATTGCTACAAATAGAATACTTATACTGAAAATTGCGATGTATTGAAAAATAGTAAAATATTCACAGTCGCAACTTGCATGAGTTTCGTTGTCGTGAGGTACTTGTTCTAATTTAAAATCAGCTCTAACCAAAAATATTATAAAGTCTAAACTTGAAGAGAAACTTGAAATTAAGATTGACAAGCTTAAAGCTTTCATAAGGTACGAACGTTTTCTCTCTGTTTTATCAAAATAGAACGCAAATCCAATAGAACTGACTAATAATATAATAAGTGAGAAAATACCCCTCAATAAAGATTGAGTTAAATAGATATCTAAAGTGTCGAGAGCTGTAATTAATGTACCGATTAATAAAGGTATACCAAAAAGGAAAATGAATTTTAATTGCTTTTTATCCATTCTGTTCTAATATCAACCTCTATTAATGCTATTATAAATAAGATATTTAAAAGTTGTGAGCTCAGCTTCTTATTTATTTAGGAGCATTTTAGTAACATTAGACAAAGAATCAGTTATTTTTTATTATATCAATGACTGGATTTTTAGCTTTTACTTATATCGTTAAATAGGAAATAATATAATATATAACATAAAAACTAAAATAAATAAGAATTTAAATAAAAATTCATTAAGAAAAGTAAGTATTTCGACATAAACTAATTTAGAAAGTCGGAAAATGATAAAGGACGAAATTGTATTTACTACAAAAAATATATACATAATTGTAAAAATAGAGGTGGAGTAAGAAAGAAAATGGAAAAATCTGAAAATCAACGGATTGGATACTATGCTTGCCAGTGAGGAATTAATATTAAGAGAAAAGTAGATTGCGATAAACTAGTAGAGTTTGCTAAGGACATAGATGATGTTATAATCTCTAAAACTCATGCATTTCTTTGAACAGAAGGCGGACAACAAGAGATAATTAACGACATTAACGAAAAAAACCTTGATTGCATTGTAGCATCTGCTTGAACTCCTCGGACACACGAACCGATATATAGAGGTTCAATTTCTAAAACCGACCTTAATCCCTATCATTTTCAAATGGTAAATGTAAGGGAACACTGTTCTTGGTGTACAGAAGATAGTGAAGAGGCGTTAGACAAGGCTAAAATTCTTGTTAGTAGCGGAATAAATAGAGCTAAAACTTTAGAGGCTGTCCCAGTGAGAACAGTCCCGGTTGAAAAAGCCACAATGGTAGTAGGTGGGGGGATTGCTGGAATGAACACTGCATTAGACCTCGCAAATGAAGGGATAAAAGTATATTTAGTTGAAAGCAAAACTACGATAGGCGGTAGAATGGCTCAATTAGATAGAACATTTCCTACTGACGACTGTTCGATTTGAATTTGCGGTCCTGTTATGCTCGAAGTAAACCGACATGAGAATATTGAGATACTGAGCTATAGTGAAGTGAAAAAAGTAGACGGTTTCGTAGGAAATTACGAAGTAACCGTCGAAAAGAAACCTCGATACGTAAATAGCGATTGTAATGGGTGTGGAGCTTGTACGGAAGTCTGTCCCATCATTACTTCAAACTATTTTGATGAACATTTAGGACCAAGAAGAGCTATAGACATAGCATTTGGACAAGCCGTCCCGTTCTTGTACGATATTGATCGTGATGTGTGCGTTGAATGTTTTAGTTGTGTAGAAGCTTGCGAGTTAGACGCGATAAATTTCAGCCAAGTGCCTGAAGAAGTTAACTTCAAAGTTGGAACAATCGTTATAGCTACGGGGTGGAACATTCACGAACCATTTGGAGAGTATGGATACGGAGAATTTGAAAATGTCATCACTCAACCCCAACTCGAACGAATTCTAGCTCCTAACGGACCACTAGAAGGTCACACCCATAGAATTTCGGATTCAAAAGAACCCGAAGAAATTGTGTTTATTCAATGTGTAGGGAGCCGGGACGCTGAAAGACCTTATTGTAGCGGTGTTTGTTGCATGTTAGCCTTAAAAAATGGAAAATTACTTAAAGAGGAATTTCCAAATGCTAATGTTACCATTTGCTACATAGATATGAGAACTAACGAAAAAGGATTCGAAGAATACTATCAAAGGGCTAAAGAATCTGATATCAGAATGATTCGTGGAAAGGTAGGCGAATTTTCTGAAGACCCAGAAACTAAGAATGTAAATATTCGAGTGTATTCGTCGCTAACTGACGAAATCATAAAAATCAGCGCGGATCTTGTAGTTTTATCAACAGCTGCGTTGCCTTCAAAGGGTACAGAGCAGATTTCAAAGATACTAAACTTAGACGCTGATCGTAATGGCTTCTTAACTGAATCTCACTTTGGATTAATGCCACAGGAAACTAAGACAAAAGGCGTTTTCATTGCAGGGTTTGCCCAAGGTCCAAAAGATATCGCATATTCAGTTTCTCAAGCTAGAGCTGCTGCAAGTAAGGTGGCTGAATTAACCGCTCCAGGAGAAGTCGATATTGAACTAATCATTGCAGAAGTTACTAATGATCTTTGCATTAGCTGTGGAAGGTGTGAAAAAGCATGCCCTAAAAATGCAATAACGGTGGCTGATGAAGAGGTGGCGGTTGTTGACGAAATAAACTGTGATGGCTGCGGAATCTGCGCTAGTTGTTGCCCGACTAACGCCATAGATATTAGATATTTTAAAGATTATCAGTTATTTACTGAAATTGACGGAATGCTGGAAGGAGGTTAAAAGAATGGAAAATAACTTTAAAATTCTAATGTTTGCTTGTTTGAAATGAGGGTATTCTGCAGCGGATCTAGCTGGAGTTTCTCGAATGAAATATACGGCGTCTGTCAAAATCATAAAAGTAAAGTG
>Ga0114922_10004485_pt1 | contig 12936 bp, 9 predicted proteins | sample AartaG_FD_100975 | JGI IMG/M metagenome (GOLD analysis project Ga0114922, IMG submission 100975) | Deep subsurface microbial communities from Aarhus Bay to uncover new lineages of life (NeLLi) - Aarhus_00045 metaG | ecosystem: Environmental > Aquatic > Marine > Oceanic > Sediment | place: Aarhus... | reverse complement strand
TCCATGTCGACTCGTCGCGATGGTACCCCCACGATCCCGAAAACGTCTGGCACGTCTCCCAGACCACCGGCCGGCCGTCAACTTCGACCCACCCGCGTGCTACCGTCTGTTCGGGCGTCTTGTAGTCCCAGCCTTCATCGAGATCCAGCCGGTCGTTGACAACTATCTTCGGCTGGAGCTCGCGTGTGAGCTTGAGCAGCCCCTCGCTGTCCCACTCGTCGGCACCCTTGCCCACCCACGTATCGGGCCGGCCCTCCTTACCACGCGGATAGCTGAAATCGTAGAACAAGACGTCGATCTGACCGAACCCGGTAAGCAGTTCGCGCGCCTGGCCGTGCAGGTACTCTTTGTACTTCGCCTGGTCCCGCGGCTCGTTCAGCTTATCGCGGTCGGGATGGTTGCGCATCGAGTGAAGGTCGTCGATAACGAACTCCGGATGGTGCCAGTCTATGAGCGAATGGTAAAACCCGACTCGCATGTTGCGACGACGAAACGCTTCGACCATCGGTTTCAACAGGTCGCGACCCGCCGGCGTGTTCGTCGCCTTGTAATCGGTCAGCTTCGAGTCCCAGAGACAGAACCCTTCATGATGTTTCGAGGTGACGACGAAATACTTCATGCCCGCGCCCGACGCCGCTTCCGCCCACAGCTCAGGATCGTACAGGTCGGGATCGAAATGGTCGAAGTACTTCTGGTACACATCGTCGGGAATCTCCTCGATCTGTTTGACCCACTCGTGCCGCGCAGGCAGCGCATAAAGACCCCAGTGGATGAACAGCCCAAACCTGTCGTGCATGAACCAGCTCGTGTCTCCAACAGTCTCTCTAAGACCTTTCATGGCGTTTCTCCTTTCGGTCCGATCTGCGCCCGCCGCCAATGAGGCGGTCGCTCACTAGCTCACGTGGAGGATTGCATTCTAGCATATATGCCCCCTCAGTGGTAGGCGAATTCGAATCCCTCGATAACCATTAAGTGACGGGCGGATCTCGTGAGAAGAGCGGACGGTCACAGGGTACCAGCAGGTGAACGAACACAAATAGAGATGCGCGCTACACCCGTCACCGCTCGAGATCGGTTCGCCGGTCCGAACCTACCCTTCGTACAGCCACTCGACGGGCAGGGCTTTCAGCTTCAGCGAGATGAGGCCGGTCTCTTCTTCGCGCGAGTAGTAGGTGAGAAGAACGGTGTCCCGGACAAACGTGATGCTTGTGTAGGCGAACGTGTGTTCCGTGTCGGTCTCGATACCCCGGATGTGTTCCCAGCTCTGCCCTTCGTCGCGTGAGATGGTCGTCGTAAGCGGCGTGCGTTTGCCGGAATGGTTGCTGCCCGCCGCGTACGTGTTGTTCCAGACCATCAGCAGGTCGCCCGTCGACGGGATTCTCGCAACGGTGGCCGGCGCTTCAGGGGATTGCAGCGTCATCGGTTCAGCGTCGGACCAGCTCAAGCCGCCGTCCGTCGAGCTTGACCGGTACACCGCGCCGAGCTGCGTGCGGATGATCATTAACAACGCCCCGTCCTTGAGCTGGACGATACCCGGTTCCATAGCGCCCCGTTTCGGCAGATCCAGCTCGCCGTCGCTCTTGCGCCACGTCTCGCCATCGTCATCGGAGACGTAACAGAACACTCGGTAGTGGCCGTCTTTGCGGCAATCCGTCGAGAACGAAACCGGCGCTATCAGCCGCCCCGTATCGAGCTGGACCACGCGCGCGTTATTCATGACGTGGTACCCCGGCGCGTCGGTCACGCATATCGGTTCGCTCCAGCTCACTGCTTCGTCGGACGATCGCTTCATCCACACCTTCAGGTCCGAGTCGGAGTTCTTGACAAGGTAGAACAACGCTACATCGCCGGAACGCAGCCGCAGCAAGCTCGCCGACATGACGTTCTGTATGCCGACGTTCTCCTGTAAGACGAACTTGCCGCTCCATGTCCTGCCGCCGTCCGCGGATATCTTGCCGGAGATGCGCGCTGCCGACGCGTCGGCCTTCCCGCCATAGAAATCCGTGTACGCGAGCAGCAACCGGTCGTCCGCGAGCTCGATCACGTCCCCCTCGGAGTTGCGTTCTGCATCGGTGTCCGCCTTGCACACCATCAGCTCGAACGGTTCCGACCGGACGAGTTCCTTCTTTGTTTCGGTCGCTTCCTCAATCGAGAACAGCGCTGTCTGTTTGTCCTTGAGATTCAGTTCAATCACTCCGCCCTGCGTTGCGACAGGTTTGTTCTGGATGAGATCGCGCACGGCACTCGGCCGCGGCAACCGGATAGTCCTCGTGCCGTATCCGTTCGCGTTGATGCAAATGTAGGCGCCGTTCGCGTAGAACGCGTCATCGTTTTCGGCGTAGATGTGTACCCCGGCGTCACGCGCGATCTCGCGCAACAGACCTGACGGCAGACAGGGCGCACCGGAATATATCGAGCGCCGGCCGTCACGCGACCTGGCCGCGAGTGCCGTCTTGCCGTCCGTAAACGTGCCGAGCACTTCGACATCGTCATCGTCAACGTACAACCTGGGCGCGATTCGGGCTTCCCCGTAGGACGTCACCTTTGAGCTGGTCGCAAGCGACGAGTCCGGCACCAACCTTACCCGCAGCGGTTGTCGGTCGGTCTCATACTCGGACCCGAGCCGTATACCGGTAAGCTCAGCACAGTTGGATGCGGACACGGTATCGCCGATGATTCCGGGCGCGTATACCCATAACGCCGTTGCGTTGTTGCGTTTGAGAGTGCGCTGGATCGCGTCGCGCAACGAAGGCGTCACGCGGAACGCGTTCGGAAAGATGTAGAGCTTGTACTCTTTCAGGTCGGGGTGGCCGACGTCCGAGAGAAGCACGTAGTCTACCGGCGCGCCCAACCGGCCAAGCTGCAGCTTCTGCTGGCTGAGCGCGACATTGTGGTACCGGTCGTCATAATGCCAGTACGACGGGCTCGTTTCGTCGACGACAAACGCTATCTCGGCTACCGAACCGCGGTCGTGCTGGACGCTTTCCCCACCGATTTGTCTCATCTGCCCGATCGCATCGAGCAGCGTCGGGTCGTCGTACCAGCCGCCGCCCATATCGAACCACCACATCGCCGCCCCGTGAGCGAGCACGGTCCCGAGCTCGCGCCACTGCGCGTTCAGCGTGTCCTCGAGCGTGTCCGTCTTTCCGGCGTACCCCGTCTTTGCATCCACAAGAAAGGTGCGCAGGTCGTTCTCGTCGAACCAGAGCTTGCCGTGCAGCTTCACGGACTCGGTCATGCTCATGAAGATAGCGTACCCGTCGCCGGGCATCCTGTACCCGTAGGACGTCGGGCTCGTAAGAAAGTCGATATCCGGACACGCCAACACGTCTTCGAGCGCAAGATGACCGCTTGTCGGCATGCCCATTCCCGGCCAGCAGATCTCCATCGAGTAGCCGTAAAACGTGCCGAACAGCTTCTTGCGGTCCGCGGCGTCTTTCACCACCTTCGCGAAATAGCGTATCGTGTCTGCCACGATCCACGAGTGGTACAGGTTGTAGTCTATGACACGCTGGCTCCCCTGCGGGTACAGGAACCCGCCGATATCGCCGGGTTTCCGTTCGTCCTCAGAGGGTACCGCAGCCGTGTCAAAGGTCGCCTGCGCATCGTTCCATGCGGACTGCAACCGCTCGTTCGTTCCGTACTTCTTCTCGAGCCAACGTTGGAACGCTGCCGTGTTCGCCGGCGAATAGTCCGCGAACTGCCTGTCCTGAAACCCCCAGTACATCCACTCTTCCGTGATACCGGACGCGACGTGGTACCCGATGATGTTGTCGGCAAACGGCGACGAGTCGACGTGGTCGATCAGCCTGCGCAACCCCTCGGCCGCGTCACGTCGCCACGGCTCCGAGCCGAACGAAGCCGTACGTCTGTCTTTCGCGCGCCGTTTCGCGTCGCCCGCTTGAGACCCGTCGGCCATCGTCACAAGCTCGTCCGGATGCGCGTCGCACCACCACGACGGCGGGCTGATGTACACTCTCGGAACCAGGTACGACCCCGGCGCGGCGTCGAGTATCATCTTCACCCGTTCGTCGAACTGCGAGTAATCGTACGTTCCCGGGGCGAGCCAGCAGTCCTCGGCCAGACCATAATACGATCGGTCCGAGGTCGCCGAGAACGTGAACAGGTCGCAGCCCAACCGCGCAAAATCAGCGAAGTTTTCCGGCTGGGGATTGTACGTCATGTACGAGAAACCGGAATGCGGTTCGCCGTCGACGAACAACGTCGGCACACCGTTGAACTGCCTCAGTTCCGCCACGGTCTCTGCGTCAGCGGTCCTCGTCAGAACCGGCCCCAACCATAGAACGACGAACACAATCGTTACAAACGCTATTCGATACATCATCGTCCGTATCTCCTCACAGGACAAACATCCCGAGACACGAGCATACCGCCACCAGCTCTCCCAGTCAAGCACGCCCTCGCTTCGTGGCTTGGACGTCCCGTCCAAGATCGAACTCCTTGGGCAAGATGCCCAAGCCACGGAGGAGCGAGCTAAGGTTTCGCCTTCGCTTCGTAGCTTGGACGTCCCGTCCAAGACCAAACACCTTGGGCAAGATGCCCAAGCCACGGGGAAGCGAGCTAAGGTTTCGCCTTCGCTTCGTAGCTTGGACGTCCCGTCCAAGATCGAACACCTTGGGCAAGATGCCCAAGCCACGGAGACGCCGCTTCCGTGCACCCCCCCACGTGTTGCCGATCTCCGAACGCGGAAGTGTACCGGCAACGGATTGTCTCTCAGACTATTGACAACACGGCTCAGATTTCGTAAGCTAATGCATAGGGGAAGGTTTGGGAGACGCTGCTGTCGGAGGGAGAGCTTATGACTGTCGTAGACGTCCAGTTCAGGCTGCAAGGCAATACCATACCGGTAGACCATGGCTACCACCTTTCTTCCGCAGTGTCCGAGGTGGTTCCGAGCCTTCATGGCGATCAGGAAGTCGGCTTGCACCCCATTGCTGGGCAACTCGTGGGGAACCGACTGATGGCGATCACAGAGCGTAGTTTCCTGACCATTCGGATTTCGAGCGAGCGCATTAGTGAAATCCTGCCTTTGGCCGGTAAGACCCTGTCTATCGACAAACACGCACTCACAGTGGGGGTGCCCCGGACGTGTGCCCTTGCACCGAGCGACCAACTCTACAGCCGACTTGTAGTGATCAAAGGATTCATGGAGCCGGAACCGTTTCTCGACGCAGTCCAGCGGCAATTGGAGGGCCTAGAAGTCAAAGCCAATCCGTCTCTCGTTGACCAATCTCATATCGCTGAAGCCAACCGCGACAAAGAAACCGGTTCGCATTCACCCTATTTGCGTCGAACGATTCGAATCAGGGACAAAGAGGTGGTCGGGTTCGCCGTGCGTGTAGAAGAGCTTACTCCGGAAGCATCCATCTGCATACAGCAGAAAGGTATCGGGGGTCGTAGACGGTTCGGATGCGGCTTGTTCGTACCTGACAGGAGCTAGCCGAATGGCACCACCGGAAACGCTCTTGGCCAAGAAACCGCTCGAAGTGGACAAGGTGCGACGCGCAGAAACGCTGCTTGGCCATACGTTAGCTGTGACCGAAGCGGCCAACCACTTAGCTGAAACACTGGCCCCGTCAATCGCGGCTATCAGCACATGCGGCCCGCAGACCATAAGTCAATGGAAGAATGCCGTAGCCTTGACCGCGTGGATGCACGACTGGGGGAAGGCAAATGACCACTTCCAGCATATGCTTGCTGACCCCTCGTTTTCGCAGGGCATACGGCACGAGGCGGTAAGCCTGATCATGGTCCACGAGTTGGAATCTTGGCTTACGCCCGTCTGGAAGGACTTGCCGGAGTGGGTCAAATGCGGCGTGTTGTTTGCGGTCAGTGGGCATCACCTCAAATTCCCCGACCCGTTCGCTGATGTTCGTCACGGCACGCGTGTCACGCTTTTCATGGGTCATGATGGATTTGGCACCCTCCTGCAAGAAGGAGCTAGCACGTTCGGGCTGGGACCTCCCCCGAACTTGGAGAACAAAGAATACAGTTTGCTCACTCGCGGTGATCTCAGAAGAACCCTCTTTGCACTCCAACGTGAGCTGGACGTGAATCTTACCGAAACAGAGAAGTTGCTTATCGCTACCGTGAAGGCCACGACTATGGCGGCTGATCTGGCTGGTTCTGCACTCCCGTCGAAAACGGACAGTATTTCCGAGTGGATGAACCTGCGCTTGGACAGAACGCTTGGGGTCGAACAGATCCAGCAGATTGCGGAGGGCAGATTAGACGGGTACAAACCCATCTTGTTCCAACGACAGGCTCAGGAGACATCTGAGAACACGGTGTTAATCGAGGCAGGGTGCGGAAGCGGCAAAACTGTTGCGGCATACTTGTGGGCATCGCACCGCGCAGCAGGGAAACGACTCTTTTTCTGTTATCCCACAACCTGCACTGCATCAGAAGGGTTCGCGGGCTATTTGCATGACCCCGAGTTTGATGCTCTGTTGGTGCATAGCCGTGCCCAGATTGATTACCGCCTTCTGGACAACATGCCTGAACCCACTCATGAAGAAACAGATTTACGTCAAAGCCGCCTTGAGGCGCTTGAAACGTGGCCCTTTCCGGCAGTTGTGTGCACGGCACATACCGTTCTCGGCCTTCTCGAAAACGTACGAAGAGGCATATACGCTTGGCCGTCCCTGGCAAGGGCAGCCTTTGTGTTTGACGAGATCCACGCCTTTAGCGACCGGCTTTTCTCGTACCTCCTTCGCTTCCTTCACGCTTTCCGCGGTAGCCCTGTTTTGTTGATGACTGCCACTTTGCCGCCTTCCCGGAGGAGCGCCTTGCAGCGATGCTGCGAGTCACGTGGAGGTCTGAAGACCATTCATGGCCCTGTACGCAGGGAAGAGGCTAAACGCTACATTCTGGCAACGGTAGATGTCGAGCGAGCTTGGCAAGATGCAAGAGCGACTCTTGCAGATGGTGGTAAGGTTCTGTGGGTTTGCAACACTGTTGCGCGTGCCATGAAAACAATGGAAGAGGCTCTCCGTTTGAGCCTTCCCGTTGAGCCGTTTCATAGTCGCTACAGATACAAAGACCGGCTGGCCCGACAGCGCAAGGTGATAGACGGTTTTGAGCCGGACAAACCTGCTATGCTGGCGGTTACGACTCAAGTTGCTGAGATGTCGCTTGATCTCTCGGCTGACCTGCTAGTCACGGAACACGCGCCAGTTCCGGCCATGATTCAAAGACTGGGAAGGTTAAACCGTTTCGACGAAGTTCCAGACGAACCAAAGGAGGCTCTTCTGATAGAACCCGAGAATAGATTGCCCTACGAGGAAGAGCTATGGCAGGGTGTCGGCGAGTGGATAACTCTGGTTTGTGACGGAACCGCGAAGGCGCAAAGAGAGTTGGCGGAGGCTTTCATCGCAGTTACCTCGACTGGAACCTCTGAGGTTGCTCCAGCGCTACGTTGCGAATGGCTCGACGGACTCTGGACGTCTCTCAAAGACAAGCGAGCCATCGAAGAAGGCGGGTATGCTATTGAGGTTATTCGCGAAGAGGACGTTCAGGTGGGATCACCTGCCGAATATGCCATTCCGATACCATTTCCTAAAGGGGATGCATGGAAAGATTGGCAACGCGTTGGACGGTATCTGGTCGCGCCACAGGGCACCATAGTCTACGACGAAATGAGGGGGGCGAAATGGAGCAATCGTTAAGGATAGGGCTTTTCGACGCAGGAATGACCCACTTGCATCGCGTGGGTTTGGCGGGACTGTATATGACGCTGAAGCGCTTCGAGGAGAACAATGTGTCTTTCGACAATGCGTCGTGGACACTCTCTCCGCAGAAAGTCGAGCTTGCTTGGAGCGAATCTGCAAGCGATTTCCTTGAGGCTCTGTTTGGGGCATCCTTCGGTATAAATAAGGATGGTCTTATCGATTTCGCTGCTCACCGGGGACATGCAATAGGGGACCTCGAACGGATATCCCTGAGCGAAGCTGTCCGCATGACCTTTTTGCAGCACAACAAACAGAACATGATCCCCAAGGGCACGCCCAGCAAGCAGCGCAACTTTGATTTCGGAGATAAGACTGTTACGGTCTCGTACAAACCTTTTGTCAAACCTTACGCACATATGGAGGCATCGAAGCTCTTGGTGACCAAGACCGGGAAGCTTCGAGCACGTTCGGCTATCAAGGGATGGCTGTGTCTAGGCGCTGCCAAGCGCCACAGTTCGCTTGCGGCGACGCAGATTGAAGAGACACCAAGAGGGCTGGTGTGTTTGCTCTACGCGCCGGTGGCTTGTCTTTACTATCGACTTTACCACCGTGCCCAAGACGGAGGATTCGATGCTAGGCGCGGAACGGCTATCGTCCTGCCATATATACACGACCTCGAATCATACGCACGCTGCTACGGTCGCTATCTTCAAACACCCGTAGAACATCTCTCTGCCGACGGTTTGGGCGACGCGGGACTCTCGGCGCTCGTTGCGTTACGGGCTGGAGACGCGCTGGAACAGTTGGGCATCACTGGTTGTACTGTTACGACGATGGGGACCGTCACGTGGAGCAGCCAACAGAAGACACGCACTGCAGTCGCAAACATGGAGGACATAGACGATAAACGCTTGGATCTGTTCGATCATGCGTGGCGCTGCATTCCAAACCGGAAGGTAGTCAGGGAGGGCAAACCCACCAAGAAAGACCCGAACCCTGAGAACACATATTTCATCGCAACGAGTTTGTCCAGAGGTTTGATCGCGGACAATATTGCGGCAGGAGAGAACTGGTACGAAGGCTTTACGCGGCTAATGCAGTCAAAGGAGTTGGGGAAACGTGTCTCCTACGAGAGAGGAGGGTTGATGAAGATGGTGAAGGAAACAGCGTGGGACCATGAAACGGACAGGAAACTTGTTGCGGCTGTTCATGCAGCGATTCGCAACCGCTACGGGATGTTGGCAAGTCGGGCCAAGCAGCGCGGCGAACAGCCGCGATTTGACCGGGAATTTGAGCGGATGCGTACAGGTCTGATGCGCGCAAAGAACGCCCAAACGCTGCGGGCAGAACTGGCAGACCTGTTCGCACGGGGAGGACTCAACAAGACTCTCCAAGAAAGCTGGGCGGAGATTCTTCCGCTTTTCACTGGTCCGGACTGGCAGCGCGCACGCGACCTCGCTCTGCTGGCGCTCGCCTCATACGCTGGCCGAGGCGCAGAGCAAATCGAGACAGGAGTTGAAGACGAGGGACAGGAGGGCTGAGTCATGAGTCTACATGTTTTTGGTGCCGTGCTGACGGCAGAGGGTGTTGCAGCGAACAACCGAGGCGAGACTGAAGGAAACATCACCACACTTCAGAAACTGCTTTGGAAAGGCCAGGTCCACACGACTGTCTCCGCCGAAGCGATTCGTTGGGCCATACGATACTACTGGCAGATGAAAGGGATCGAGGTCAACCGTAAGTGGTTGGACGAAAAGGAGGATCACGAGTGGGAGGATGAAGGCTGGAAGGGATGGGCAAAGGAGGGAGGGAAGACCTTTATCGACGATGACCTCTTGGGTTACATGAGGGCCGAGGGAGCCAAGATCGAGGGAGAGAAGGGTCACGCTGATAAACGGCGCGGGGTACTCGAGCTAGCGCGCGCGATTTCCACCACTCCATTCGCCGGTGATATCACTTTTAACGCGAAAAGCGGAGAGAAGGGTCGAACCAGCTTGTACGGTACCGAGGTCCACGCGACACGCTATCAGTACGCGTTTGCAATGACGCCGGAGCGCCTGCGAGTCAAAGAGCGTGCCCTTGATGCCATCGATGCAATTGCGAATCTGGGAGAGGTCGCAGGAAACCACAGCCGTTTCTTATTCGACTTCTCTCCCGAGTCTCTCGTCTTGCGCATCACTGAGGACCCTGCACCAAGAGTGCTTCTCTGCTTCCAGCAAGAAGAGGACGGGGGCATCGGGGTGCCCGACCTTGTGGGTCGCGTCGAGGCCGGTGACATTGTTGCCAAGGAGCTTTATGTCGGTGGGCCTGTTGCCCAGCATCCGGATGTGAAGAAGCTCACGGACATACATGCTTCTGACGGAGTGAAAGAAGCGGTGAAGCAGTTCAAAAAGGCTCTGAAGGCAAAACTTGACAAAGGTGACTGACCATGAGCACTGTCAACCTACGGGTTTCCGTACCGGTGTGTAGTTTTCGCAAACCATACGCGCGTGAGTATCTCGAAAGCGAACGTGTTCCGCCACCTTCAACCGTATACGGGTTCCTCCTGTCACTCGTCGGAGAAGAGGACCGGTACAAGTACGTCGGTACAAAGCTGGCCATCGCGCTCACCTCAACACCGGAGGTATCCACAGTTCTGCGAACTGTATGGCGTATCAAGAACAGGAAGACCCCTCCCGGTACGGGAAACAACAAGCGGCCAGACTATCAGGAAATCCTCACCGGTCTTGAGCTTGGCATTTGGGTGCAGGACGGCGCTTTGGCTCAGCGATTACAGTCGGTTCGCGCTCCAAAGAACATAAGTCGTTTCGGTGGACTATCGTTGGGCGAAAGCCGCGACTTGGTGGACGAAGTCGTTCTCTCGCCGTCGTGGGATCGCAAGAAGGGTGACTGGCTGGCGATAGACGACAGCGGCGAGCATCCCCTCCCAGTGTGGGTTGACCACGTTGGCTCGAAAGGGACACGATGGGGACAATTCCGCCTCGAGGACGCGCCGCTTGACGAGCCACCCGTCAGTGGTCCGAGGTGGATCACTATCCAGCCGCCTGAACAGGACATCGGGTGATGACCAACGAGCAGGAGCCTCAGATGCCGAAAGGCGTTGAGCACAGTGAACACCCCCTCGCACAGCTTCTCTACCACATGTGAGGATACCTCAGATGCCGAAAGGCGTTGAGCACTAATACGGGCAGGGCCGCATAGTGATCGCCGGGTGGTGAGGATACCTCAGATGCCGAAAGGCGTTGAGCACTCATGGAAAGCGTGAGCACACAAACTAGAATCCGGCCAATGAGCACACCTCAGATGCCGAAAGGCGTTGAGCACGAAGACCATGTATCAAAAGATTGGAATCTTGGAGTTGAGGATACCTCAGATGCCGAAAGGCGTTGAGCACCCCGCGCACGCGTTCACGCAGGACACGATCCGCCGGTGAGGATACCTCAGATGCCGAAAGGCGTTGAGCACTACCCGCCTCCGGCTGGCAAGACCGACGAAGAGCGGTGAGAACACCTCAGATGCCGAAAGGCGTTGAGCACTTCATCCACATGTTGATCTGGTGACCGTGCGTCAGAGTGAGAGTACCTCAGATGCCGAAAGGCGTTGAGCACGACGCGACGACGATGGTAGACGGGTACTGCGAGTTGTGAGGATACCTCAGATGCCGGAAGGCGTTGAGCACTACGTGACGTATTCGCCCACAAACAGATTGAATCCCGTGAGTATACCTCAGATGCCGAAAGGCGTTGAGCACATCGAGCACACGGCCAACGAGATCGCCAACTGGATCGAGTGAGGATACCTCAGATGCCGAAAGGCGTTGAGCACTCTGGTTTCAATCTGTAAGTCGGCGAGCATATCACGATGAGTATACCTCAGATGCCGCAAGGCGTTGAGCACCCCGTTGTTTCCACTGCCTCCTGCGTGCGGGACAAGTGAGGATACCTCAGATGCCGAAAGGCGTTGAGCACGTCTATACGTTCTGGAAAGGTATCCAGGTCGTGCGGGTGAGAATACCTCAGATGCCGAAAGGCGTTGAGCATTGCGCGTTGCGAATGGCGCAAACCCGCTGTAGAGGACAACGACCCAGAGCTAGCCCCTGACGGCTCGTGTCCCATGTGCAAAATACGCGGGGGCTTGACCTGGAGGATTTTAGCGGGTAGAATAACACTGTAGCGGCACGGGCAAGGAGACGGTAACACCTCAGCTCCTCCCCCATGAGAGCCGTCCTGCAACGGGACGGCGACGTTACGACGTTCTCCGGAGAACGTGCCGCTTCTTTTTTTTGCTGCCGCCCGAACGCGACGCAGTAGACATGTCCGCTGTTGTGGTCGGGCTATGGTTCGATCCCAAGCACGGCGTTGATCATGAGCTGCAGGTCGATAGCGTTGACCCATCCGTCACTGTTCAGGTCGCAATCGTACTCCGCAGGTATCCCAAGGAACGCAGCGTTGACCACAGATTGGACGTCGGCGGCGTCCACCCGCAACGACCTGTTCACGTCACCGGTCGGATACGGCGTGCTGCCTGGGTTGCACGGGTCGCTCCCGAACCGGGCCTCCAACGAGTCCAGCACGTCGTCCCCATCCGAGTCGCCGTCGAGATAGTTCGGCACACCGTCCCCGTCGAGGTCGTCGCCCCCTTCCTCAAAATCGGGAATATCGTCGCCGTCGCTGTCCACATCCCGATAGTTGGGAACGCCGTCGCCGTCGCTATCCTCCTGTCCTTCCGATATGTCGGGAATACCGTCCCCGTCGTCGTCCGCGCCCGTGAAATAGATTGTCACGTTGTCGATCGCTGCGAGCAGATCGCTCCAGAACACCAGCTTCCTGATCCCCGGCCCGCTAAACGTTACGTACCCGATCGCGCCGGCACCTGCCCTATCCCACGAGTCAAGCACCGTCCCGTCGATGTCGAGCGCCTGGCAGTGAAACTCGCTCAGCGTTCCGGCGTCGAAGGACAACGACCACACGTCCGTCTCGAATGAGAGCTCGACCGGCGACGCGAACGCATTGAACAGGACAACATGATACGGCGGCAGACCGCAGTCCACCAGTTCGCCGTCGATAAACTCCACCCACGGGACCGCATCGAGGTTGCCACCCGTTGCCGGTGTCTCGAAATCCAGAAAGAGCGGGGTGATCGGCTGGGTATATCCTTGTGGAGGCGTCGTGACGACACCCAATTCTCCGTAGAGTTCCGCATCACCGGCTCCGGCAAACAGTGTGCCGAATATGTCCTCTATGCC